>JACKQG010007298.1_pt1 | contig 11212 bp, 15 predicted proteins | sample 8237621 | NCBI WGS metagenome assembly JACKQG01 (sample SAMN15677084, study PRJNA649215) | marine metagenome | biome: marine; feature: Black Sea; material: saline water; isolation source: suspended particulate matter (SPM) from the Black Sea western gyre | collected 2013-06-09/2013-06-10 | depth... | reverse complement strand
CAAGGGGGCTTCCTAGAGCCGGAAGAGGGGGAATCGGGTGCGACCGTAGGGTCAGCGGAGGAACGATACCGCCATAGCGACTATGTATATCCACCTGGGAGGCAACGACATTTGACAGGATATTGGCTCCGTCCTCAACTACCGCCGCCGCCGTTTCATCACACGAAGTCTCAACGCCAAGGATTTTCATAATCAGGATTATAGCATAAGCCACTCATGTATCCCGAATTTAGTAGCCTCCTTCTCCAACCGATGCAGCCACGACCCTCTAGGGATACCTGTGTGTAAGGTTTCGGCGAAGCTAAAGCTTCGCAACTATACATTGTCATTTAACCGGCAATAGGTGCTATAATTTTATCTAAGGAGATTGAAAACTGAAAAAACAGTTAGTCTCATTTGCTACGAAAGCTGAACCAGTGTAAAATATTAAAATACTACTTATATAAATGGGGGAAATTGGACACAGGCACTTGGAAAGTTAAATCAGGCTTAGCCCAGATGCTGAAGGGTGGTGTAATTATGGATGTGGTTACACCGCAGCATGCCAAAATCGCTGAAGACGCCGGGGCATGCGCCGTCATGGCACTGGAGCGGGTGCCAGCTGATATCCGGGCTGCCGGTGGTGTTGCCCGTATGGCTGACCCGACGATAATCACCGCCATAATGGAAGCGGTAAGCATCCCGGTGATGGCTAAATGCCGCATCGGGCATTTTGTCGAGGCTCAGGTGCTGGAAGCACTGGGGGTTGACTTCATCGACGAATCAGAGGTTCTGACACCGGCTGACGAAAGTCACCACATCTGGAAACACGACTTCAAGGTCCCCTTCGTCTGCGGCTGCCGCGATTTAGGCGAAGCCCTGCGCCGCATTGCAGAAGGCGCCGCCATGATTCGAACCAAAGGCGAGGCCGGCAGCGGTAACATCGTTGAAGCCGTAAGGCACATGCGGGCAGTTCAGGATAGCATCCGTAAGCTCCAGGGCATGCCTGTTGATGAGCTTACCGCCGAAGCCAAAAACCTGGCTGCCCCTCTCGAGCTGGTGCTGGAAATACAAAAAACGGGAAAACTACCGGTGGTCAATTTCGCCGCTGGCGGTGTAGCCACGCCAGCCGATGCCGCCCTGATGATGCAACTAGGTGCCGATGGTATCTTCGTCGGCTCGGGCATCTTCAAATCAAGCGACCCTGCATCAAGGGCTAAAGCCATCGTCAAAGCCACCACTCATTACCAAGACCCGGCAATTATCGCCGAGGTATCCAAAGCTCTGGGCGTAGCCATGCCCGGGCTGGACATAAAGACCATCCCCCCAGAAGAATTATTGGCCACCAGAGGCTGGTAAAGTGAAAATTGGTGTCCTGGCTCTGCAAGGAGCTGTGACTGAACACATAAGAATGCTATCCGCTTTGGACACAGAAGCCGTTCCCGTCCGCTTGCCATCAGAGCTCAATGGCTTAGACGCACTTATAATCCCGGGTGGAGAGAGCACTACCATCAGCAAAATGCTGTCGGACTACGGCCTGACAGAGCCGATTCGCAAACTCGCCAACCAAGGCTTTCCCCTGTTTGGGACATGTGCCGGTCTGGTACTCCTGGCCAAAAAAGTGCCCAATCTAGAGATGGAGCCCATCGGAGTCATGGATATCGAGGTAAAACGCAATGCCTTCGGCAGACAGGTAGCCAGCTTTGAGGCCGACCTGCAGATACCAGCTCTGGGCAATGGGACTTTCCACGGCATCTTCATTCGAGCTCCTATAATCGAAAAAGCCAAACGCAGTGTTGAGATATTATGTCAATTAAACGGCGGGCCGGTGGCCGCCAGACAAGGAAAGCTGCTCGCCTGTGCCTTCCACCCTGAACTAACCGGTGATTTGAGATTCCACAGATACTTCGTCAACCTCATAACAGGAGAAGCTGTTTGCAAAAGGTAATCGCTGACGATTTAGACGCCCTGCTTGATGTCCTGCCACCCCACATCCGCCAGGCGCTTCTCGAGCAACCTGACAACAATGAGTTGCTGGAGATGGTTTTAGACCTGGGGCGTCCTCCCGAAGCCCGTTATCCACAAAGGGAAATAACCCTCAGCCCCAAAGAAGCCACAGACTCAGATATCGAGCACGTGGTCTCCCGTATCGGCAGCTTCAGCGGCGACAACCGCGCCGGCATTGAGCGCACGCTACATCGAATCTCGGCCATGCGCAACCGCGAGGGACGCATCGTTGGCTTAACCTGCCGTGTAGGCAGAGCTGTATTCGGCACGGTGAAAATCATCCAGGACCTTGTCGAGTCAGGCAAAAGCGTGCTGCTTCTCGGCCGACCTGGCATTGGCAAAACAACCATGCTCCGAGAGGTAGCCCGAGTGCTGGCAGATGACTTCAAAAAGCGGGTAACCGTCGTCGACACCTCCAACGAAATCGCCGGCGATGGTGATATCCCCCATCCCGCCATAGGCCACACCCGGCGGATGCAGGTGCCCACACCGACCATGCAGCACGCAGTCATGATTGAAGCCGTGGAAAACCACATGCCCGAGGTCATTATCATCGATGAAATAGGCACCAATCTGGAGGCTGAAGCGGCTCGAACCATCGCCGAACGCGGCGTCCAACTGGTCGGCACTGCCCACGGAAACAGCCTGGAGAACCTGATGATGAACCCTACCCTGTCCGACCTTATCGGCGGCATTCAAACAGTGACCCTGGGAGATGAGGAGGCACGCAGGCGGCACACACAGAAATCAATTCTGGAACGCAAAGCTCCGCCTACCTTCGACATAGTCGTCGAAATCCAGGAACGAGACAAGGTGATTGTCCATCCGGACGTAGGCCAGGCCGTAGATGCTGTACTTCACGGCAGACCCCAGGAAACCGAAATCCGCTGGCTCGATGAAAAAGGCGAAGTTAGAAGGGATAAGGCGACAGCTCACCACGCCCTGAACAAGAAGGAATCAATACCAAAGAGAGAAGACTTCCGAATATACCTTTTCGGCATCAACCGCGCCAAACTGGAAGAGGCTGCCAGGGAAAAGGGCATTACCCTGGAGATTACCAACGATCTCAAGGGAAGCAACCTGTTGCTTACCGCCAAGAACTATTATCACCGTAAACCGCAAAAGCTAAGGGACGCTGAGATAGCCGGCATTCCCATCTACGCCGTCAAAAGCAATAACATTCCCCAATTGAGACAATGCCTTGACACTATATACACAACGCACAAAGAAATATCCATCAATCCCGCCATCGAAGAAGCAGAAAAGGCGATTAGCCACGTGAAAGAAGGCAAAGGGCCTGTAGAACTGAGCCCTCAGAATGCCTATATTCGTCGTTTGCAGCACCTACTGGCCGAACGCCATAGCCTGGCTTCCCACAGCCTGGGTAAAGAGCCAAAAAGACGAGTACAGATTCTAAAAGGCTAAGATAGCCTTTATTTTGTCATTGCGAGGAGCGTGAGCCCCGAGGCAATGACAGGAAAGAATTAGAGAAGCAGGGTGAGGTTGAAATCTTGAGTCTATTTATCACCTTTGAAGGCAGCGAAGGCTGCGGCAAGAGCACCCAGGCAAAAGCTCTGTGGAGAAAGCTTTACCGCCTGGGCATACCCGCAGTGCTGACCCACGAGCCTGGAGGCACAGCCCTGGGCAACCAGCTTAGGCGCATACTAAAAAAGGGGCACCAGGATAAAATCTCTCCCCCAGCCGAGCTATTTCTGTTTGCCGCCTGCCGCATCCAGCTGGTTACTGAGGTAATTCGTCCCAATCTGCAGCAAGGCAAGGTGGTAATCTGCGACCGCTTCGCCGATTCCACCACAGTTTACCAAGGTTACGGTCGCGGACTAGACCTAGAGACCATCAGAAAAATCAACGAACTGGCTACACAAGACATCAAGCCCAACCTCACCATATGGCTGGACATATCCACACAAAAAGGACTGGGCCGCAAGCAATACTCGACAAACGACCGCTTCGAGTCCGAAGACATCGCCTTTCACGATAAAGTAAGAGATGGCTACCTCAAGTTAGCCGCCGGGGAGTCTGAGCGCTGGCTGGTGATAGATGCTACCCTGCCCAGAGCCAGAATTGGTAAAATTATCTGGGACAAGGTTAACCAACTACTTCAGGCAGAAAAAACCTCGAGGCATGAATAAGAAGCGGGTAGCTGTAGCCTTAAGCGGCGGCGTTGACTCCTCCACAGCGGCTTTCCTGCTCCAGAAAGCCGGCTACGAGGTCATCGGCCTGACCATGCGCTTGTGGTCTGAGGATGAAGCAACACCAGGGAAGCGACCTCCGAGCCTTTCAAACATTCATGATGCCGAGCTTATCTGCCAAAGGCTCGATATACCTTTCCACGTCATCGATTTAGAGAGCGAGTTCAAACAATATGTAATTGACTACTTCTGCACCGAATATACACAAGGACGGACGCCGAACCCCTGCATTGCCTGCAACCGGCACATAAAATTCGGCTTCCTCCTCGACCACGCTCTTTCTCTCGATGCCGGTTATTTAGCCACCGGTCATTACGCCAGAATCGCGTACCATAATGATACTTCCCACCTGCTCAAAGGCATTGACCCCGACAAAGACCAGTCTTACATGCTCTACACGCTGGGACAGGACAAGCTCAGCCGTGTGCTCTTTCCTCTGGGCGATTACACAAAGTCCCAGGTCCGAGAGTTAGCCAGGCAAAAGGGCTTACCCACCGCCGACAAGCCCGGCAGCCAGGACATCTGCTTCATCGCTTCGGACTACGGCGCTTTTCTAAGCCGGTACTTTCCCCAGTCCTCGGGAGAAATCGTCAACAGACAAGGCGAAGTGCTGGGCAAACACAGGGGAACCGCCTTCTACACCGTCGGGCAACGACACGGTCTCGGGCTTGCCACCACTGAACCGCTCTATGTAACGAAGATAGAGCCAGATAGGAACAGACTAATAGTCGGCAGCAAACAAGAACTCCGCTCCACCGGGCTTATCGCCACAGAAATAAGCTGGGTATCTGGAAAAGCCCCTTCCGAGCCGACGACGGTGGCTGCTAAAATACGTTACCGTTCGCCGGAGATAGCTGCCACACTTTACCCTGGACCGGGCTCAGCCGAAGTAAGCTTCCACCAGCCACAGCCCGCCGTCACCCCGGGACAAGCTGTTGTCTTCTACCAAGATAACGAAGTTTTAGGCGGTGGCACTATTGAAAGCTAGAAGCCGCAAACCCATATCCGAGCCGCCACGCTTGAACGAAGAAAACGGGCTCAGTGCCAAAGGCTATCGCCTCATCGCCGGCGTGGATGAAGCCGGACGTGGCGCCTTAGCCGGCCCTGTAGTCGCCGCCGCCGTAATCCTGCCCCAGTCAGCCAGCTTCCCCTGGCTGAAATTGGTCCGAGACAGCAAAGAGACCCCACCAGCCAGGCGCGAGTTCCTCTTCGACCTGATCAAGCAGGAGGCCGTATCCGTCAGTGTTGGCATCATCGCCCCCCAGACCATTGACGTCATCGGCATTCTCAACGCCACCAAAATTGCCATGTGCCATGCTGTCGCGCAGCTAAACCAACCACCCGACTTCCTGCTCATAGACTATCTGCGCCTGCCTCAACTTCGCATCTCCCAAAAGCCGATAGTCAGGGGCGACAAATTATGTCTCTCCATCGCCTGCGCCTCGATTATCGCCAAGGTCACCCGAGACCGCATCATGGTAGAGCTCGACCAGCTTCACCCCGGCTACGGCTTAGCCCATCACAAGGGCTACGGCACCAAACATCATATAACCTGCTTAAATCAGCACGGGCCCTCGCCCATCCACCGCCATTCCTTCACCCCGGTAAGAGAGGCAGCCCAAATACCATGAAACGCAAAGAACCCGGCGTCTCTCCCTCTTGCCAGTCTGAGTGCCTCCCTCTTTATCATCCTGAGCGCCTCCCTCTTTGTCATCCTGAGCGCCTCCCTCTTTGTCATCCTGAGCGGAGCGAAGGATCTCGCAACGAAGAATCTTTTACTGGAATTATTGATTTACCAGGAACAAAAAACTAGAATAGCGACAAGCTAATAACTTCAGGAGGTGTCCTTTGGTCAGCGCTTGCCCCTTTTGTAAGATTTTCACCGGAGAAATTGAAGCCAGAAAAATCTACGAGGATGAAAACACTGTAGCAATCCTAGATATAACTCCTCGATTCGCTCAAGGTCAATGCGTAGTTACGCACAAAAAACATGTTGAACAGTTCTACGAACTGGAAGATGACGAGATAGCTGAGCTATTCAAGACAGCAAAGGTAGTAGCCAATAAACTGAAAAAAGCCTTCAATCCACAATTCGTCTGCTTGTTTTCTCGAGGTCAACTTATACCCCACGCCCATGTTATTGTCTTTCCTTCCTCCCCACTAGGTGTTCTAGACGGCGTCTTCAATTCCCTGTTGACTTCTCACCAACTAACAAAAGAATCGACCGATAGCAAGCTTGATGAGGTGGCAGAAAAAATCCGAGAGGCTTGAATATTCCAAATACTTAATATTGACCATATCATGAAACGCAAAGAGCTTGGTGCTTTAGGCGAAAAACTGGCCAGGGACTTCCTTAAAAAGAAGGGCTACAAAATCCGTGAGACCAATTTCCGCTGCCGTGAAGGTGAAATCGACATCATCGCTCAGAAAAAGGGCTGTCTCGTCTTCGTCGAAGTCCGCACCAAGACCGGCGCCGGCTTCGGCAGCCCCGAGGAATCGGTGACCTTCGCCAAAAAAGAAAAACTTATCGCCTCAGCCCTCACCTACCTGTCTGCACACAAGAACCTGCCCGAGTCCTGGCGCATAGACTTCGTCGCCGTCGAACTCGACCAGAAAGGCAAAGCCAAACGCATCGAGCTCATCGAGAATGCAGTTAGCCAATACTAGCCCGAAAAAAGATGCCAGAGGGACTGCCATCTGAAGCCTGACATATGATGCACACGTATATTATTGAGTGAGAAAGTGGAGCATTGCTGCTGGGATGCAGAGGGATGCTCGAAATCGCGTTCTTTGAACTCATAATCGCTCAAGCTATCCTCCTTTTTATTATTTGATTATTAAGAGTGACAAGTGTAACAGTAGATTCTGACAGCAGATTTTCTCAATTTGATTTGGACAACTTCATCTCACCATGGTTTGCATTTTAGATGATCGGATGTTTCTTCAAGTATGTCCCAAAGACCTGAATTGAGTATTTCCGTTTTGGTCACACTTCGAGGCTGATGACCGTCATCAATTACTAATGTGCCGTCACTCTTTATTATCCTCCTCAATTCTGCCAAGAACTCCGTAGGCTTCTTGATAATAAAAAACATATCGATTGCACAGACTGCATCAGCTACAGCATCAGGCAAGGTGCTATCATAGCCTTGAACCAGTACCGGCTCAATGTTTCGCAGGTTGTCCCTTGTGATTTTCTTCTTAACAGCCTCTATAGCTAACTCATGAATATCTATTGCATATACTCTGCCATTCTCACCTACCAGTTCTGCGAATTTCACTGCATATCTACCCGGACCGCAACCGTAGTCCACAACAGTCATTCCTTCCTTACTACCGAATTTTCTAACACGCTTATTAATGTATGGATATATGAAATCAACAACCTTGAAGAGAAAGGTCATCATGCGAAAAGACCTGTCTGACATCTTCTCTGTATTTCTTTTCCCAACACTTTGTCTCAAACCCATTTTCTGCTCCTTCACAGTTTCGATGATTTACACGTAAACAATACAGCGCCCGGCCAATGGTTTGCGCAATTCGTAGATTATTAATATTCTGTCACCTCTTTCGCATAACGAAGCAAACCGAGCTATTGCGCTCAGGATTCTTCTTGAACATGTCTATTTCCCACTGGGCGCTGTTAATCGCTTCAACAACCCCGTGTGCATCAGAGTACTTAATTCGAGCCTCCGAAATCAGTTTCTCCAGTGGAACAAAATATTCAGCCCACCACGTTTTTTCGTCCAGCTCGAAGTAGCCCAGTAGCTCATAACCGCAGCCGGAGATTTGTTCCAGCTTCTCCCTGACATTGCCTCTTTCGTCATGTACCATCATGAAACCGCCCGGCTTGAGAAGGCGCTTCCAATCCTGTAGCCCCTTCTCGAAACCGATTACGTTTATAGAGCCTTCAGCCCAGATTATGTCGAAGCTCTCATCCGGAAACTCCATATCTAAGAGCGAACGATTTATAACCTTAACTCTATCCGATAGCCCTGCCTTTTCGACATTCCCATGAAGCACATCCAGCAAGCCTTGATCGATGTCCAAACCGACCACCTCTCCATTGCTTAACCTGGCCAGCTCCATGGTCGGCATCCCGGAACCGCAACCTATGTCCAGAATTCGAGGCTTATCCAATTGCGGAAGCATCCGAAATGCCTTCCTCGTATACTTGAGGAGACGTTTTCTTATCCGGTCCTTTTGCCTCTGAAATCGCGTTTCTTCACTCGACATTGCCCAACCCCAAGCGTAATGTTTTGCTGCCACCACACATTAGAAGGTGCCAGGAATCAAAACTCTTTTGATTACCGTTACCATGTCCTAACCTGCCGGATTAGAACTACCTGTCGTGACGGAACCAATCTCGTTTTCTGCCAGCCGCTGCCGCCAGAGGAGCCACCGCTATCCACAGCGTAATGGTAATCAGCATGGCCACAGGATAATCTATACCCTGCAAGCCAATCTTGGGAGCGATAACACCCCAGAGAAGCATGAAGAACAACGAGCTCAGAAAGAAACCAGGAATAGCTGCCAGCATGGTAAAGTAACCCATTTTAGTCCTCCTTTTCTTTATTGATATCTTTTAATTTCAATTCGACAAATGTATCTACGCCGAAATGCGCCGCCTGCCTCAAGTCATCCAAGGCTTCATGCCTTGTTTTGCCCGCGCCGATAACTACGGGTTCCCAGATGGCATAGTAGCCCTGGGTTGCCTTATCAAACTCTACGTCGATATCATTTCGCCTTGACACGGTGACACTACCTTCACAATAACTTTATTCTTCCAATATCGCCTTGATTTCCTCAGAGGCACCGGAGATAACCTCGCGTATACGCTGCATTTTGTCGGGGTCTACACGCCGTGCCCGGTGGCCCATCATTCTCGCCAGTTCGCCGAACTCGCCCATCATCTGAGCAAACATGCCAATATTTTCTGGATTCCAGTGACGCTTCATGTGGCTCTTGACTTCATCGGTGAAATCCTTCCGTTCAGTAAGGAACTCACGACCCTCCTCGGTTATGGTATATATTTTTTTCCCATCCTGTTCCGCAGAGCTGGCATAGCCCATTTCCTCAAGCATCTGCAGGGTGGGATAGACCACGCCGGGACTGGGTGTGTAAAATCCATGGGAACGCTCCTCAAGGGCACGGATGATATCATACCCATATCTCGGCTTCTCTTTCAGAAGGTCGAGAATCACGTACTTCAAATCCCCCTTGTGAAAGGGGCTTTCCCGCCCGAATCCACGGAAAAATCGCTCACCCCCGAAAACCCTGTCTTTAAACATGCTCATCACCTCTTTTACTTCGACATATCTAGTATTATCACGATATATCTTGATATATTGTAAAACTGTCTCCTTGTGTTTGTCAAGAGGTTTTTGGTTGATATTCGTGAATTCTTAGAAATTTTTTAGGTGGTTTTTCGAGGGGGTAGTGTTGCCGCCGAACCCAAACGGCATCCCGCCTACTCTATGGGGCTAAGCCTTGGCTTCGACTGTAATAACTGTCCCTTTGCCGGGCTCGGACTGGATATCAAAGGTGCCCTCAAGTAGTCTGGCTTGCTGCTCAATTCTTGCCAGGCCCAACTTTCCTTTGGTGGCGTAATCGCTTATTTTTTCCGGCAGGCAAAAGCCCTGTCCGTTATCCTCCACTGTCATCTTAAAATTGCTGGCAACGAAATCCAGGGTCACCACAGCCTTAGTGGCTCTGGAATGCCTGACGGCATTGCTCAAAGCCTCTTGAGCGATTCGGAATACGATAACCTCAAGCTCCGGCCTTAACCTGTGCTCCACCCCGTTGACTCTTATCTCAGCCTTTATGCCGCTCTCCTGGGTTGTTTGTTCTGTCAGCCATCTTAAAGACGGTAGAAGACCTACATTATCCAGTATGCTCGGCCTCAGGTCACGGCTTAGCCTCCGGACATCGTCCACGGCAAGAAGAAGCATAACGACGAGCTGTTCCGCCTGTTTCCTGGCCTCGGGTGTAAGTTCACCGGAATCACCAGCTCCGAGGGCATGGGCACGATTAGCGATGACCAGTAACGTCTGTATTATTTTATCGTGCAGCTCCCGTGACACGTGCTGCCGCTCATATTCTTGAACTTTGAGAATTCGTGCTAAAGATATCCGTCGCCCGCCTTTCGTCAGTTTTAAGGCATCCTCCTTCGCCTCCGGGTTGTAGACCAGGGCAACAAGCAGACCGAGCAGCAGGGCAACCAGGGCAAAAAGTGCCACCCTCATTAAAGATTCGAGGCTGGGCGACTGCTGCAGTGTTCGTGGCAATACGGCTGCCACAAATATTGCCCAGGTGACCATAAATCCTCGCAGCCGGAAAACCACGCCTGCATAAATGAGCGGGATGAGGAAAAGAAAAATCGGCACAAAGGCATAGATTCCCTGAGCTGTCACTACGTCTGTAAACCAGGGGAACCAACTGGCAATGCCAAGGTAGCTGGCATTGTAGAACAAAATGAGAACAGCCATAATACAGGCGATGGCCCAAAAATGTGGATTCTGGACACCACTCTTTGCTTTTTGGGAAGCAAAGTTGATAAACGTATTGGGAGGGGTTTCTCTCATTGAAGGTCATCCAGGGATAGGAACCCGGCCCGCAGGCCGGTTATAACAGCTTCGGTTCGCGAGCCTACTCCTAGCTTAGAAAAGATATTAGATAAATGTCCTTTTACCGTGCGCAGGTCAAGCCCCAGGGATAGGCCAATATCTTTGTTCATCATACCTTTGGCGGTCAGTTTAAGAATCTCGAGTTCGCGGGTTGACAGCTTCTCCCCGGTTTTGAGCAACACCGGCTTGGTCGGATATCGAGCGGCGTATTTCAGGAGACGCTGCCCGATTGAAGGCGATAACACCATATCTCCAGCAACAACCGCTCGTATCGCCTGCACAAGCTCGTCGCCGAAAACGCTCTTTACGACATATCCGGCAGCTCCGGCTTGCAAAATCTCGAGTATGGACTCGTCGTCGTTATGGACAGTGAGCGCCAGCACTGCTATA
>JACKQG010007297.1_pt1 | contig 11212 bp, 7 predicted proteins | sample 8237621 | NCBI WGS metagenome assembly JACKQG01 (sample SAMN15677084, study PRJNA649215) | marine metagenome | biome: marine; feature: Black Sea; material: saline water; isolation source: suspended particulate matter (SPM) from the Black Sea western gyre | collected 2013-06-09/2013-06-10 | depth... | reverse complement strand
GAAGTTATATCTACCCTTGAAGGGATAACGATGACCCCACAAAGATACCCAGACGAAATTCGTTTGGTAGCAGCTACAGCCCTTGCACAGATTTCACCAAACCGAATGCCCTTGGAAACAGTGTTGCAGTTTTCTTCGAACGCTTCGCCCCACATTCGGTCTCAATGTGCCACCGCACTTGGCGTACAAGGCAATAGGCTTTCCTTGGGTCCACTAGCCTTAATGCTCAAAGATATTGACCCATCAGTGCAGATTTCTGCTGCAGGAGCCGTTCTTCGTATCAATAACAAGGATTCTTTGGCGATTTCGCATTGACAATTGGTCAATATCGGGGTAAAACTAGCCCCCTAATTAGACCGTATTGGACTCCATATCTTTGCAGGCAAATGTAGCCCCTCCAATTAGTTCATAGGTCGTAGAAGTAAGAGGTTTACTCGTGCATATTCTGACTAAAATTTTTATCGTACTCGTTACATTACTTGCAGTAGCAATGGTTCCACTTGTTGCAACATACACTACAAATGAAAGTAGTTACCGAGCAAAGTACCGCGAGGCAGACGATCAAAGAGTAGTGGCGACTACTCGAGCGAACGATGCGGAGCACACCCTTTCAACGCAGCGACTCGAAATGCAAAAAGAACTCGATGCGAAGGACTCCGTTATTGGAACATTACGTTCGGACCAATCCAATACGCGAGTCACTATCGAAACACTCCAAGCACAAGTTGGCCGACTTGAAGCACAACTCGCACAATCAAACGCAAATTTACAAGCGTTGTTGAGTGCAAGCGAGGTGAACAGCGAAATGAAACAACGCTTTGTCTCAGAAAACTATGATTTGAGAAATGAACTCGTCTCTGCTGAGCGGGTAGTCATGGAGATGGAAGATTTGCTCAATGATGCTAATTTTGCAAAAGAGGAAGCGAATCGTGGAAAAGAGAAAGCAGAAGAAGAACGCCACAATATAGAAAAACAACTCGACACACTGCAAGTGCAGTTGGATTCATACTTTTCGAAGTACGGAGCGTTAGCTTCGACTTCGGTCGTTGAAACAGGTATAGCGCCAGACCGTGCATTAACCTCTACAGTTTTGACTGTCTCTCGTAGCAACGATGATGTCCTTGTTGAGATCAACGCTGGTTCACGGGATGGAGTTAAAAAGGGCTGGATTATGACAGTTGGCAAGGATGGAACGTTTCTTGGTCGGTTGCAAGTTGAAAAGGTCGATATCAACCGTTCAATCGGGCGCGTTACGCTTGAGGATTCCTCAAGGGGTCTTGTTGTTCCTGGTGTCACGGTTTCAGCAGTGCAGGGGCGGAATTGATGATGATGTCAACACCTGATCCTTCCACAGCAAATCGACAAGCTCCTCCTGACGTTTTCACTGTCCTGCTCGTTGTCGCTACTCTACTTATGGCGATGGGCGTGGCGTGGATGGTGCTCGTTAATATGGAGCATTCTTCCTTCGACAGCACCCCAGGTGGTGCCATGAAGCTCGTCGATTTACGCTGATTCACAATTCCACGCACAAACCCACATTCTCAGGACTCCACGAAGGCTGCCTTCGTTAGGCTTACTTCATTGAACCACGCTTTCTCTTCGAAAAGTCCCCATTGAGAAAAGGGTGGACTGTCCCCTGAGAAAAATGCAATAGCCTTCTCCTTTTTCCCGTATCATCCCCAAGGTAGAGAGTTCGCGTCTAGAACCTACGAGTAATGAGGAGCTTACATCGTGTTTGACAAGTTATTAAGTTGGTTTAGTGTTGATATGGGTATTGACCTTGGGACATGCAATACACTTGTCTGTGTTCGGGGCGAGGGCATAGTTTTGGATGAACCATCTGTTGTTGCCGTAAAGCGTGGGACGAATCGAGTGCTCAATAACGGTAACGCAGTAGGTTTCAGTGCAAAAGAAATGCTCGGCAAGACACCCGGATCAATAACGGCAATACGCCCTTTGAAGGACGGTGTGATAAGTGATTTTGAGATAACAGAAGCAATGCTGAGTTATTTTATTCGGAAAGTAAGTGGCAAAGGCCGTGTAATCGGTCCACGTGTTGTTATCGCAGTTCCATCTGGAATTACAGCCGTTGAAAAACGTGCTGTACTAGATTCTGCAGAACGTGCAGGAGCAAGACGCGTCTATCTGGTCGAAGAACCAATGGCCGCAGGAATCGGAGCAGGACTTCCCATTGCGGAACCAACAGCTTCGATGATTGTTGATATTGGTGGCGGTACAACTGAAGTTGCAATCATGTCACTCGGTGATATTGCAACGTGCGAGTCCATTCGAGTTGCTGGAGATGACTTGGATGAATCCATAATCAGTTACATGAAAAAGAATCATGGTTTAACAATTGGTGAGCAGACAGCGGAGCGCATCAAAATTGAAGTTGGTTCCGCATCGCCTATGGAAAAAGAAACGACTATCGAAGTTCGTGGCCGAGACAACATAACAGGCATGCCAGATAAAAAAACCGTGAAAAGTGAAGAAATTCGCGAAGCGATGTATGAACCGGTTGAAGCAATTATTGAAGTTGTAAAGCGTACGCTTGAACGGGCTGAGCCAGAACTATCAGCGGACCTCGTTGAAAATGGGATTTGGATTGCAGGTGGCGGTGCACTTTTACGAGGCATTGATGTTGTTATTTCAGAAGCAACTGGCCTTGACGTTTCAATCGCATCCGACCCGCTGACTTGCGTTGCGCAGGGGACGAGTATTTATCTAGAGAACCTTGAACTTTGGAAAGCAGTTCTTGAATCCGATATGGATGATTGATAAGATTGTGTAGCTCTTCTCTTCAATGAGCAACTACGGAACATTTCGTAACCGCGCTAAAGCATTGCCGATAGCAATCGTTATAACTGTTTGCTTCTCGATGTTTCCAGCATCATGGTTGGGCTGGACTACCGATGTTGCGGATTTAGTCCGCGTACCCGTTACACCGATCTCGCATGTTGGGATGATGGTTAAGGGATGGGTTCGCCCAGCCATCGAGCCTGCGGACTTACCAACAGATGAGCAAGAACGAAACGACTTAGCAGTTGCAGAGCGAGATCACTACAGGCAGTTGTATCATTCGCAAATGTTGCGAGCAACCGAACTCGCAGATCAACTTCGGATGATGCAATCACTTCCAGAATCTGCACTGCGGAACGCTATGCCTCCGGTTGTTCTCGCACTTGATTTGATTGGGCATAGGCCAGAGGAATCTTCTGGTGAAGTGGAATTGAAACTATCTCGTGGCGTTGCAGATCGTATTCTTTCTGGCGACGTCGCGATTGTTGGAAGGGACATTGTTGGTCGCATTGCGAGGGTAGGCATGACGCGCGTTAGCCTGTTGCCTTCTTGTAACAAAGATTCAGGTTTTATTCGTGCGGGTATTGTTCCAGCACATCCATTGACAGGCAGTCGTCCCCCTTTACTTGCCGAAGTTTTATTACAACCGTCGAGTGATGGATTCTTTACTGCGCAGGTGCAAGCGAATCGCGGCGTGCAAGCGGATGATTTAGTGGTGCTCGATGATCCTTCTTGGCCTATTTCTGGCGCCGGTCTAGTGCTTGGAGTTGTTACAAGCGTATCGCAACTTGACGAAGCACCGCTTCGCAGTGAAATAGTTGTGTTACCCAGAAGGCGAGCCCGCGATTACTCAAAAGTTGTGGTGCTAGGTACTGGGCAAGGCGAAGCGAGAGGTGATCAATGAACGGTATCGTTCTTGTTGTTGCAACTATTCTTGCACTCGCTTTTGATTCGAGCTTCGCAGGTATTTTCACATTACGTTCCACTGGTTCTATAACGCCACAAGCTGTGCCTTGCCTTGTTGTTTGCATTGCACTTTTTGCACCGGAAACAACCGCTCTCATTGTCGCTTTAGCACTTGGTATTCTGGTTGATTTATCACCCGGGCATGGGCAACTTGGTGGTGGTGCGCATCTTATTGGACCTCACGCACTGGGTTTTGTCGTAACGACCTTGCTTATTTTGAAAGTTCGAAACATCGTTTTTAGACGCCGAATTTTAACTATTGCGTTTTTTACATCTGGAGCAGTATTCGTTATTGCGGCGGTACAGGCATTTGTTCTCATTACGCGAGGTTTTATGCCTTGGAATCCAGCTGCACTTGGCGGTGGTTTAGGAGAATTCGCGAAACTTTTTGGAACAGCGATCTATACGGGTCTGCTTGCCGTACCACTTGGATGGTGTTTTTTGTCAACAATTGGCATTTGGAAATTCCATTCACCAACAGGACGCAGGGCAACTTGGAGATAATACGGCTATGACTACTTGGTACATCAAAGATGAGTTTCAAGAATCACTCGCACCGCTATCAGATTTGCGAGCATCGTTTGAACAACGAACAGGCGGGCTTACTACCCTCGAACGCCTTACACAGCAAATGGGTTGCGCTCCTTCTGGTTTTCTTTGCGACGATGCATTGCGAGCCCAAATGATTACGAACAGGACTGGTCTTCTTCGCGTTGAGGGTAAGGAAGCTGCTGTAGTTGAACATCCAACAATTGCGACCCCTTGGGATGTCCTGAATCATTTGCCGAAGTTGTTAGCACGCGATTTGCAGCACGCAGAGCCCCTAGGTAGCGATGTGTGCCAAGCCAAAACGTATGGCGAGTACCACGTGGATGTACACCACTCTGTGCAGATGTTTCCGGGCGTTGTTCTGGACGCAAGCAGGGGCGCAATTCGGATTGAAGAAGGTGCAGTTATACGAGCAAACGCGGTAATCTGTGGCCCTTGTTGGATTGGTGAACATTGCACTATCACCGATGGAGCTCTTGTTAAACCAAATACGGCGCTTGGTCCGCATTGCAAAGTTGGCGGCGAAGTTGGTAGTACTATTTTTCAAGGCTTTGCAAATAAATCACACGATGGCCATCTTGGCGATAGCGTTGTTGGCGAGTGGGTAAATTTTGGTGCGGGAACGGTAAACTCAAACTTGCTTAATACATATGGAGACGTCATCTTGGTTGATCTCGCGGGGAAACGACATAAAACTGGCAGGCAATTCGTTGGTTGCTTCGTTGGTGACCACGCAAAGTTCGCAATTTGCTCAAGAATTATGACAGGTACTTTGATTGGCACTGGCGCTATGGTCGCAACAACAATGCAAACACCATCGCCAACAAAACGTTTCGCTTGGGTCACGGATGCAGGTGAGCGAATGTATCGCATTGAAAAGTTTCTTGACGTTGCAAAATTGGTCATGCAAAGGCGTGGTAAGGAGTTAGATGCTGCAACTGAAAATGTCATGAGAAATCTGGCCAGCACGTAATGTCATCGCTTTACATTATTGATGGGCATGCACAATTCTTCCGTGCGTATTACGCAATACGAACACCAATGAGCAGCCCCGTCACTGGGGAACCAACGAACATGGTGTATGGTTTTACTTCTATGCTACTTAAGTTACTACGAGAAGAAAAACCAGAGCACCTTGCTGTTGTTATTGATGTTGCCGGTGACGATGAATCGTTTCGATGTGGGATTGACCCGCAGTACAAAGCAAACAGAGAACCGCCGCCAGATGATTTTGGCTCGCAAGTGGATCGCTGTCTTGAGATTCTTGAGGCACTCGAGATACCGGTGCTTGGCGAACCTATAGTTGAAGCGGATGACGTTATTGCTTCGCTTGTAAAACGTATGCGAAATGAACAGCCGGACTTGGATATCCGAATTATTTCAAGAGACAAAGATCTAACGCAATTGATTGACGAGCATGTAGAACTCTATGATGCGCATAAGGAAGGAACGGTATCGCCGGATGATGTTTTTAAGACACCCGATATGGGCGTACCACCGTCGATGGTGGGGGACATTCTTGCTCTGATGGGTGATACCAGCGACAACATTCCTGGAGTACCGGGAATTGGACCAAAGACAGCGGCGAAATTGGTCATGGAGTTTGGTTCGTTAGCGGGTATCTACGAAAACATTGACAAGATAAAAGGAAAGCGCAAAGAAAACTTACTTGCCTTCGAAAAACAACTAAAAGTAAGCAGGGAATTAGTAACTCTCAAGGAAGATGTTGCAATTGATTTTGATCTTAAAGACGCAGTTTCAGATTGCACTAAGTGGAAAGTTCCTGAGATTACAAAACTCTTTAAGGGTCTTGGTTTTAACCGATTTCCTGTAGAAGTAAAAACACTCGCAAGTGGCACCGCGGTTCCCGTTGAAGAAATCAAAGAAAAGAAAACGACTAATAAGGATAAGCCCATACTCGGCGGACTGTTTGATATGGGTCCAGATAGAAGTCACCCAGCGTACAGTGCTGGGTACGAGCTCATCGACACGAAGAAAAAACTTGCAGCACTTGTGAAGAAATGTAGCAAGGTCAAAACCATTGCTATCGACACCGAAACCACCGGTTTAAATCCGATGACAGCTAAGTTGTGCGGCATTTCAATTTCAGTGGGTGCTGGTGATGGTGCCTACATTCCTACATTGTGTCCAGAGGATCATCTAGAGCAGGAGGTCGTCATCGAAGCGCTCCTACCGTTGCTCGAAAACGAAAAAATTGCAAAACTTGGCCACAATATCAAATACGATTTGGTGGTTCTTGAAAATGCTGGCGTACAAGTAAGGGGGCAGCTTCATGACACGCTTATAGCTGCTTGGATTGTGGACGCATCGCGCTCGGGATATTCGATGGATGCAGTTGCACTAGGCACCCTTGAGTACGAATGTATTTCCATTAAGGAGTTAATTGGAACTGGGAAGTCGCAGATTTCATTTAACCAAGTACCCATTATCGATGCATGTCCGTACGCTGCAGAAGACGTAGATATTACGTTCCAACTTTGGGACGCATTTGAGCCACAATTAACGGACGACTTACGGTCGTTGTACGAAGAAGTCGAAATGCCGTTAGTCCGAGTCTTGGCAGCGATGCGCATCGCAGGGATAAAAGTAGACCCTAGCGAGCTTGATCTTCAACGCCGAAATATTGCCAAGCGAATTGATATACTTAAAAATGAAATCGAAGAGGCTGCCCCTTTTTCGTTTAATCCAGATTCACCAAAACAACTATCAGAAGTTTTGTTTGATGAAGAAAAGGGATTAGGGATTAAACCAATAAAACGCGGAAAATCGTTCCACTCTACAAACGTAGAGGTATTGGAAAAGTTAGCAAGTGATCCAGACATTGAAACCAAGTTGCCCTCGCTAATACTCGAGTATCGAAAATTAACGAAGTTAGTAAATACGTATTTGGTTTCGCTTGTTGAAGTTATTAATCCTAAAACTAAAAGAATCCATGCTTCTTTTAACCAGACAGGAACATCAACAGGTCGGCTCAGCAGCAGCGATCCAAACTTGCAAAACATTCCGATACGTTCGGAAATAGGTCGAAAAATTAGGCAGGGTTTTCTGCCTGAAGAGGGAAACCTCTTTGTTGCTGCAGATTATTCGCAAGTTGAACTGCGCATTCTTGCACACCTCAGTGGTGACGAAGCGTTGCTACAGGCATTTCGCGAAGGCCAAGATATTCACAGAGCAGTTGCCTCAGAAGTTTTTAATACTGCTATTGAAGAGGTCACGGATGACCAACGATCTGCTGCTAAAGCAGTGAACTTTGGCATTGTGTATGGTATAACGAAGTGGGGACTTGCACGGCAACTGCAATGCACACCGGAACGAGCAGAGCAAATAATAGACGAGTATAAATCTCGCTTTACTGGGATTGATTCTTTTCTTGAAACGTGTGTGGCGCAAGCACAAGAACTTGGGTACGTAGAAACCATTAAACATAGAAGACGTCAGATTCGCGGAATCCATGCGGCCAATCAGCAGCAAAGGGCGCTTGCAGAACGCGTGGCGATTAACAGTGTTGTGCAGGGGAGTGCAGCAGATTTAATTAAAGTTGCGATGAATACTGTGCACAGTCAACTTGCGGTGTCCTTTCCAAATGCAAAACTTCTCATGCAAATTCACGATGAACTTGTAGTTGAAGCGCCCGAGGTTGAGGCGGAATCGGTACGCGATTTGCTTGTTGATGTGATGGAGTCTGCGATGGCACTTGATGTTCCACTTGTTGCCGACGCTTCAATTGGCAAAAACTGGGCTGAATGTAAATAAACAACCCCGCGGGTCGTTTATTTTCTGAGGAGCATAAGAAAAAACACGCCTGCAAAGCAGCCGTGTTTTTTTAAGCGAGGCGGACGGGACTCGAACCCGCAACATCCGGCTCGACAGGCCGGTACTCTAACCAATTGAGCTACCGCCCCAATTGGGAGACGGGATTTTAGCATGGACTTGCTGCCGGTCAAGGGGGTTCAGCCACTGAATTGAGAACCACATTGTCGTACGCTGTATGGCATGTTAAAAGAGATGCAATACAAGTCGTTCCAAACCGTTTACCACGAGTACCAAGGCACGAAGTACTATATTCATTACTCTCCTCCTAACCTTGGCGGGCACTATGCTCGCCGAGGTTGTTTATTATTGAAGGAAGTTAGATTCTTAGCGGGAAATAGTACTTAAAGTACCCATTTTGAATAAAAATGACAATTCACACTACCGATACTGCTCTGTTCTGTAAAAAACTACCTTTTTTACTATTTATTACTGGTATCTGGCAGTAAAATCGGTACTCTTGCATATCGAAGGGGACATTTTTAGTCGGTTGCGGTTAATCAGCCGCAACCGTTGGCTTAGGTAGACGAATATATATGTACTGGCTCCATGGTGGGGTCAATCAAACTTATTTTAGCAGGAGAGAGTTCATGACATTCCCATTTTCAGCAACCCGTAAGATTCTTGTAGCCACGTGTGCGATGTTATCGCTTGGAACTGCTCTCCACGCAGGTCCCAAAGGCATTTCAGATGACAGCAGGACACAGCGCGAGATTAATAACGTGTTAAACCTTGAAAACAGTTGGCATACTACGTTGCAAATACACGACGTCCCAAATCGTCCAATTACTGTTGCAATTCCAATTAACAACGCAACGTATACACTTGAACTTGAGCCACATTCTGTTCGTTCAGATTTGTATTCTGTATTTATGACAAATGAAGATGGTGAACTGTATGAAGTTGCACCTGGGCCAGTTCGTACACTTCGCGGAACTATCGCTGAGATAGAGGGTAGTAGAGTTGCTGGTTCGCTAATGCCAGATGGTTTATACGTTCGTATAAATTTAGCGGATGGCAGTGAATATTGGATGGAACCGGTTGGTGCAAAACTTAGAAACGCACCATCAGATTTATATGCGTTTTACCGTGGCGATGACATTATTGCTTCTGAGGGTGTTTGTGGTGCAAACGACAAGATGCAGGTCGGTAGCGTTTTATCGATGCTTGCGCACTACCATGAATCAGATCATGAAAACCGCGGTGGGGGTTTACAGATAGCGCAAATTGGTTGTGATACGGACTATGAGTATTGGCAAGATTGGGGCAGCAATACAGAATCTAGAATCAATCAAGTCATAAACTCTGTGAACCAACAGTACGAAAGTGAAGTTAATTTAAGGCATGAGATAACGACGATTATTGTTCGAGATAACTCAAATGATCCGTATACTTCTAGCGATGCAGGAACTCTTCTTGATCAATTTAGAAACGAATGGAACAGTAACCAAGGCGGTATTCAGCGAGATGTTGCTCACCTCTTTACAGGTAAAAACACTGGGACAACGATTGGCATTGCTTGGCTTGGCGTAGTTTGTTATACATCTTCAGCTTATAGTTTGGTGCAATCTGATTGCTGTGGAAGTTTCGGTTGTACAACGGACCTTTCTGCACATGAATTGGGCCACAACTGGAATGCAGACCATCAAGAAAGCCCATCGTATAACACGATGTACCCGTCTATTCAATGCGCAAATTATTTTATACAAGCATCAAGGGACCAAATTTCTTCGTATGCTAACTCTGTTTCGTGCCTTTCAAACGGCGCACCGTTGGGCGCTTGCTGTATTGTTGGCAACCAATGTATTGACACGTATGAAGCCACTTGCGACGCAGGTGGCGGTACATACCAAGGTGATGGTACAACCTGCGCAACAGCAGATTGTTCTGATCCACATGGAGCTTGCTGTATTGGTGGTGTGTGCAGTGACCAAGAAGAACTAGCTTGTACAAACGCAGGTGGTGACTACGCAGGTGACGGAACAGACTGTGCAACTACAGGGTGTACACTGGGTGCATGTTGCGTAGGTATTGACTGCTCACTCACACTCTTAAATGATTGTGGTGGAACTTGGTTTGGCGACAATACGAACTGCGTTGATATTACTTGTGGTGCTGGCACTGACCAGTTGAATTATGAACTTCGAACATGGTCAAAAGACGACGGACAAGAAATGGAAACATACGACTTGTTCTTCCCAAGTTCAGATCCCAATACAAGAATGGTCGCTATCTTTGGCGAAAATGCTGACGTATTAGATTTACGTTTGTGGTCCAATGCTGAGTTTGATGGCAGCGCTACACCTGTAGCATTACACCAATCCGTGTATGGCGCAGATGTGCCGCACGACCGCAACCTTGATCCAATCTTTGGCAACGAACTTGTGTACGACTCTTTTGTCACAATTGGTGGAGACGATTCAGCAGATGGCGAAGTTCTACTCCTTGGCTTTGATAGCGTTGGCTTTAACAGTGACGCTGGTCTGAGTATGGACAACGGACTTTGGTTTGTTATTCCAGATAACCCAATGGCATCCATGGGAGCTGGTACTGCACTAGGTCACAGACTTGGTAGTTACTCAGTCGAAGCAGGGCAAGGTATTGAAACGCTCGTGAATGTGCAATGGTTTGACGGTGCAGATGTCGTGCACGAAGCGCGTAACATCTACTGGAACAACCTAGGCCTTGGTGGCGGAGGATCAGATTGCCCGACGGACGTTGACGGTAACGGTTCAACTGACGTTGGCGATGTTCTTGAATTGATTAGCCAATGGGGTCCATGTTCGGGTTGCTCAGGTGATTTGAATGGAGATGGCGAGGTTAATGTTACGGATCTTCTAGAGGTCATCGCTGCTTGGGGACCTTGCAGTGAACCCGAAACGTTTAACGTCACAGGTAATGCCAATTCGTTTACACCGAGTACTTTAGATGTGCGACGTGGCGACACAATCATTTGGACGAGGGCTGGCGGTAACCATACAGTTACTTCTGGTGCAGATTGCTATCCAGATGGACTTTTTGACGCGCCACTTGATAACGGTAACGACGTATTTACATGGGTAGTGCC
>JACKQG010007296.1_pt1 | contig 11214 bp, 9 predicted proteins | sample 8237621 | NCBI WGS metagenome assembly JACKQG01 (sample SAMN15677084, study PRJNA649215) | marine metagenome | biome: marine; feature: Black Sea; material: saline water; isolation source: suspended particulate matter (SPM) from the Black Sea western gyre | collected 2013-06-09/2013-06-10 | depth... | reverse complement strand
ATGAGCGGCCGGAAACATTTTATAACATTCACCGCCTGGAATTTTCCGGTACAGTTGATTTGGTTACTGAAGGTAAAGCCTACGCTTTAAATCTTGTTGACGGGGAGCGAATCGATATCATTACCGGGAAAGGAATTCAATCAAGCCTGGCTCGCTTTGAATCAATGGTGATACCCGCCGCAACTGATTCATTCCAAGTCAAAAATCGAGGAAGCGGTCCGTGTAAGCTGATTTTGGTATATATACGACCTGAGATTGGAAAAACGGAATCAATAAATGTACCAAATGAATGATAAATTGGCGGAGAAAACAGATTAATATTTTAAAATCGAATTGGATAGATTTCGTTGGTAGAAGTTGGCTAAAATTAACTGCGGTAGTCCTCGTCATATCTGGATGCCGGTTTGACCAAATAGATCAACCTTCCCATGCCGCGCCCGGTGAAATTATCGATATTGTTGTCACCATTTCCGATAGTATCGATGAGACTAATAATCCCCACAAGGGTGTGTTATGTGTACTATTACCTGTAGATTGGACGATAATATCTGCGGATTATACCAGCAGTGTTGGATCAGGAAGTATGGAATTTACGACAGCATGGGCTGATTCGGCGGAAGCATGTTATCCGGCAATTGAATTTGAACCAGGAATGGCCTGGCAGGCTTTGGTATCAGATACAGGCTACACTTATACCGGCAACCCATCAGTTACAATCGATATCAATGTTCAAGTGGGCAGTACCGAAGGCTGTTTTGATCTCGCTTTTCTGGCAACTAAGGCAACGCAAGATCTGATTTGCAGCGGTGCGTCACCGTTATCCTATCCCCACCGGATTGGCGTACCTGACAGCTGTGCTGCTCCGCAGGGAGTATATGTTGAGCCAGCGCCAGATTGGAGTGATCTTTTTGATCAGACATCGGGTTGGACCGGTTCTGATGCTACTTATTCAATTCCTTTATCAGGCTATGATTATCCTGGTGGTACGAATTATCAGGGGAGCATTTTTGTCTTTGGAGACACTTTTATCGGCGAGGTTGATGCCAACGATCATCGCTATGATTTTTCCATGATCCGCAACACAATGGCTTACTTGCCGACCATCGGCCCAGATCGTGACAGTATTAATTTTATCTGGGACACTGATAATTCAGGAGATCCAACAGCACTATTTTTTGCAAATACACCTGAATCGGAACCGGGAGACTGGATCTGGCCCATGGATGGTATTGCTATTAATGATTCGATTTTTGTTTATGGCCTCCGTCTGCATGAAGAAGGCACTGGAATGTTTGGATTTAAGGTGGTGGGCGTGACGCTCATATCTTTTATCCTGGATTCGACCAATTCCATCAGCGGATTGCAGCAGGTGGATGCGCCATTATTTTTTGCCGACAGTACGGACGGCACGCATACTGTTTTTGGACAGGCCATAATGCCAATGACTGTTGAATCCGGTAGCCCCAATCCGGATGGATATATTTATATCTATGGTCCGAAAAGCGGCTCCGGACAGAAAAAACTTCTTGTGGCCAGAGTATTACCAGAATATATCAGCGTTTTTAATCAATATCGATTTTGGGATGGAACTAGCTGGTCAACTGATATTACTTCTGCGGTTGAGTTGACAATGGGTATCTCCCAGGAATTCAGTGTAACTCCATTGGACGATGGTCAATTCATTGTGGTTTATTTAATGGGCACGCAGGTTACCGTTCGTTTTGGGGACAGTCCTACGGGATCTTTTAGAATCTACCAGAATGTATATAATTGTCCAGAGACGGTCAATGATCCCAATATCCTGGTCTACAATGCAAAAGCTCATCCCCATCTCTCTCAAACAGGCCAATTACTTATCAGCTATAATGTTAACACTTTCAGTCTCAGTGATTTGATTAATCAAGCCGACATTTACCGACCCCGATTTATTACAATGTTCTTCGATTCAACGTCCATTAATCTGGCAGAAAATCTGACCGACATTCCAGAAGATGTAATTCTCCACCAAAATTATCCCAATCCCTTTAATCCATCCACCAGAATTGGTTATTCATTGAATCGGCGTTCGGAGGTGAAACTTACCATTTATGATTTGTTGGGCCGGGAAGTGCGTTCATTGTTGTCAACGACACAGGAAGCCGGTGAGTGGAATATTACCTGGCATGGTTTAAATAATGAGGGTCTGGAAGTCAGTGCCGGAATTTACTTATATCAAATCAGAGTGACAGATTTGTCTGCCATTAATGCCAGTAATAAAATGCACACAAGACTTGAAAATCGAAAAATGATCTTACTAAAATAATTGAAATTGAATTTGGCGAATGAATATTAAAGAAATACTGGTATTACACCACAGCCATCTGGATATCGGCTATACCCACAGTCAGCCGATATTATGGGAATTGCAGCATGAATTCATTGACCAGGCACTGGAACTGCTGGATGATACAAAGGATTGGCCGGAGATGTCGCAACCGCGCTGGACCTGTGAAGTTACTGCACAAGTGGCAAAATGGCTGGAGACCGCAACTCCAGAAAAAGTCGAACATTTTGCCGGTTATCTCAAATCTGGACGAATCGGTATTTCGGCCATGGAATACAATACGACACCATTGAATAATGCCGAAGAATTGATCCGGCATCTATATCTGGCGCAGAAGTATCGTGACCGATTCGATATACCAATCAGGACCATAAATCAGCATGATGTAAATGGTATATCATGGACATTAGTTGATCTGATGGTTGATACTGATATTGAATTGTTGATCATGGCAGTTAATGCTCATTTTGGTCACTCTGTTTTAAACCGGCCTAGTATTTTTCGCTGGCAAGGACCATCAGGACGAGAAGTATTAGTGATGAACGGTGCTCATTACACGATGTTCGATCAGATACTCCAGACCCCTAAAAATGATTTAGATGCTATGCGATCAGGGCTCGAGGAGTATCTACTTCATTTAGAGCAGCTTTCATATCCCCATGACTTTATTTATCTGACCACTGCTCATGCACCGGTCAGCTATGATAATTCTTCACCAAATCCTGATGTGGCTAAACTGATCCGGGAATGGAATGATAATGATAATACTCCTCTTATCAGATATGTTACGCCGGATTTATTATTATCAAAAATTAAAACAATTCCAAAAAAGTCATTGCCGGTATATCGTGGAGATTGGACTGATTATTGGAATTTTGGTTGTGCCAGTACAGCTGTTGAAACCGCCCTCAATCAAGGTACTAAATCACGACTGTACGCAGCTGATATGCTGAATAGCCAACGCCGTTTGCCTGAACCGATTACCGAAAATGTTTTAGCACGTGCCTGGAAAAATGTTATGTGTTTTAATGAACATACCTGGGGTGCATTTAATTCCCTTGAACCAGCCCATCCTCAGGTGCGGACTCAATCTCACTTAAAGGAAACACTGGCACATCAGGGGCGCGAATTAGCGGAATATAGCCTAATTCATGAATTGGAACACCTGGCGGACAATCCGGCAGCATCCTATAATCAGGATGGCATTTTACTGGTAAATACATCCCCGCTGGAAAAAAATGAATATATCCCTGTTCCCGATGAATGGCTCCTGACCGGTAAACGTCACCGTACTGCCCGGTTCACCTATACCCAGCGCTACGACGAATTAAAATCGGTAGCATTATTTGGACCGGTAAAAGTACCGCCATATAGTTGGAAATTTGTGGAATTCGACGGATTAACACCGGCTAAGCCTGCACCAAGTCTAACTAGCAGCGAAGTTGTTGCCGAAGATCTGGAGGATGACTGGATTAATTCAAAAGGATCCTCACTCCGTTCACCGGCCAATTCGCTGGAGTCCGAGTTTTATCGTTTGGAATATAATCCTCGTTCTGGCCGGTTTACGCGCTTGTATGATAAGACCAATCAACGTGAGGTATTAGACGCTGATAGTGAATGGACTTTTTTCCAGATGGTTCATGAATATGCTGATCCAATGGTTGATGATAGTCGAAAAGGCATTTATAACCGAAACATGGAATTGGAAAAATTTGATCATTCCTGCTGGGACAGGGAATGGAAATCTTTGCACCAGGGGATGGATGAATTTTCGGAGTACAGAATTGAAAAAACGGCGAAAGGCATAACACTTGTTATAAAATTTAAGGCAGCTGGTATTAAATATATTGAACAGCGGATAACCCTCCTGTCAACCCTGCCTCAGATTGAATTGGAGGCAGAATTTTATCTTGAGGATGTGACTGGTCCCGAGGCCTATTACTTTTCCTTTCCATTACTACTGGATTCCGGTTGGCGCTGCCATTTTGATACAGCCGGGCTGCCCGTTGAACTGGATCAGGATCAGTTACCAGGGGTGAGTAATAGTTGGGTAACTGTGGAATCATATGCCGCGGTCCATAATAAAGATTATTGTTATAAGCTCCTCTGCCCCGATGCACCTTTAATACAAGTTGGTGGTTTCAACTTTGCCACAAGGAGAAAGCAAATCCCACGGGAGCAGAATCCATTGTTACTGGCTTGGCCGATAAATAATTACTGGGATACAAATTTCAAGGTTAGTCAACCGGGACACATTTCTTTGCGCTATGTATTCTCAACCTGCGATACATTTAATCCAGCCCAATTATTTGCAGAAGGCCGGGCAGTGGCAATTCCACTTGAAATACACCCGGCGATTAATAAACCGTCAACAAATGATAATCGATTCTTCCAACTGGAGGGTAATGGTTTGCATCTGATGCATGCTAAGCAGTCAATGAATGGAGAAGGAATCATTGTCAGAATTGCTAACCTTAGTGATGTGCCTGTGATTGGGAAAATTAGTACACCCGGGAAGACTATTGCTTCAGTTAGCCTGACATCACCAACCGAAAAAGATCAGGAAGATATAAGTTTAACTAATGGGGTTCTAAAGTATCAATTTAAACCGAAAAAAATCGTTAGCCTACGGCTGAAGTTTTAATAGGATCGTTCATATTATGAATTCAAGGCAAAGAACGAATCTGGCATTAACTGGCAAAAAGCCGGACCGGGTTCCTGTATGGTGTTTACTTAGTTTGGAGCATATTGTAAAAAATGGAACTGCGGGCGGCCGAATTCCAGAGACCATTGAAGAATTCATCGAAGTTGAGTGCAGTTTAACACAATCTTATTGTTTTGATGGAATGCTGGTCTATTTCCCAAATGTGAGGGCAGGAACCGAGATCGGATCGACGATTCGTATGATGGTCGAAACTTTACCACAGGGTAGACAATCCGACGAGTTTCAGGATGCCGATCCGGACAATTGGGAAATTCCCGATCAAGAATTTGTGGAAGCAGATTTTTACAGTGGCCATTTAGCTCGTGATATTATGGGTCCCGATATTCATCTGGGTGGCTGGATAGGCGATGGATTCTCTCGTGCTATTCAATGGTTTCCCAGCCTTGAAGAAGCAATGATCGCAACAATTGAAGATCCGGTGCGATTTAAATCACTGGTGAATTATTTTGATTCAACCAGTATTGCTTCAGCAAAAGCCCAAATATTACTTGGGAAACTAGAGAGCATTCAAATTTCCTCTCCCTATGCCGGAGCGTCATTTATATCTCTGGCTGCATATCACGAATTAGTGTTTTCATCTGTGAGTAAACTGGCCCATGCTATCCGGGATGTTGGCGGGCTAGCATACTTGCATACCTGTGGACACATTGCCGATCGCCTTGAGGTTTTTGCTGATACTGGCGTCAACGGCATTGAATGTATGGACCCCCCACCATTAGGAAATGTCACGTTAGCCGAGGCCAAGCAAAAAATTGGGGATCGCATATCCTTAAAAGGGAATATTGACTCGGTAAACGTCTTATTATTAGCCGATGATGAGGGGGTGGATCGAGTTGTGCGTGAAACTTTACGAAACGGTAAACCTGACGGCGGGTATGTACTTAGCACAGCCTGCTCTGTGGCCCCGGATGTAAAGCCTGAGCGAATCAGGCACTTATACACTCTGGCCGAAAAATATGGATATTATTAAATAACGAAATGATGATATTTTTCTGGAAAAATATTATGGACGTATTAATTAAGTAATCAATTAGGAAGACAAATGGAGATACTCAATACTATAGCGAAAAAATTAATTGCCGGTAATGCAAATGAGGTGGTTGACCTGATTAACGAAGCTCTGGGAAATGGATTAAAAGCTGACACTATTCTGAATGATGGACTCCTGGAAGGTATGGCCGTTATCGGCAAAAGATTTAAGGAAGGGTCTGTTTACATTCCTGAAGTTTTAATTGCGGCACGGGCAATGAACAGGGGACTGGAAATTCTTGATCCATTATTAGCCGAAGAAGGGGCGGAGCCCAGGGGTAAATTATTAATTGGTACGGTCCAGGGTGATTTACACGATATAGGTAAGAATCTGGTCAGCATTCTGTTCCGCGGTGCTGGATTTCAGATTATCGATCTGGGTACCAATATAACGCCTGCTGTTTTTGTTGAGAAGGCCAAGGAACATAAACCGGATGTGATTGGGCTATCCGCTTTACTTACCACAACAATGATAAATATGGGCGCTACCATCAAGGTGTTACGCGAAGAAGATATTATTGCACCAGTTATTGTTGGTGGAGCTCCTCTGACTCAGGAATTTGCCGATTCAATCGGAGCGGATATGTTTGCCTCGTCCGCATCCGATGGGATAGAAAAGGTTCTTCAAGCGATGTCTTAGATAGCATGTGTTGGGACAATCTTGTCCAACACGATCTGGAATTTTCTAACAGCAGGCTGGACGATTATAAGTAGAATTATTTGATCAACGGGTAAAAGCAACAACCTGCTGTTTTGATACTCCAAGTCCATCAATGCCCAGTTCAACGACATCGCCCGGTTTCAAATATTCAGGCGGATCCATACCAAGTCCTACTCCGGATGGTGTTCCGGTAGAAATTATATCTCCCGGCAGCAGGGTCATAAAATCACTTACATATGATACCAGTTTCGGAATATTAAATATAAAGTTGTTTGTATTTCCTCGTTGCTTGTACTCTCCATTCACTTTCAGCCACATATTTAAATTATGAACATTTTTGATTTCATCTGGAGTTATTAGATATGGGCCAAGGGGAGCAAAGGTGTCCGCACTTTTGCCTTTCACCCACTGTCCGCCTCTTTCCAATTGAAATCCCCGATCGCTGTAGTCATTGTGCAGTAAATACCCGGCAACATAGTTTAACGCATCACTTTCATCGACATATTTTGCTTCTCTGCCAATAACTAATGCTAACTCAACTTCCCAGTCAGTTTTAGTTGCGTTTTTGGGAATTACCAGATCATCGTTAGGTCCGCAAATTGCAGTTGTCGCTTTGAAAAAGACAACTGGTTCAGCTGGTGGCTTTGCTCCAGATTCCTTGGCATGATCGCTGAAATTAAGCCCGATACAAATAAGTTTACTCGGACGGGTAATAGGGGCTCCAAGCCGTATTTTGGCACTTATTGTTGAGGCGGATCGTTGATTTTTAATTAGCCAGTTTTTTAATTGAAATAAACCACTACTTCTGAAAAATTCTTCATTATAATCTTCACAAAAAGAACTTAAATCAAGATATTTACCGTTACTTAATATTCCAGGTTTCTCAGAACCAGGGTCACCAAAACGTATTAATTTCAATTTAGCTCCTGTTGCTATCTTAAGTTCATGACACCGCCATCAATATCGTAGGCAGCAGCGGTGATAAAAGAGGAATCGTCACTACAAAGAAATAAAGCCAGTTTGGCGATCTCATCCGGTGTACCCATTCTGCCAATTGGTTGAAACTTGGATAGTGTCTCGAATACTTCCTTTTCTTGTCCGGGATAGTTTTTCTGTAAATAATCATCCACAAAAGGGGTATGTACACGGGCGGGACAGATACAGTTACAACGGATATTTTGATCGATATAATCTTTGGCGATTGATAGGGTCATTGAAAGGACCGCTCCTTTAGTCATCGAATAAGCGAAACGATCACTTAACCCTACTCTGGCTAAAATCGAAGCTAAATTTAAAATAACACCGCTACCATTTTTCACCATTTCCCCAATCGTTGCTTTGGTTACCAAATATACACTTTTCACGTTCACATTATATAATTTGTCTAAATCTGATGGGGTTGTTTGCTCAATATTCCCAATATGAGATATAGCTGCATTATTAACCAGGATATCAATATGCTGTTCATTATCGATAATATATTTAATCGCATTTTTTACACTTTTTTCATCCGAAACATCACAGAAAATAAACTTTGCATTGCCACCGTTTTGAACGATATCAATTTGCGTATTCTCTCCTGATTTTTTGTTTATCTCAAGTAGGTAAACTTTTGATTTTTCTGCAGCAAATAATTTGGCGATACTTTTTCCAATTCCTGATCCGGCTCCGGTAATTACTGATATTTTGTTAATTAATTTTTCCGACATGTTAATCCCTTTTACTACCACCAATGGATAGACCTAATCCACCATCAATTCTAAATGCCTGCCCGGTGATAAAGCCAGCTTTATCGCTAGCCAGAAAGGCAATCAATTCTGCCACTTCTTCACTCGTACCAATTCTCTTGGTAATATGCATATCATGGCATTCCTGGAGTACTGCTTCAGGATTAGGGGACTCTTGAATTGCACCTCTTAACATGGGGGTATCCACAGTACCCGGACACACAGCCACACAGCGAATCTTCGGTCCGTAATCGACGGCAATGCTGCGGGTCAATCCCAGCAATGCTGTTTTCGAGGTTGTATACGGCGCAACATTATTTTGCGAGATAAAGGATTGTACGCTGGCAACATTTATAATGCAGCCCTGTTCCTTTTTTTGCATTGATGGAATAGCATATTTGGAACATAGAAAGGCGCTTTTCAAATTCACATTCATTACCAGATCCCATTCAGCTTCACTGGTTTCTGCAACAGTGCTATAACGTTGGATGCCTGCATTATTGACCAATACATCAATATCACCAACTTTATTAATTATCTGCTTTATGGCGGCCTGGACTTCTTGATCTTTGGAAACATCGCATTTTATATACAAAGCATTACTATCAAGTTTATCGGCTAATTCTTGACCTTTTTCATCAATATCAAGAATACAAACCTTCGCCTTTGCAGTATAAAATGTTTCCGCGCAAGAAGCACCAATACCCTTAGCACCTCCGGTAATTACGATTGTTTTATTTTTGAATGACATCAATTAGCTCCTGAATGAGGCGAGGGGTAGTCCCTTACTGCCGTAATCAATTTGCAGGACATGCCAGCGGCCAAGATTGGCAACGAATAATTGATCAAAAGCCGGACCACCAAAAGCAAGATTGGTTGGATTTGAAAGGGTGTGGGCCTCCCAGTCATCAACTAAAACCGTGGCTGTTTGATCGGGCGCTATTTTATATATTCTATTCGGCGTGTAGCAGGAAACCAGCAGATTACCTTGAGCGTCAAAAGCAATTCCATCAGGTACAGTTTCCGGTAGTGTGCAATACACTGATCGTTCACCTGCAGAACCATCCGGATTAATGGCAACTCTTTCAACACCAGGCAACCAGGATGTAACTACGTAGAGAAAATTCTGTTTTTGATCTAGCGCCAAACCATTAGCAAAATTAAACGGTCCTGCGTGCCAAATTGAACCTGAACCATCGGCAGAGTACTTTATAATTTTCCCGGTTATTTCTCTGAAGGCTCCACTATCGGTAACATATAAATTTTCATTTTTATCAAAAACAGCATAATTGGGAATATTGAATGCATGTTTTTCTACACCCTCTGAGAATTTTGTCAATTCATAGGATTTTACATCCAATTTCCAGAGGCAATGATAATTTAGATCGCAGATAGCCAACCACTTGCCACCAGGGCTAAAAGCAATACCTAAAATAAATCCACCGGTATTTGCCACCTCCTCAACTTTCGTACCATCATTAGAAATCCGATAGATTTGCCCGCCTTCACCCCCCGTCCAAATAGAACCATCGGGATGCGCAGCCACGCATTCGGGGTGATCTAAACCATCTGCAAAAATAGTGGCAGTGCTTAATAGTGAATTCATTAATTTTTCCTTTCTGGTTGACTACACCAGGACTGTTGCAGATAGTTTGGTAGTAATTATTTCATCGCGTTCAATCGACAACCACTCGCCTTTATCAATTGATTCCTGGGCATCTGGTTTCCACATCGCGGTCCAGGGTTCCAAAGCAATCGCGTAAGCATTGCCCCACCAGGGGGCATCTTGAGTGGCATAACGTTCTTGCCAGTACCACAAATATTTAAAGATATTTGCATCCCAGGTAAGTCCGAACCCCACCTTGTGCTCGGAATTAACTATTGAGTAATTGCCATGATTTCCAAATCCATAGATATAAGATAAATCGCTATAGGGCGGATCATTTTCCGGTGGCACTAAACTGGCATTATCTTTTTCTCCATTTATATTAAGACATACCGGCCAATCCGATTCGACTCCCGGTTTAAAGCGGCGCTGATCTGGCATGGCTGGCTCCGATATCATTTTTTGCCCGTTTGTTTTTATTTTTGCTCCTTCAATTAAAAAGGGTAGGCCAAAAGCGATATGATGCCCCCACATTATATCCAGTTTAGTTTTAGATTCGTTGATCAATCGTTCTTCGATGAACAAGGTCGCTTTATCGGCCACCAAGGTGAGCGTTTTTTCAATTTTGATCGGTATTCGTAATGGTCGTGTCCACATTTTTACAGATATTTTCTCAGTACTGCTGTTTGTAATGGAATATTTCCACGGAATTAATGATATTTCACCATGCTGTCCGAGAGAAGCACCACGATATAAAAAAGTAGGGCTGTTGGGTAATATTTCCTGCCAGCCGCCATAATAATAATCTTCGAACTGGTTGGGTGTATTACGCATTTGGGAAAAATCCTGTTGCGGATTTCGAACTCCCTTTGATAACCTGAGCATAAAATCTAGATCGAGAGGTTTATAGCGGAATTCAAAGATATCACTGCCCCGACCGGCAAGTATCCCTATTTTAAGGAAATCGTTTTCCATCCAAATTGTTTTCATTCCTTTGTATGACCAGTCATCGGAAATCTGGCATTTGCTTATAGCAAAAGGAGGGGAGCTAAATTTAGTTTTCATTATTCATTCTCAATTATTTGCAATGCAGCTTTTAAATATCCTAATGCGTAAGCCATACCGGCATGCCAGGGCGCATCA
>JACKQG010007295.1_pt1 | contig 11214 bp, 6 predicted proteins | sample 8237621 | NCBI WGS metagenome assembly JACKQG01 (sample SAMN15677084, study PRJNA649215) | marine metagenome | biome: marine; feature: Black Sea; material: saline water; isolation source: suspended particulate matter (SPM) from the Black Sea western gyre | collected 2013-06-09/2013-06-10 | depth... | reverse complement strand
CCACTTAAACTTCATTAGGTACTTTACCTGCGGTCTGCTTTAGGAATATCACGCGGTTCTATCTTTTTGGGGCGTTTCTGGAAAATATCAAATCCGGTTATCCCAAAAGAAAACATCAGTGATTCATCACTGAGCCCATGTTTATCAATATCACCACGAGTCAGGTATTTTACGGCAAGGTCAATTTTCTTATTTGGAGATTTAAGTGGAATGGATAACCCAAAAGTTAGAGCCTTTTCAATAATTTTCTCCTGGTTCATTTCAAAAGGAAGCTCACGGTAATATCCGCCAATACGCACTGGAATTCGTTCTAACCAGCCTCCATAACCACTTAAAGGGTCGTAAGCCAATCCGAAACCAATCTTTAAGGAATTATTATCGTAAGATTCCGTATTTTCCCACATTGCGTAATAGACATCGAAAGAGGCTTTGTATTTATCGATGAATTTCCAAGTCAATCCACCTGAAATTCTGGTGGGTATTTCAAACAGAAAATCGTCACTCAGGTTAAGTGTATCGGCGTAGGGAGCATGACCGTATTTATAAATAACATCTCCTTCCAATTTGGTATAAGAAGAGTATGTTGCACTCAATGAAAGGTTTTTCAATTTTTTACTGAGGCCAACTGTAACTCCGGGATTTTTAAAGGTCTTCTCGATTTCATATTTTGCATCTACCATTGTATATTCATCGAAATCAAGCTTCCAATAACGAATGCGGTGACCGATATAATAATTTAACGCAATTCCGAAATTTACATACGGATTTTTATAAGCGTATAATGCATCTGCCCGATAAACATTTGAACTTAGTTTGTTTGTTTCGGTGTAATCCAGGGTATCCCCAAAAGTACTAATCCAGTTTATTTCTTTCTTGTTTTCCAAATTACCGCTGTACATAGAATTAAAATTAAACCCGATCCTGTGATTCTTGAGAGGAACAGCTATGGAAAAATATGGGAAATAAATCCCATCATCTCGGTACTTGTTGTCATCTGTATCTTTATACCACATCCAGCCCAAGGAAACACCGGTGGAAAAAAGAACCTTATCTGTAGTAATTGCTACAGAGGGATTAGTAAAATTCGGATTGATCCGGAAGAGGTCTCCTGAGCCGGTTTCACCCATTCCCAAGCCATAAATGTCATTGCCACTGTATTCCTGGGGCATGCCATCAAAAGAGAAAATTGAATTTCCCATAAGCAGGGAAAACATCAACATCAAAGCTATTAAAAGAATATATCGCATCTCATCTCCTATTAGTTATTATCTTTCAGCTATCACAAAAAAATAACATTCTTATCTTTGTCAATTGGAAGTTAAAAATTGTGATATATTTAATTTAATAATCAATGTATGTTCTTATACATCAGTTTCAGATAGATTTTCCTTGCCATAAATATGTAATATTTATTTTTAGCTCTCACGGTTGTAATGAGTTAAATTATCATTTACACTGTGATATGGAAAAGATTGAGGAGAGAAAATGGCATCGACTTCCGATATCAGGAATGGCATGATAATCAAGTTCAAGAATGAACTTTTTGAAATTGTCGAGTTCCTGCATGTGAAGCCTGGTAAAGGTGCTGCTTTTGTTCGTACAAAACTGAAGAACTTGAAGAATGGTAAAGTTATCGATAACACATTCCGTACCAGTGAAAAACTGGAATCTGTGCGGGTGGAAAAACATAAAAAAGAATATCTTTATTTCGATGGTGAATTCTACGTTTTTATGGATAGCAATACTTTTGAACAGATACAGGTTGCCAAAGAAGTAATTGGTGATAACGAAAAATTCCTTGTCGAGAATATGGAAGTAGCCATGAAGTTCAATCCGGAAGGCCAAATACTTGGTCTTGAGCTTCCTGTAGTAGTTATTCAGGAAGTAGCGGAATGCGAACCCAATTTTAAAGGAAACTCTGCTTCCGTAAGCGGTAAGAAAGCTGTTACGGACAGGGGTTTAAATATAACCGTTCCCTTCTTTATAGAAGTGGGTAATAAAATTAAGATCGATACCAGAACCGGCGAATATATGGAAAGAGTATAAACACGGTATGGTAGTAATGTCTTATAAAGTATTTAGGAGAGCAAAATGCCAAAAGCAAGATCATTCGCAGCAAAACTTGCTCACGATATAAGTACTGAAGGTAAAGTACTCTGCCCTACATGCAACACAGAAATGAAAAGAGTTAAGCTTGTTCGAGCTCGCAAATCCAAGGCAGATAGCTGGACGCCCAAGTATGAATTCGTTAGTATGTGTAAATGTAATGAAAAAGATATTTTAGCTGGTAAAGTTTAAAAAGTAGTTTTACCCATAAACAAGTCAAAATACCCTCTTGTCCACACGATAAGAGGGTGTTTGCATATTTTTCTGGGAGAGTAAATGAAAAGAGTTTTTTGCCTTTCTGTACTGGTCGGATTGCTCACTGTTTTTCTTTCTGCAGTTCCGCCTGTACCCGGAAAAACTACTGGATTAATAAATTATAAAGAATATCTTTCCGAGATTTATTCCCGTTCAAATTCAAATCGGAACAGAGATCTACCGCAATGTATTTTGGCTCTAATGGTGGAATTTAACGACGTTACATTTGATCTGATCGCCGACTACCCGGATTCCCTGGAACACGATAAGGAATATTTTGAGCGATTGCTTTTTCATATGACATCTTTGTTTGATGACGCCTCACACGGGCAATATGTTCTTACCGAAGAAAATTATACTGTCTGGGAAAACATCATCACTGTTTCTCAGGAAATGGGCTATTATGGTGATGATGATCTTTCATTGGAACGAATTTGTGAATTTGTGCAGGAAGTAGTGGAAATTGCAGATGATCAACTGGATTATAACGATTACGATGCTATAATGATCATCCATGCCGGAGCTGGACAGGAAGCGGATATTAACGGCACTAATTCGGAAGAGCTGTTCAGCACTTTTCTAACCAGGCGGTCTTTGCAAGCAGGTATCGATCCAGAAAATGATGATTTCCCCGGTATTGAAACAGACGATGGAGTTATCTTAAAAGAATTTGTGATAATGCCGGAAACGGAATGGCAGCCGGATTTTACAATGGGAGATCCAGTATATGGTCTCCTGGGGGTTATCTGTCACCAGTTCGGTCATCAGATCGGACTGCCCACACTCTTCGATAACGATTCATCTAATGGAGCTTCTGCCGGTATCGGTTCCTTTGGTTTGATGGGTACAGGAGTATGGAACGCCAATGGCTTTGTTCCTCCGCTTCCTTGTGCCTGGTCACGTTATTACCTTGGCTGGGAAGATGATAACATCATCGAACTAAATTCCTCTTTTGAAAACATGCCGCTTACTTTTCCCACAGCCGATGATGAAGATACACCGAAATTATACAAGATCAATATATCCGATAAAGAGTATTTCCTGCTGGAAAACAGACAGCAGAATCCGGATGGCAGTATGTTGGGCGGTGATCCATCCTTTACTTTTACACTTCTCCCTGAAGGGCAGCAAGATGTATACCCTCCCGGACACCCTAATGCAGGACAGCCAAAATTTAATTTCATGGAAAATACTTACAAAGATTGTGAGTGGGATTTCTACCTGCCGGGATTGGGTGGACCCGATTCACCGGTAATAAACGGTTCCGGTATGCTTATCTGGCACATCGATGAAAATATAATAGACGCTAATTTTGATCCTGATTTCGAGAATAACTCTATAAATGCAGATGCTTCCCACAAGGGAATAGACCTTGAAGAAGCAGATGGTGTTCAGCATTTAGATACTGCTTATCAATTCTACAGCTGGGGTTCTGCTTATGATGCATACCGTGAAGGTAACAGCACATATTTTGGAAAGAGGGTTTATGAGGATATTTTTTATTCTCCTATTGCTGAAAGTTATTACGGTGGTATTCCTCTGGAAATTTTTGATATCAGCCAATCCGATTCTCTGATGTCTTTTTCTGTTCGCTATGAGTGGTCGCTCAGTGCAGATTATATCGGAGAAAATCCATATCCGGCTGCTTTCCTGGATTTCGATGGTGATGGAGAAAATGAAATATTCTACCCAATGCCGAATGGTAAATTATATTTGTGGAAAGATGATATAGATTATCCGGGATTTCCTCTGAATCTTTCTATTGTTTCAGTACTCAGCAATTATTATTCTTTTGATACTGCAACCGGTAGCATTTTTATTCCTGCCAAAACTACAGTGGGTGATAATGCCATGTTGTTCCATATTAATAATAATCTGCCAGATCTGCAAGAAATATGCCTTTATGAACATAACCGGGAATGGCTGGCAGCACCGGTAATTAATCCAGATACTACTTTCACACAAAGAGTATTTCTTCCATTTTCGGCATCTTCCGGAACCGAAAGTGAAATAATTGTACTCGATTCACTTTATCAAATCCTGACCTCTTATTCTTCTGATCCGTATATTTCGTCCAATTTGATGCTTAAAGAACAAAATCTTTATTTCATTTCAGATGATTGGAAGCTGGTTAAAATCAATATAATCAATGATGAAATTGAAATTATTGATCTGGGAATACTTGAACCGCAACCTGCAATTCATTCAGCTTTAATAGCAGATATCGACGGTAATGAAACAGACGAGATCATAGCTGTAACCAATAGCGGCGCTGTTTACTGTTTTGAGCAGACCGGAGAGCTAAGAAACGGGTTTCCTGTAGAAATAGAACTTAATGCTGTTTCTATTCCTTCTATTGCCGATGTGGATAATAACGGGTTTCTTGATATTCTGATAGGTGGAGAAAACACATTTGCTGTAGTAAACAAAAACGGAGATGTTTTTCAACCGCAGGAAATAATTTCCGATCCCGATTCCACTTTTACTGCTGCCGGTATTATTGCTTTTAATATCGATAATGACGATGATCTGGAGATACTTGGAAATATGTCACGCAATAGACTTTGTGTATGGGAAAATGTGAACAATTCCAACTTTGAATTAAACAGGAATTATCCGGTTTCATTTGGTGAGCGCAGTCTGAATTATCCACTTATTTCAGACTCGGAAAACGAAAACCTGTATGTGTTCATTCCAAGTAACAACGGCACGATTTTCCGTTCTGATCTTCCCTTTGCAGAATCTGGTGATATGGAACAGGCTGTTTGGAAAACCGAATATGCCAATCTACAGAGAACCGCTTCCTACCTGGAAACAACATCCCCACCACCACCTCCAGGCAAAAAAGTATTCAACAAAGCTAATACATATTTCTATCCCAACCCGCTCAACAGGATATTTTCAAAGGGTATTGATTTCAATAATTACGTTCCTGCATTCACTATAATTTTGAGGATCGAAACTTTTGTGGATACAGATGTAAATATAAAAATATTTGACATCGCTGCCAATCTTATTTACACAAACACGGTGCATTGTGAAGCAGATTTTTTCAAGAATTTGTATATAAATGCAAAAAAACTGTCTTCGGGTGTTTACTTTGCAGTGCTAAAGGCAAAAGGGAAGGTGCTGAAACTTAAATTTGCTATAGAAAAATAATTTCCAGAGCCTTGAATTTTGGAGGATAAATGAAAAAAGTAATACTAATGATATTGATAATGGTTCTTGCTGTTTTGCTAACGGCAGAAACAAGTGGTGAATACGGATTTCAAATGTTGAAAATAAGTGCAGGGGCAGTTCTCTCCGCCCAGGGTGGAACAGGAACTTTCTTTTCCAACGATGCTTATGGATTTATGCAAAATCCCGCTGCCGGGCTCCTGAAAAGAAAAAGAGTTCTTTCTCTTTCTCAGAATTACTGGATCTTCGATACTACCATAAACAGTGGTGCTTATGCTTATTCAAATGGGAAAAGATCTTTTGGGTTTGGTTACCGTTATCTGGATTACGGTAAGATCGATAGTACTGACGATACAGGTCTTCCTATAGGAATATTCCATCCTATGGATCTGGTGCTTTCCACAAATATCGGTTATCGCCTAACGCCCGATCATTACGCAGGAGTTAATGTCAGTCTGCTTTATGAAAAGATCGATACTTCTTCCAGTTTTGGATTCACGATAGACCTGGGTTATACTTATCTCACACCCATCAAAGATATGCTTATCTCCGCAGCTTTGAAACATCTTGGGAAAACATCTGCGATGGATAAAGATGTTATTGATCTACCTATCACGGGTGAGCTCTCCGTGGTTAAAAGTTTCCAATTGGTCAGTAAAAATTTCTCTACTGAGTTGAAAACAGTAAAACATATTGATGATGATGAATTTAAAGCAGTATGGGGAATTAAAGCCGAAATTAATCGTACTTTCAATTTAAAATTTGGATATAAATTCAACTATGATTCGGAAAATATTTCAGCTGGTTTCGGTATCAACCTGAAAAAGATCTCACTCGATTATGCTTATATTCCTTTTGATTATGAGATCGACGATGTTCATATTATGGGGCTTACTTATAGATTCTAAATGGGAAGGTTTTATGAAATTCTGGTGGCGTATAATTATTTTGCTGGCAATGCCTTATTACCTGGCAGCATTGGCTTATGTTCCTAATCAGATCATTTTCAAAACCTCTATTCCCCGGCAAATTATAGAAAAAACCACTGGCCTGGAAGAATTTGATTCTTTCCTGTCTGAAAAAGATATTAAGAACATTAATCCTGTACTGAAAAAAACTCAGAACCGATATTTTGTTGCCTCTTTTGATAGTGATATTAACTGGGATGAATTAGCAAACCTGCAGTTTGAAGGCATCGAGTACATCCAGCCTAATTATATCAATTCCTTTTATGTGGAGCCCAATGATCCTGAATATAATAATCAACAGGTAGATTTTGAGAATTGCAATATTCCGCCAGCCTGGAATTATACCACCGGCAACGGGGAAATAATTGTCGGGATTGTTGATTCCGGTATTCATTTTGATCACCCTGACCTGCAAAATAATATTTATATTAATGCCAACGAAATTCCCGATGACGGAATTGATAATGACGGCAACGGCTACATTGATGACTGGCAAGGTTGGGATTTCGTGGATGCTCCAGAATTATATACTTTGGCACTTGGCGATTATACTGTGCAGGATAACGACCCCAGCGACGATTTGAACCATGGTACTCATATTGCAGGAATTATAGGTGCCGATGCCAATAACCAGGAAGGAGTTTGCGGCATTTGCTGGAACGTGAAACTTCTTGTCATCCGCTCCGGGTTCAACACGGTGGATGGTGGTTATCTGCAGGATGATGATGCGGCAGCGGGAATTATTTATGCTGCCGACATGGGAGCGGATGTCATCAGCCTGAGCTGGGGAGACATCAATTTTTCACAGATCATTGCCGATGCCTGTTATTATGCCTATGAACACGGTTGTACTATTGCGGCTGCCGCTGGAAACGAAGGTAGCACAAACGCTCACCTTCTTACCTATCCTGCCAGGCTTTCCACCACACTATCCGTGGGAGCGGTGGACAAATATAAACAACTTGCTTCTTTTTCCAGTTATGGCCCTGAGTTGGACCTTGTTGCACCGGGACAATTTATTATAAGCACTTACGATGTGACCCTCGGCAACCTCTACCAGGAACAATCTGGTACCTCGATGTCGGCACCGTTTGTGGCTGCTGGAATTGCCTTGCTGCTTTCAATAGAACCGGGACTGAATTATGAAGAAATCCGGGGAAGATTGATCTCATCTGCTTTAGATCTGGGTGATCCCGGTTTTGATAATGTTTATGGAAATGGTATGCTGAACGTGCAGGAACTTCTTACTAACCTGAACTACCCTGTTATCGAGATCAGCTACCCGCTCGATAATGCCGGGTTGAACGATGACTTCGATATAATTGGAACGGTACAGGCTCCAAGCTTCTGGCGATATTCGGTACAATATACTTCCGCTCCCATGCCCACACCTCTTGATTGGGAAGATGTTGACCCGGATATATCATACTACGATTATGAAGTTGAAAATGATATTATTGCATCCTTCTGGATAAGCAATTACTTCCCGGATAATACTTACAAGATCAAAGTGGAAATATTTACTTCTACAAATGAAAGCTACAGCTATCTGCGAACTATTACCATAGACCAGTCACCACCTATTTTCCAGGAACAATATGCAGCCATAATGAAAAGATACAATGAAGAAATTTCGGAATATTACCTGCAGGCAGTGTTCGATGAAAACGTGTTTTTATCTTACCGTGAAGCAGGTTCTGGTGCTTATCTTCCTGTCAGTAATTATGCCGATTCCATCCAGATTTTCAATCCCATGATTTTTTCAGGAACAAATCTCCTGGATATAAAAGCTGTGAATGTGTCGGGGTTGGAAACTGAAGTCTATAATGCTTATCAATATGATCCCGAAATTGAATATATCGACTTGAATTCTTTCACTCAAACCGAGTTGGGAAATGAACTGGTTGCAATACGGAAAATGCATGACTTCGATGGCAATGGAAAAAATGAATTCGTTGCCCTGGAAATAGTAGATGATACATTAAAAATATTTGAACTAGACTATGATGAACTTATCACCAAACATAAATTTGCTGTTAGTTTCTTGCCGGATGATATGGGAGATACTAACGGACAGGGAATCGAAGTGCTGGGTCGTCTTGCTGGCATACCAATAATTTATGAAGTAACAACAGGTTTATATCCAGATTTTGTTATCTATCCTGCTGATGATGCATTCGGGGTAAATTTTGCTGATGTTAATGGAGATGGAATAGATGAGCTTGCACTTATTAAAAATGTGGATATCGGTGTTTTTACTCATCGGGTTCTGGTTCTCTATAACCGTTCTGGAAATGAATTCACAGCCATCGATACAATCATAAACCAAACTGCAACTTTTGTTAGGAATGAATTTGTAAACAAAGTAGCCTGTGGAAACCTGGATGGCGACTCATATCCCGATCTATTGACAGCAGATAAAGACGGTGATGTAATGATCTTTGAAAATACAGGTTCGGGATTTGAAATGACCTGGAATATTCGCCTGCCTGTAACAGACGCTCATTATCTGGCTATGGGAGATTTCACGGGTGATGGTAATAACGAATTCTGCGCAGGTGGATTCATCTATAACGCTATTAATCCTAATAAGACGTTTTTATATTTTGGTTTTTTCAAAAATACCGGTACGAACGACCAGTATGAACCTGCCGGATATATTAGCTTTACACAGGTAGAAACCAAGAATTCCATTGCTGCTTCCGATCTGGATGGTAACGGAGATGAAGAGATCATTCTTTCAGTTCCACCTAATACTTATATCATCGACTATATTGACGGTGAGTTTATTCCTATCTGGAAAGGGGTATCCGCAAAGACCGAGCAGCATGTTATCACTGCCTGTTCCGAAACAGTAAATGAAGATGCTTTTATTATTGTGAATTCAATGCAAAATGGAGAAATTGGAAGTTCACTCATAAAAGTTGCCGAGGAATTTACCGGACCACCCACTCCCTGTGGATTTTATGTTATCCCGCAGGATTCAACTACTGTCTTTCTGGGCTGGGAAACAGATCCGTCCTTTGAATACAATATTTACCGACAGGAAGAAGGAATACCTGTTTTAATAGCGAATACGCAGAATAATTCCTACCAGGATTCCGGGCTTACAACTGGAGATACTCTCTATTACAGGATTACAGCCGAAGATACATCATATTCCCCACCGGAAAGCCTTCCTACAGCATGGAAGAGTGCCGTTCCATACTACAAACCAAAATTGCAATATGTTAAGATGATCTCTCCTTATACATTAAAAGTAAAATTTAATCAGCAGCTTGCTTTCAGCGCAACACATATTTCCAATTATATCGTTACACCCATAAATGTAAATCCCATATCTGTTAACATGCTCGAACAAAACACATGTCTTATCCTGCGTTTCCGTGAATCTTTTGAAGATCTCGGGGAAGATTATGTTCTGTATTATGAAAACTTAAGTGGAATAACCGGAGTCCCCATAGCTGGAAACCAAACCTTTCCATATCAACCGGACACCATATCCCCGGAAATTGTGGATGTGAAAAATGAAAACTTGCAAATAGTGAATATCTATTTTTCCGAGCCTGTTAAAGCGCAGATGGCAGAAGATATTTCAAATTATACTCTGGTTCTTCCCGCTGTAGACAAAAACAATGAAATTGAAACTTTGGAATATAAAGAAGGATACCCCGATTCATTTTATGTTTCAATCAAAATGAAAAAAAACCTGGAGTATACCAACCAACCATATTTCCTGAAAATTGATAATGTAGAAGACCAGGCGGGAAATAAAATATCTGTTAGTGGCAACAAATGTCATTTCAGCTTGACAGCTATGATTGGCCTAAAGAATTTAAAACACTTGCGGGTTTACCCGAATCCGCTCAATAAAAGCGAAAGTGAGTTTGATGTTGTGAATTTTATAAATCTTCCCCTGGAGGTTTCGGGTAAGCTTCGGATCTTTAATTTGAGTGGAGAATTGATCTTCGAGAAGAAGGTTGGTCCCTATTATAATCCCATCGATTTCTTTAGCTGGGAATGCAGAAATAACGGTGGCAAAGAAGTTTCATCGGGGATTTACTTTTATATTCTGCAAATGGGGAACGATGCAAAAAAAGGTAAGATTGTTCTCATAAATTAGAGACATGGGTTAAGGAGACTGAAATGATCTCATTAGATTGGAAAGAAAGATTAAAAAAAGATACGATCGATTTTGCGGAACGAAAACTTCCTGCCAGCAATTTTGATATCGATATCATTTATAATGCCTATCCTCAGCGAATCGATAACAAGATCCCGCATGCTGTGATAACTCTGGTGGGAAAAACACTGGGTGCACTTATCTACAAGGAAGCGGATAAATATTTTACGTTTTATAATTACCTTTTAAAGGAAAAGGGTGAGAATGGCAAGATGATCTTTGCTTATGTGATGGCTCGTGTTATCAGGAAGAACCCGGATAATTTCTTAGGTTATATAGAAAATATATTGCTTACCACAGAAGACCAGAAATTCTGTAACCTGCTTCTGGACAAAGCTATCTTCCCTATGATAAAAAAAGATCCCGTTAAGCATCTGGATCTGCTGGCAAATTGGATAAAAAAAGATAACGAACATCTTACTTTGAGCCTTCAGAAAATGATAATAAAGCTCATCGGTTTTCAGCCAAAGCTGGTTAAACCCATCTTTCAAAAGCTGGAAACTGCCTGGCTTTATGCTACACCAA
>JACKQG010007294.1_pt1 | contig 11219 bp, 8 predicted proteins | sample 8237621 | NCBI WGS metagenome assembly JACKQG01 (sample SAMN15677084, study PRJNA649215) | marine metagenome | biome: marine; feature: Black Sea; material: saline water; isolation source: suspended particulate matter (SPM) from the Black Sea western gyre | collected 2013-06-09/2013-06-10 | depth... | reverse complement strand
GTATGTCGTGATGCAACTGATACGGTAAAATTGCGAAACGAGCTTGAGGGCTTGAGCCGCATCGACCCATTGACAGGAACTCTAAATCGTCGTGGCTTAAGGCGCTCGATAAAAAAAGAAGTTGAGCGGCGACAAAAAAATAAGTCGGAAATCCAAGCGCTGTTCATTGACCTAGATGATTTTAAAAGAATTAACGACGTGTACGGCCACAGCACTGGCGATGAAGTTTTGCGTAATGTTTCTAGCGCCATCAGCGATACGGTGCGAACTTCCGACCATGTCGCGCGACTTGGTGGCGATGAATTCATGGTATTGCTTCCTGATACCGATCGCTCTGCAGCAACACTGTTGGCCGAAAAGCTTTTCGAGAAGTTGTCGACATCCGTTGTTACCGACAGATTCCCACATATTAGAGTCAGCCTCAGCATGGGATTAGTAAGTGCTAATAAAGAAGATGATGGTGTTGCTGATTTTATTGAGCGCACTGAGCGTGCTTTACATTCCGCAAAGCGTCTAGGCAAGGGACGAATAATTCACGAAGACAATTTGTTCGACAGCGGTGACAAGCAGCGACTTAATACCGATGAAATCATCAAGTTGTTGCGCAAGCCCGAGACATATTTTGTTTTACGCCAACCAATTATTCGGGTGAGTGACCGAAGCGTCGTTGGTTACGAGCTGTTGACTCGCAGTAGCTGCCCAGGGCTTCATAGCCCCGAAGATTTTTTGCAATTTGCCAAGGACGCCGGAATTGTGAACCTAGTTGATATGAATGCATTTAAGATGTGCACTAAAGCAGCGCGTACTTTAAGGCCAGCACAGAAATGCCATATAAACATTTTGCCATCTTCGCTAGAGTACCATATGGCAGAAGAAATATTACATATGTTGCCGCAAGGAGAGCGTTTGTCCAATATTTGCATCGAGCTCAGTGAAAAAGAATTGGTGCAAAAGCCGGAACGTTTTTCAGAGATGCTGTCCAAGTTGAGGGCAGCCGGATTGCGAATCGCCCTTGACGATGTTGGTAACGGATTTTCTAGTCTAGAAACAATGTTGCTGGTACGACCCGAGGTGGTGAAAATAGATCGTGCTTTGGTTTCTAAAATATCTCAGAGACAAGAGCAGCGCACTTCATTGTTTAACTTGCTGAAAATGGTGTCTACCTGGAACGCGGTCGTTGTTGCTGAAGGCGTTGAAGAAGAACAAGATTTCGAAGTGTTAAAAGAACTCGGTGTCGAGTTCGTGCAGGGCTATTTATTTGGGTTGCCCGAACCACTTAAGCGGTAATAATCGGCAGCATAGTCAGCCAAGTTTTTTGGCGGGACGCGATGCCAATTATCGACACTAGTTACTTTGCGCAATGCAGTAGCAAATCGTTGGGCGTCACTACTACCATCATCAAATTCTGACAGCGCAGTAATTTCGAGTAAGCCGAATTGTTCGCGGTCGGTATCGTAGGAGGCTTTGCCGAACATTTTCACCTTTAAAGACGATGTGCCGCGTTGGTAATTCGCTGTGCCACTAATTAGGTAGGTTGAATAGTTTTTCTTGATAAGGCGACATTGGAAAACCAAATCGCCTTTAACCATGTCTTCGAATTCAAAATGCTCAGAAAACATGCCGCCACTGATGCGATGAAGTAATTCGTTTTTAATAGGGTTCTTTGAATTGATTTTGATTGGACGGATAAATGAACTCATCTCATCTTGGTTAAACCAAACGAAATCTTTCTGCCACTGGGTAGTTTGAAAATCATCTAGCAGAAACGTGTTAGCGGGCCGCTGAAATGTTTCTAAACTAAGGCCATCGTCTGGGAAACCATTTTCGGTACGAATGGCGCTAGCAAACGACTCGTCACTAAGTTTGTCAGCAAGCTGTTCGCTTGGCAGTGCGATGAATTTAGCGTGAGCGCGCTCTAAAAAAGCAGCTATTGACTCTTTGTCTACTTCTTTATGGCTATCAAGTAAATGACCATCAGGTAAATAGACCGCCAGCTGCCCAGTGTCGGCGCTAATGAATTCGGGTGCGCGATTAAAGTCTGCGGCTGCCAAGCTATATTTGTTAAGCAAAGGTATTAAAGAATCTTCACCGAGGGTTGCGCGCAGATCGCGTCCGTGCTGCGAAGTGCTACCCATAGGGTGACCATCTTCTAGCCATAGCAGCAAAGGTTTTTTGGACTGCTTAGTTAAGTCAAACCCTGATTTGACATTTAGCTGCCATCCGAGAATTCGCCAACGCAACTCGCTATGCGATGGGTACACTTTTTTAAACCAAGGGATGAAGTTCTTGCGGTGCAATTCGGCATCGAGATCGGTGATTGGCGCAGGTGCAGCAGAATTAAAAGCAGAGTCACTGCAAGAGAGTGCAGTAAAACATAGGAAAAAAATTAAACTTGTTCTAAGCATGACATAATCGCACGGCGAGTAAAGACGGGAACCATTGCATGGCGGTACGCGTCATCGCCAGGAATGTTAGGCATTGGTCGGCACTGCTTAGCAGCTAAGGCACAACATTCATCTAAGGCATGTTTGAACTCGTCGCTACCAATCGTGGTGCCTATTAGAAGGGCGCTTGCCTTGCTCAAAGGCCAAGGGCGAGCCTGTAATGCCACAACGCATAAGGCGCAGTCGTTAATGACTTTGTCTTTATGGCTAATGCGGGCTGCTATTCCGAGCAAAGGAAAGTCAATGGAATTGCGGTCACGGAGTTTTTGGTAACATCCATTTTGATTTAACACGGATGCCGGCAAATAGATAGCAACCAATAAATCTTTAGGGCTAACTTTTTTATTCCATACACCATCAGCCTGCCATAGTTTGTCGATGGAAATTCTAGTGCTACCCTGGTCATTGACAAACTCTAATTCTGCCTGCAAGGTTGAAAGAGCAGCAGCAGTATCGTTTGAGGCAGCAGCAACACATTTAGAGCCGCCCTTGATTACATGACAGACATCTCCGTCTTTCTTGAGACAAAACCCGAGTGATTTGCGCCAGAAATAAGTTTGGTTATACCACTGACAACGAGTGTCTAACATCACATTGCCGCCGATAGTACCCATGTTTCGCAACTGTGGCCCACTAACTTGCAGCGCCGCCGACGCGAGCCCAGGAGCAAGCTGTTGGATTAAAGAACTGCTTTCAATGTTTGTCAGGGATTCCATTGCACCGATACGGATGCCATCGCTGTTTTCGCTAATGCCAAATAATTCTTGGACACCGTTAAGCGCTACCAAGAAATCCGGTTCGAGTAGGCGATGTTTTAGGTTGGGATTAATGTCAGTGCCACCGGCCACAAACCGTGTGTTTTCACTTTGCTGAACTGCGTTAATGGCTTCAGCTACGGTGGTCGGATTAATCACCTTAAATTTTGGCATTCTAAGCATCTACTTTCTCTTCCTCTTTTTCTTTTAATGCGCTTAACACCTTGGCCGGAGTGAATGGCAACTCGCGTAAACGAATACCTACCGCGTCGTAAATAGCATTGGCAACCGCAGGAATAGTGGAGTGCAATGGCCCTTCGCCGGCTTCTTTAGCACCATAGGGGCCTTCGGGGTCAATGCTTTCGACAATCAGCGCTTCGATGTTTGCAGTATCGAGAGTGGTTGGAATGCGGTAATCAAGTAGTGAAGGCCCAGCATGAAGTGAAAAACGATTCATGTCGTAGTTCTCAAGACTGACCTCAGCCGCGCCCATGTAAGTCGACCCTTCAATTTGACCACTTACCAAGGTAGGGTTGAGAGCACGTCCGCAATCGTGTGCTACCCAGATGCTGTTGACTTTTATTTCGCCTGTTTCTGTATCGACATCAACTTCAGCAACATGGCTAGTGAATGAGTACGCAGGTGATGACCCGATCGTTCCGCCACGATAATCTCCGCCAAGGGTCGGCGTGTTGTATGATCCGGTTGAACCCAATGTGTCAAATTTTTCTTCGGTAATATGGAATGCCTCGCGCTGGCTTAAAGTTTCTTCATCGTTGTCGAGGTTATAAACCTTGCCATTAATAATGCGCACCGATTCACTGTCTGTTGTCCAGTGTTCAGCTACTGCTTCGACTATTTTGTTGCGCATTTTGCGTGCAGCATCAATGGCAGCATTGCCCACCATAAAAGTTACCCTTGAAGAATAAGCGCCTAAGTCGACCGGGCATAGATCGGTATCTGCAGCCACAACTTTTATAGAGTCAGGGTTGATGCCCAATTCTTCGGCAACACAGTAGGCGACCATTGAGTTCGAACCTTGTCCGATATCGTTGCCGCCAGTGAATACAGTAACTAAACCACTGCGGTCAACCTTCAATTGAACCCCAGCTTGAGGCATTTTGTTGGGATAGACTGGGTAGTTAGTGCCAGAAATGTACATAGAGCCGGCAACACCGATGCCAGTTCCATAAGACATTTTGTTGTGTTTTTCTTTCCAGTTACTAGCTTGCTCGACCGCATCTAGGCATTCAAGAAAACCATTTGAAGTTATGCGTTGGCCGTTGACAGTTGTGGTGTTCTCGCCTAAAAAGTTTTTGCGGCGAATTTCAATAGGGTCAATCTCGAGTTTGGCAGCAATTTCATCGAGCTGCACCTCGAAGGCGAATCGTGGTTGTACCGAACCATGACCTCGTTTGGGGCCACAAGGTGGACGATTAGTGAACACTCGCGTCGAGTCGAAGCGGTAATTAGGAAAGGCATACGGCCCAGTTAGTAGTTGCCCGCTGTAATAAGTAGTCACTAAGCCAAAGCTCGAATACGAACCTCCATCTATTAATAGTTTGGCATCAACGCCGGTGATAGTGCCATCAGACTTTGCAGTAGTTCGGTAATGCATTTGCATCGCATGGCGTCCGCGGTGTGCGTAGAAAACTTCCTCGCGCGTCCATAACATTTTCACCGGCCGTCCAGATTTTTTTGATAGCATGGCGACGATGAATTCAAGCGCGAAGGGATCAGACTTGCCGCCAAATCCGCCGCCAACATGCGGCTGAATTACACGGATTTTCGCCGGGTCCATTTCGAGGACGCGAGCCAATGCGCGGTGAACGTAATGTGTGATTTGTGTAGCGGACCACAAAGTGAGGCGGCTGTTGCTTCCGAATGTCGCAACAGCACAGTGGGGCTCGATGGCAGCATGGGTGGTGCTGTGAAAATAATAATCATTTTCGATAACTAAATCGGCATCACCAACTTGTGCATCGACGTCGCCAAATTCAAGCTCGACGTGCTTGGAAATGTTATTGCGTTTTTTGCGGTCGTCGTGAATCGGCGGCTCGGGAGTTACCAATGCCTGCTCGGCAGTTGCAATCGTATCGAGTATTTCATACTGAACTTCAATTAGCTCGCAAGCTTCAATAGCCGTATCTTCATCAACAGCCGCTACAGCTGCTACTTCATCTCCGATGAAACGCACCTTGTCGGTGGCTAAGACATTTTCATCTGGCGTCCATGGTATTACTCCGTATTTGATTGGCAACTCACTGCCAACAAGGACGGCATGCACACCTTCGAGAGCCTCGGCCTTAGATGTATCAATTGAAATAATCTTTGCATGTGCGTGTGTGCTACGCAAAGTTTTGGCGTGCAGCATGTTTGGCAAGCTAATATCGTCGGTGTAAATTGCTTCGCCAGTCGCTTTTGCTAAGGCATCGACTTTGCGATTGTGCTTGCCAACAACCTTAAAGTCATCTCCCCATGGAGCACCAGGTCCGTGTTGGTCACGAGCTGCCATTGTTATTTCCGCTGGTTGCCGCTGATTCTACGGCTGTGTAAATTTGAGTGTATCCAGTACAGCGACACAGATTTCCGGATAATGCCTGTTTGATATCATCGCGGTTTGGTGAGCTGTTTTTTTCTAGCAGCGACTGAGCTGACATTATCATGCCCGGCTGACAGAATCCACATTGCAGCGCACCTGCATCATCAAAGGCATTTTGCAGCAATGAGGCACCTTCTCCGCCATTTGCGCGGTGCTCAGCTGCCAATCCTTCGATAGTAGTGATCGATTTGCCCTCTACTGTCGCAGGTAACACCAAGCACGCCAGCAATGGCTTGCCATCGATTTGAACAGTGCAAGCTCCGCAATCTCCTTTGTCGCAGCCTTGTTTGGAGCCGGTTAAACCAAGCTCATAGCGCAAAATTTCGAGCAAAGAGTAGTGCTCTGGAGCAGCGACATCTACCGAATCGCCGTTAATTTTGAGGTGAAATACCCGCATTAGGCCATATTGTAGCCAAATTACCCCTAAAAAAAGTATATTTAGACGGTAAAACAGCCGTCCACTTGCTATATTGCCTATGCTCAGCAGGTCGTCATTTCGACGTCAGGCGGCGAGCGCCCTCATTTAGCCCCCCTAAAACAAGGAGATTAAAATGTCAGATCAAGAAGTATTGGTAGTCCAATCAAAAATAAAGAAGTACATCAAAGCCAAATCAGGCATGTCAACTTCTGGCGCTGTTGCCGGACACCTTTCTAAGCTAATCGCTCAGATGTGCGACCAGGCAATGGATAATGCCGCAGCGGGCAAGCGCAAAACAGTCATGGACCGCGACTTTGGCGGCAACGACGAGTAAGCTTTTAGTAGCAACCCTGTGCCTTTCGGCATGCAGCCTAGATCAGCAACAATCACTTGCTGACCTAGGCTTTGTTGCGTCTGGAACAAAACTTCAGTCTAAATCCCAGCGCGGATTAGCAGTCAATGGCAGCATCATCGCTGTGTCCGGAACAGGCGGCGAAGTGACATGGTCTCTTGATGGTGGCCAGTCTTTTTCTGACATCTTATTATTAGATGAAAATTTAGATTACCGCGATGTTGAAGTTTTAAATGACGGCACGCTTGTGTTAATGTCGGCAGGCCCAGGTGCCGCCTCAACAATTTCACGAATAGAACTACAAGGCACGAAAACACTAGTTCGTCCGCCATTGATAAACAATCAAGTTGAAGGCTTTTGGGACGGCATCGATTTTTGGAAAGGCAGCAATCATGGATTGTTGGTTGGCGACCCAATTGATGGCAAGCTGACCGTGATGATTACCGAAGATGGCGGTGCAACTTATCGTGCCGCTATTAACCCGCCTACTGTTGGTGATCGCCAATATTGTTTTGCAGCTTCGGGTACTAGCCTAGTGATGGTTTCTCAAAACATCGCATTAATTGCCACCGGAGGGGCCGAATCGCAAATTTGGCGTTCAGTTGATGGCGGAGATAATTGGCAATCAATCGACGTACCTTTTATTAGTGGTAGTGATGGTAGCGGCATTTTTTCGATGGCATTTAAAGATGAATTGCACGGCGTCATCGTTGGTGGAGACTATGAGCATCCTGAAATAAATGACAATGTTGCAGCACACACCAGCGACGGTGGGTTGACCTGGACGTCCTCTAAAGTTATGACCGGTGGCTATAGGTCAGCAGTAGATTGGCTTTCTAAATATGATGCTTGGTTCGCAGTTGGCCCAGGCGGATGCGACTGGTCACGCGATGGCGTAGAGTGGCATCCTGGGCCGTTAAACTTTATTGGCCATACTATTATTGATGGCTGGACATCATTTGTTGATGGCAAGTTGTTAAAATTAGATTAATGGAATTAATCGATGCTGTCCGTCAACGTCGTTCGGTCAAATATTATGATGCCGAACATCGCCTCACTGAAGATGAATTGCGCCATTTGTTGGGGCATGCTTTTTTAGCACCTTCTTCTTTTAACATGCAAAACTGGCATGTGGTCGCAGTCGATGACCAGGCCAAGCAAGATGCTCTTTGCGAAGCGTCTTGGCACCAAGCCCAAGTGAAAGATTGTTCAGTAACTTTGGTTTTGGCGGGTTGTTTGACGGGCTATACCAAAGTCGAACAGTTTACTCGCAATGCACCACAAAAAGTGCAAGAGATGTTCGCTGGTATGGTGCCTGGTTTTTATTCGGGCAACGAGCAATTGCAGCGCGATGAAGCAGTAAGGTCAATCTCTTTGTTAGCGCAAAATATTATGTTGATCGCCAAGGATATGGGCTTCGACAGTTGTCCGATGATCGGTTACGATGCTACGAAAGTTTCCGAAATTGTTGGCTTACCAAGCGATTGCCCACCTTTAATGATGATTACTGTTGGCAAGGCAGTGCAAGATGCTCAGCCGCGAATGGGATTATTTAGCTTCGAAGAAGTGGTTTCGTGTAACTCTTTTGGCATAAAGGGTTTAAGCGGTGAAATCGACGATAGTTAATTGTTGTTGAGTTAAAGCTAATCAGCCAAAATGGCCGATAAATAGCTACTCAGCAATGAAAATACTTAATAACGACAGCTTACTCAAGAAGACTGCCTTGTGGGCAGTAGTTCTTGTTCTTGGCACAGCAATACTTTCTTGGCGCCAGTGGACTACCGCACGCCAACAAATCGAGCCACTTCAGGCTAAAGAAATATCCCAGGTCTACTCAGAGTTCTGGAATGGCCAGCAGCAAGAGTGGGGGCAAGATGTTGCTCGCATAGTGAAGCAGGTAGATATCGAAAAATTAGATGAAGCGGTTCGCGAGGCATATTTGATAAACAACATTATTGTCACAGATATCAACGGTGTAGTTCAAGGAACAAGTAAATTGGCTCCACGCTTAAATTCGTCTTTGTACTATATTAACGATAGTTTGCCAATATACGAGATTGATACTGCAACAATAAAAACAGATGCTGCCGGATTCCCAGTGTGGGTTACGCCGCGAACAAATGACGAAGGTCAGTTAAATGGATGGGTAGCTATTTCGGCGAATCGAACAGCACTGTTGTCGGAGTTCGAAGAACGCATAGGATCTTCAATTGTAATCGAAACATTAGAGGGCCAATATTTGTCTCCGCAAGTCGACGAGCTGCGCCGCTTCCATAAATTGCAAAAAAATACTTCTGATTTGCAGTTCGACAAACGTACTGAAACATACTCGCGCTTGTTTTCATTTATCGGCGCTCGCGGTTTGAGGGTACATGTAGTTAGTGATCGTACCGAAGAAGCATTGGCGTTGGCAGCAAGCACCAAAGTGTATTTATTGACTCTTGGTGTATTGAGTTCGATTGCACTAATGCTGGGCCTTTTTTCGATTGGCGGTCGCTTGAACAAGATGCGACGCTTTGCTGACCGTCTAGAAGAGTCTATTGAAACGGCAAACTACGATGCCGAGTTTACAATTAGCGGCAGTGATGAAATCGCGCAATTAGCACAGGCTTTTACCAGAATGAGTGAAAAGATTCGTTCGCAAGTAGAAGAGTTACAGCTAGTCAGTGACAGTGAGCGCAAAGCTAATCAATCGAAGAGCGAATTTTTAGCAAACATGAGTCATGAAATCCGTACTCCTATGAATGGGATAATGGGGATGAGTGATTTGCTACTGGAGTCAGATTTAAATCCAGAGCAACGTGATTTTGTTGAAACAATTAACAAGTCGGCACTTGCATTGATGGTAATTATTAATGATATCTTAGATTTCTCGAAAATCGAAAGCGGAAAAATTGAGCTTGAATCAATTGATTTCGATTTGCGAAAAGTTGTTGAAGATACAGCCTCGTCCTTGGCAACTAACGCTTCTTCTAAAGGGCTAGAACTATTAATAGATGTTTCGAAAACTGCACCCCAGAGAGTTGTTGGTGACCCCGGTAGGTTAAGGCAGGTTCTATCAAACCTTATTGGCAATGCAATTAAGTTCACCAGTCATGGTGAAGTCGTTGTCCGCGCTAGTTCAGTATTTGGCAACAAAATTAGATTTGAAGTGGTTGACAGTGGCATAGGTATTGCTCCAGAGGCACAGTCTAAGTTGTTTTTGTCTTTTACTCAGGCAGACGCATCTACCACCCGCCAATTTGGCGGAACAGGTCTGGGATTAAGCATTTCTCGTCAATTGACCGAGCTTATGGGTGGCGAAATAGGCGTAGTGTCAACGCTTGGCGAGGGCTCTATGTTTTGGTTTACCGTAACTATGGAACAGACTAATGAAAACAGCGAAGCCATTTCTTATAGTAACTTAGAGGGGCTAACTGTGTTGTGCGTTGATGACAATCAAACTAATTTAAAAGTATTGTCAAATCAATTGACTGCTGCCGGGGCGTTAGTGCATGCAGCGGCGTCCGCAGAGAATGCTTTTGAAATATTGCTAAGTGAAAAAGTTGATCGTTTGTTAGTCGATTACCAAATGCCAGTAGAGGATGGCCTGCAGTTTGCGCGTCGCGTGCGTAATGACTCTCGCTTTTCAGATTTGAAAATAGTTATGGTGTCATCGGTATGTGACCGTTCGCAATTTCCTGATGATACAAATGAAATTGTTGATGCATCTTTGATAAAACCAATTCGTGTTGAACAATTAATGTCGGCCCTTGGTGGCGAACGCGTTAGCGATTTTGAAATTTCAACTCTACTTCCAGAAGTAGATGTCGAATCATTGTTAGGTGGAGTTAGGGTTTTGCTCGCCGAAGACAATGGCGTCAACCAAAAAGTCGCAGTGAAAATGTTAAGCAATTTAGGTTGCCAAGTAGATGTCGTAGCAAACGGGCTTGAGGCAGCGGCAGCAGCTAAGACCGGAAAATATGACATTGTGTTTATGGATTGCCAGATGCCTGAGCTAGATGGATATGGTGCGACAAGAGAAATCCGCAATTGCGAGGCAGGGAGAAAGCGCGTGCCGGTTGTGGCAATGACGGCAAATGCTATGCAGGGTGATCGCGAGAAATGCTTGTCGGCCGGTATGGATGACTATGTGTCTAAGCCTGTTAAAAGAAAAGAGTTAGAGGCTGTTGTAAGCAAATGGAAAAGTAGCTAAGATTTCTGCAATGAAGTTCATTGCTCCACTGTTTTTGTTGTTAATTGTTGCTTGTTCGCAGGGTCAGCCAGAAGATATTTCTTTACGCTTTACCGCGATTCCCGATACGAATTCGTCCGAGCTCGAAGCCAAGTTTAAGCCAGTTGCCGCTTACTTGACTAAGAAGTTGGGCGTGCCAGTCGAGTACATACCGACTGCCGATTACAGCGCTTCGGTCGAAATGTTTAAGAACGGCGACGTGCAGTTGGCATGGTTCGGCGGATTGTCGGGCGCGCAAGCACGTGCGGCAGTTGATGGAGCGCAGGCGATTGCGCAGGGCGTCGAAGACCCAAACTTTAAGTCTTACTTTGTGGTAAACGCCTCGACAGGCATCACCAAGAGTGACGACTTCCCGCAGCAATTGAAAGGTCTTAGCTTTACATTAGGTTCACCTAAATCGACATCAGGTCGCTT
>JACKQG010005739.1_pt1 | contig 11220 bp, 7 predicted proteins | sample 8237621 | NCBI WGS metagenome assembly JACKQG01 (sample SAMN15677084, study PRJNA649215) | marine metagenome | biome: marine; feature: Black Sea; material: saline water; isolation source: suspended particulate matter (SPM) from the Black Sea western gyre | collected 2013-06-09/2013-06-10 | depth... | reverse complement strand
TATTGCCATGGATTTATTCCTTTTTCAGGATATGCTTTAGGAACATCTTTGTGAGTGCGCGTTTAGGAAAGCCTGAGAAGTAAAATGCTTTTTTAGCATCCGGACCTATCAGGTATATCGCTTTGGGCTTTTTCGCTACGAGTGCATTTTCGACAGCTTTAGCCACTTTCATAGTTGGTAATGGTTTGACATCCTCCAGAATCTTGTCACCATACCGGACAAAAGGCCTATATATATCAAGCAGTTCTGCAGAAACGGTTTTACGCAGTTTCTTTTTATAAGCCGCATTTTTAGCCCAGATATCACTTTCAATCGCCCCCGGAGCCACCAGGGAGACCTCCATGCCGAAGGGAGCAACTTCGGTACGAAGCGAATCGGTATAGGCTCTCACAGCAAACTTGGAAGCGGCATAAGCGCTCCCGCCGGGAGCAGCTATGTAGCTTGAACTCGACCCTATATTGACGATTCGGCCATGGTTTTTTCGAAGCCATGGAATCGAAGCAAAGGTCATCGCATGCAATCCGATCAGGTTTACTTCCATCAACCGCCTGAACTCTGAGACTGTGGTCGCTTCAATGACGCCGCTGATCCCGATACCGGCATTATTCACCAGACCAAAAAAGGGATAGTCACGCTCACTTGAGATTCGCTCAACCGCAGTAGCTATTAACTGCTCATCCGTGACATCCAGAATCATGGATTCCAGCTTGTCAGAAGCCTTTTTTCGTAGTTTCTCTCCATCTTCTTCTTTCCTGACACCGGCAAACACCTTGAATCCAAGGCTATCCAGATGAAGGGCAGTAACTTTTCCTATTCCAGTTGATGCACCGGTGATGAGGATAGACTTTTTATGACTCATAGACTGAAAATTACCTGGTCTCTTTTTCAGGAATCTTGTAAAAAATCCTGGTTACGGTTTTCCATACGAATTCGAATCAATTGATCTTCACAATCCGGGTTGTAGTTGATTGGGCTCCTGCACGCAGGCGGCAAAAATAATAGCCTGCTGTTAGTTTATCTCCTGCAATATCAATTGAATATAAACCAGCTTGCTGGTTTTCACTGATGAGTGTGTGAATTACCTGTCCGCAGATATCAATAATTTCCAGGATTACCTGGCTGGAGGATGGGATTGTATACCGGATCGTTGTTTGATCAACAAAAGGATTAGGATAATTTGTCAGCGAGAGCAAGTTTTGCTTTTCAGGATCCTCAATCGCAACATATTGCGGGATGATGTGACCATAATAGACGTCCTGTTCGCCATTAAATGTATTGGCCCACGCCAGGTGTGCACTTGTCTCATCCGATTCCATGTCGAAATAATCCCCCATTTTATCCTGCTGAGGCCAACCAAGATGAGGATCAAATGCATCGGAGAGTCTTTGGTTCACTGACCAGCTCTCTCCCTGATCATCAGAAAAGGAGTAGTATAGTGATGAGAAGTAGGTGCCGGGAAGAGCATCTCTGGTGTCAAGCCAAACCGCATCAATACGTCCGTTCGGAGCAACCGACATGGTGCCGAACCATTGGATGTTGTAATTACCCGGATTATCGTTAATTCGAAGCGGAGCGCTCCACGTTTGGCCTCCATCAGTACTCCTTGCAAACATCACATCGCCAGGATCACCGGTTGAGATACGAGCCATCGAAGCCAGTACATAAACGTTTCCTCTTCCAGGACCTTCGGAACGGTCTACATCAATATATGCCTGACCAAGCAATCCTGCAGGATTAACAGCAACTTGCATAGTTAGGTAACCATCCATTTCAACCTGCTGATCAAAATCCCAGTAAACAGGAAAACCCGGATTCTGTGCTGTAGTTGATTTCACAACTACCAATCCATCCCAAGGGACGGCACCGACGATATATAACTCGCCATCCGGGCCAACAGCCATTGTTCCCCAATAAGGATTTCCATCTACTACCTCACAATTCTCGAAAGAGTTTCCTCCATCAATCGAACGGGTAAAGAAATCCGGGTAGCACATGCTGTAATAGGATGTCCAGAAGGAGTAAATGTTTCCTTCTCCTACTCCGTCATCAGTTTTATCGATGACCATCCACTGTTTATCTCCTCCATTAGCATCGACACCAGGATCCCAGATAGCACCGCCGGTTGAACTCTTGAATACCTGGCATGAATAAACTGAACCGTTCGCTGTCAGACTGTTGTAGTAGATATTCCCATCTGAATCGCTATCAAGTACCGGATCAGAACGAAAAACACCCGGTTCAATCACACCCGGGAACGTCCATGATTGGCCTGCATCAGAGGTATACCCGTAACCTGCCTGCCTGAAATTACTGTTGATATTGTCAAACTGTCGCCATCCGATGACCATATTGTCCGGATTGGTCGGATCAATACCCAGGGATGGCTCATTTGCGGCATCCCCGAGAATATTCCCACCACTTGCATTCACATTGACCTGGATCGTAAAAAAACTGGCCCCCTTCTTAACATAGCCCGCTTTCGCGTTTCTCTGGTCATGGGTGTTCTGCAGATAGCTGTCATCGGGAAGCTCCTGGTGTGTGGATGCGCGCTCTTTGCTATAGTTTGCAACCTGGGTATAAGAGAGTGCCGGTACTGTCATTAAAAATAAGCACAGTAGTTTGATTCGTTTGTTCTGTGTTCTCATAAGTTGTAATTTTGAACAAAAATAAGCACTATGCTTCGTTTTACGTTTATTCTGATCAGTATTTTTTTTACATACCCGGTTTATTCACAAGATCTTTCCTCCAAACTTTTTACGGAACAGACCCAGCCTGAGAACAATTACAATAAATTTTTCTCCAATCATACGCTACGTATCGATTACCTCCTGGCTGGCAATGACCGGGAGTGTGCGGTTTACCTGTGGCAGGTAAAGGAAGAGCCCTATTGGGGAGGGCCACATAACAACCTGATAGATCCCTGGAACTCGGGGAACTACAGGTTTTCAGTATACGATACGGCAACAAATAAATTACTTTACCGGAAGGGATTCTCATCACTTTTTGAAGAGTTCCAGGGAACACAGGAGGCCAAAGAGCTTCGCCGGGCTTATCCGATGACAGCTACCATGCCTTACCCTCGTTACCCTGTACGTTTTGAGATTGATCACAGGGATAATGAAACCGGTCAGTTCGAACCTCTTTTCACGCTTTTCGTCAATCCTCACGATCATTTCATTATCCATGAAGAAGTTACCCCTTTCCCTTTTACCCGAATCAGTAATCACGGAGCATCTGATACACTATTGGATATTGCATTGATCGCAGAAGGATACACCAACAACGAGATGACCAAATTCAGGGAAGATGCAAGGCGTATTACCGATTACATGATGTCGGTGGAACCTTATGCTTCATTTAAGCATAAGATCAACGTCTACGCAATCGAGTCTCCTTCAGTTGAATCGGGTGTGGATATCCCTGGTCAAAGAGAGTACGTAAATACCAATGCCAACAGCAGCTTTTACACGTTTGACAGCGAGCGTTATCTGACTACCCCTGATACCTGGAGCATGCGCGATATTGCAGTGAATGTCCCGTATGATCAAATCATCATCCTGAATAACAGCAAGAAATATGGGGGTGGCGGTTTTTATAACCATTATTGCCAGAGTACAGTAGATGACAAGGACAGTGAGATTGTGGTGATCCATGAGTTCGGTCATTCCTTTGGAGGACTTGCTGATGAATATGTGGGAGGTGTAAACTACGAAGGTTCATACAACCTGAAGGTAGAGCCCTGGGAGCCGAATATCACGACAACGATTGATTTCGATTCCAAATGGCGTTGGATGATTTCAGATACCATACCTCTTCCCACACCACGCGATTCAACTTACAGTAATGTTGTTGGCCTGTTTGAGGGCGGAGGATACCTGGAGAAAGGAATTTTCAGTCCGGTGATGAACTGCCGGATGAAAGATAACAGCGCCAGCGAATTTTGTCCTGTCTGTCAGGAAGCCATTCGTCAGAAAATTCTGTTTTATTGTGACTAAAGGGCTCATTTTTGATATCAAGCGATTTGCCGTCCACGATGGTCCCGGCATCAGAACTACCGTGTTTTTTAAAGGATGCCCTCTCGCCTGCACCTGGTGTCACAACCCGGAAAGCCGTTCTCCTGAACCGGAAAAATCCACCAAACATATCAGTCTCAACGGGATTACTTTTGAGAAAGAAGAGATAGCCGGGAGGGAGATGACCATAAAGGGACTCCTTCATGAAGTGGAGCGGGACCGGATCTTTTTTGAAGAATCGGGTGGCGGTGTTACGCTTTCCGGCGGAGAGCCGCTGTTTCAGATCGATTTCTGCATGGAGCTGCTGCAAGCACTTAGGAAGAGAGAGTTTCATACCGCACTCGATACCACAGGATATACTACAGGGAAAGAGATCCGGCAAATCACCCCCTTTGTGGACCTGTTTCTTTACGACCTGAAACTGATGGATGATGAAACGCATCAGCAGCATACCGGTGTTTCAAATAAACAGATCCTCGAAAACCTGAAATACCTATTGGAAGAGGGAAAAAATGTCATCATCCGCGTACCTGTTGTTCCGGGAATTACTGATACCCAGTCAAATATTCGTTCAATCATTAATTTTCTGGAACCAATGCATACCTCCATACCTCCCTACCTCCCCACCTCCCTACCTGATGTACATCTCCTCCCCTATCATACCACCGCAAAAAATAAGTACCGTCGATTTCATATGAACGAAAGTATGAAACCGGAGGTCTCTGTCAACAAAGAGAAATTAACTCAACTCAAGCGAGAGATGGAGAGAGCTGGATTCAAGGTGAAATTAGGAGGTTAATCATCCTGGTAAACTGTTTTTATAGTTATTTTTGCAGGCAGAGGGCAAGTGAACCGGTGAGCTAGTGGACTAGTGAAGATAATGTAATGATGAACAGCAGAATCAACAAACTTCGGGAACAAAGCCTGAATGCGGTGAATTGCATCAGTTCGGAGCGGGCTTTGCTGGTGACAGAATTCTATCAAAGCGGAAGGGATGCAGATGTTTCCATACCCGTGATGCGGGCGCTTACACTGGAGTATATACTGAAAAATAAATCCATCTGTATCAATGAAGGAGAGTTGATCGTGGGAGAGCGGGGCCCGGCTCCCAAAGCTTGTCCCACTTATCCTGAAATCAACGTTCATTCACTAAAGGATCTGGAAATACTGGATTCACGTAAAAAAGTCTCTTTTAAGGCAGACGAAGAGACAAAAAGAATCTATACTGAGAAGATTATCCCTTTCTGGTCGGGGAAGAGTAGCCGTGACCGGATAATGCAGGCAATGGACAAGGAGTGGCTGGATGCTTATAAGGCCGGAGTTTTTACCGAATTCCAGGAACAACGGGCACCGGGGCATACTGTAGCAGGAGATAGGCTCTACAAAAAGGGGATGCAGGAACTGATAGAAGAGATACGTGATACGCGCAGTGCGATAAATTGGGAATCAGATCCCGATGCACAAGCGAAGAGCGAAGAGCTTAAAGCGATGGAGATTGCGGCGAATGCGATCATCCTGTTCGCCAACCGCCATGCAGATAAACTGGAAGAGCTTGCGGGGAAGATAATGGGTGATACGGGATTCGAGATACGAGATGACACATCGGAAATCGGAAATCGCAGATCGGAGATTGAGGAGTTGGCCCGTATCTGCCGACGTATTCCTGCTAATGCACCAAAAACCTTCCACGAAGCGTTACAGCATTACTGGTTCATTCACGTTGGGGTAATAACGGAACTCAACCCGTGGGATTCATTCAATCCCGGACGACTCGACCAGCACCTCTACCCGTTCTATCGACGAGAGATTGATGCAGGCACATTAATGAAAGAGAGGGCTGAGGAATTGTTGCAAAGTTTCTGGATCAAGTTCAACAACCATCCTGCACCGCCAAAAATCGGTGTCACAGCCCTGGAGAGTAACACCTATACTGATTTTTCTCTGATTAACGTGGGTGGATTGAAACCTGACGGTACAGATGGCGCCAACGAGCTTACATTCATCATCCTGGATGTCATCGAAGAGATGCGACTGGTTCAGCCCAGCTCCATGGTACAGGTCAGTAAAACCAATCCTGGCACCCTCATTGAACGCGCACTCAGGATCACCAAAACAGGATTCGGGCAACCCTCCTATTTCAACACCGACGCCATAGTCCAGGAACTGGTCAGACAGGGGAAAACGCTTGCAGATGCCCGAAACGGAGGCGCCAGCGGTTGTGTGGAAACGGGCGCTTTTGGAACAGAAGCCTATATCCTGTCCGGATACTTCAATCTCTCTAAGTTATTGGAGATCACGCTTCATAACGGAATCGATCCCCTGACACAAAAACAGATCGGACCGGCAACCGGAGATCCGGCATCCTTTTCATCATTTGAAGAGTTGATCGCAGCTTACAAAGCCCAACTAAATCATTTTATCGATATAAAGATCAACGGCAACAATAACATTCACAGCATTTTTGCTGAGTCGTTACCGGCCCCGTTCCTCTCGCTCATCATCGACGACTGCATTACCAATGGAAAAGATTACAACGCCGGAGGTGCCCGCTACAACACTACGTATATTCAGGGTGTTGGCCTGGGGAGTATTACCGACTCGCTGACAGCTATGAAATATCATGTGTTTGATCAGCAAACGATATCGATGACCGGTTTCCTTGATGCCCTTGAAAAAGATTTTTATGATTATGACGAATTCCGGGTCGAATTGGTTTACAATACACCGAAATATGGTAATGATGAAGATTATGCTGACGACCAGGCAACGAGCGTATTTGAGATGTTTTATGAAGCTGTGGATGGGCGTCCAACATCGATCGGCGGCATCCACCGGATCAACATGCTTCCTACTACTTCCCATGTCTATTTTGGGAGCGTAATCGGAGCGCTGCCTGATGGCAGGAAGGCCGGAGAACCGCTCTCAGAGGGGATCTCTCCGTTTCAGGGTACCGACACAAAAGGGCCTACAGCTGTCCTGAACTCTGCTGCTAAAATCGACCATCTGAGAACTGGCGGAACTCTTCTGAATCAAAAATTCACCCCGGAATTTTTTGACGGGGAGGAGGCAACAGACAAGCTTGCTTCCCTCATCCGCAGCTACTTTCGGATGAATGGGCACCATATTCAGTTCAACGTTGTTTCGGCAGAAACCCTGAAAGATGCGCAAAAATATCCTGAGAAATACCGGGATCTGATCGTCCGGGTAGCGGGATACAGCGATTATTTTAACGATCTGGGTGAAGAGTTGCAGAATGAAATTATCCGTCGAACGGAACAGGGGTGAGAGAATTGCCATGAAAGATTGCCATAAGATATTGTCATTATTGCGCAGTATTAATATAAATCGCTATATCGATGAAAAATTTAAAGGTTAATCCATCAAACAGTCTGAAAACCTCTCGCCTGGTCATTCGGATTTTTGCTTCCCTGATCACGCTGTTTTATCTGATTGCTTTTGTCCCTAAACTCATTCAGATGCTTTTAGGAGACGCTCCCGAAAGACCTCCTGGTGCAGACTGGGAAGGAAGCATGGTCACAGTTTCATTTCTGATCTTCATCCTGGGATATATAGTCACATGGTGGCGGGGGCTTGTCGGAGGAATCATTATCGCTATTGGAAGCATCCTGATGTTCCTCACCCACATGATGTCTGCCAGTGGTGAATTCGAGTTCCTGCCTTTCTTTGTATTCTCCGGACCAATGCTCCTTTGCGGGATCCTGTATCTGGTCTTCTGGTGGAAAAAGCCTTAATTTTGAAGTAAAATTCTAGCACATGAAGTCCTTAATTACTCTATTTCTTTTCTTTACATTATTTGTATCGCTCTCCTGTAACCAGGAGGAACATTTTATCTCCGATCCGCAATATCGAAAAAAGGTAAAAGAACAGTTCGACAAACAGGTTGAGATCGCTGCCACTCGTTCCGATACCTTGTTTAACATATTTGATCAGGATCTGAGCACAGAAGAAGAGGAAGCGCTGGAGTTTCTTTATGCATACATGTCGTTGAACGACCTGGCGGACTATAATGGAGAGTTTTTCCTGAAGAATGTCAGAAGTTCACTGGCTGCCAGAGATACTTTCAGCTGGGGAAAAACGGTTCCTGAAGAGATCTTCCGCCATTTCGTATTACCCGTACGTGTGAACAATGAGAACCTCGACTCTTCCCGTTGGGTGTTTTTCGCTGAACTAAAAGACCGGATCAAAGGGATGTCGATGAAGGAGGCAGCTCTGGAGGTGAATCACTGGTGCCATGAGAACGTGATCTACAAAGGATCCGATATCCGTACCTCCTCCCCTTTGGCAACGGTTAAGACTGCCTTCGGCCGCTGCGGTGAAGAGTCTACATTAACAACCGCTGCTATGAGAGCTGTTGGTATTCCCGCACGTCAATGCTATACTCCTCGCTGGGCACATTGTGACGATAATCATGCCTGGGTAGAGGTGTGGGCTGATGGTGGTTGGCATTACCTGGGTGCCTGTGAGCCGGAACCGGAGCTCGATATGGGTTGGTTCACCGGTCCGGTTAAGCAGGCGATGTTGGTTAATACCAATGTATTTGGCGACTACAATGGACCGGAAGATATCCTGTTGAAAGATGAACGCTATACCCGGATCAATATCCTGCCTAACTATACAGAGACCAAACGAATCTATGCCGTAGTCAGCAGTACGACATCGAAGCGACTTGCCAATACAGACATAGAATTTCAACTTTACAACTATGGCGAATTCTATCCCTTGCTGCGAACCAAAACCGATAAGAATGGGATTGCCTCCATCCTGACTGGTTATGGTGACCTCATGGTTTGGGCTGCCAGAGGAAAGAAATTCGGCTTCGCCAAAGCGGATGTCAGGCAATCAGATACTGTTTTTGTAATCCTGGAACTTACAGAAACCGTTGTAGGAAGCCTGGATATAGACTTTGTTCCGCCAGTGAAGCAGGAGGTGTCAAACCAGGTGACCGACTCCATGCAAACTGCGAATTCCGAACGACTGAAATTTGAAGATCATCTCCGCGCTTCATACGAAGCTACATTCATCGACTCCTCAAAAGCATACAGGCTGGCAAAAACACTCAAAGTAGATCCGGTCAAACTCTGGCATGTTCTGAAACAAAGTCGCGGAAACTGGAGAGAGATCATTGATTTTGTTAGTGAAACACCCGATTCGCTCCGTCAGTGGATATTTCCTCTGTTGGATGCTGTCTCTGAAAAAGACCTGCGTGATATCAATCCCGAGGTTCTTTTAGATGCTATCATGAGCACAAATACTCACCAGTTCACCAGTTCACCAGTTGACCTTGTCATGTATACGATGAATCCCCGTGTCGATAATGAATGGTTGAAGCCTTATCTTAGCTATTTGAAGGATAAGTTTTCTAATTCGTTCATTCGTGATGCACGACTGAATCCTGAAAAGGTTTCTAAGTGGATCAATATCAACATAAAAATAGATAAAAAAGCCAATTACAGCAAGGCGCCAATCACACCTGTAGGGGTCTATGAATTAACTATGGCTGATCCCCACTCCAGGGATATTTTCTTTGTTGCCTTATGCCGGAGTTTTGGGATCCCGGCCCGCCTGGAGCAAGCTACAAAGACCCCACAATATTATCAGGATAGTCTATGGAAAAAGGTCTACTTTGAAGCACCTCCTGAAGAGTCCGAACGGAATTCCACACTGGTATTGAGGAATGATCCGTTAAATTCGGTGAAACCTGAATATTACATCAACTACACGATCGAACAAAACAAAGATGGATTCTATCGGTCAATGGATTATGAGAACAGCCCGCTGGTAAAAAACTTTCCTTCTATATTAGAGTTACCTCCCGGTCCGGTTCTTATCGTTTTGGGAAACAGGCTGGCTGACGGGACTGTCATGACAAGGATAACATTCTTCAAACTGATAGCAGATAAAGCGACTCACCTTCCTTTGACGTTACGGCAAAGTCTGAAACCTCCCCCTATGTTCGGTGTATTTGTCATGACAGAACTTAAAAACGACCTCCAGAAAGCAGGAATTGATATAGAGACGACCAATGGCTTGATCATGTCCTGGATGAAGCCGAACCAGGAGCCGACAAAACATTTGGTGGCTGACCTGCAGCGAAAAGCCAGGGAGTTTGAAGAATGGAATGGGTCGATCGTGCTGCTTTTCCCGACCAGGGAGGAGATGGATCTTTTTATTCAGCGTGAAGGAGAAACCCTTCCCGGAAACGTCCAATACGGAACTCATGCTGATTACTCGTTCGGCAAGTTGTTTTATTCACTTGACATACCTCTCACCAACAAATACCCTGTAGTACTCTATATCAACCCGAATGGGATCATCAACTACTTTACCGAGGGGTATCGTATAGGGATTGGAGATGAGTTGTTGAAGCTCATCAATCGATGACCGGATGATTTACTTGAGTCTTGAACCTTGAATCTTGAACTTAACATAGTTAGCGGTGGTCAGACAGGTGTCGATCGGGCGGCACTCGATTTCGCACTGGATCATGGCATCCCGTGTGGTGGATTTTGCCCAAAAGGCCGTCTGTCTGAGGATGGTGCCATTTCCGATCGGTATCCACTAACAGAGACATCGTCAACGGAATATCATGAGCGAACCGAACAAAATGTTCTAGGCAGCGATGGCACACTGATCATTTACTCCGATAATCTATCTGGAGGGACACGTTATACTTTTGAATACGCTAAAGCATCAGAGAATCCTCTCTTTCTGATCGATCTCATCAAACCAATTCGAAAGGATGAGTTTCGCTCCTGGATGGAAACCTATCGAATAGAAACATTGAATATTGCCGGTCCACGGGAGAGCCAGCAACCAGGTATTTACCAGCGTGCTATTGAGATCCTGGCAATACTTTTTGAACACTCAGTCTGACTGGGGACGAAAACAAAAAATATCTCTACATCTTCTTGATTACCAACTACATTTACGAATTCCTGCTTTCCGATTGGATTTTCAGGTTGTACTTTTGTATAACAGATAGTTTTGATGACCAGACCATAAATCTATCTCATCATCTGTTGATTTGAAGGCTGTCTCTGACCAGGCAGCCTTTTTTATACGGGTACACTGGATTTGAATGAGAAAAACCGTTAACTTTGCGGCCTCAATTGGCTCCGTAGCTCAACTGAATAGAGCATCTGACTACGGATCAGAAGGTTGGGGGTTTGAATCCCTCCGGAGTCGC
>JACKQG010007293.1_pt1 | contig 11221 bp, 10 predicted proteins | sample 8237621 | NCBI WGS metagenome assembly JACKQG01 (sample SAMN15677084, study PRJNA649215) | marine metagenome | biome: marine; feature: Black Sea; material: saline water; isolation source: suspended particulate matter (SPM) from the Black Sea western gyre | collected 2013-06-09/2013-06-10 | depth... | reverse complement strand
CAATTTCTCATCATTCTTATATGCTATTAGTGAAACATTTTTCAATTTTAATCCAGATAATTCTTTGGTTGATTCTTTAACTTCAAGTGGCACCAATGATGGATATATTGATGTAACTTTATGACCTGTTTTTCTGGCAAATTTATATCCATCTCCAGTCGAGCCTGTTTGTGGATAAGATGCACCTCCTGTTGCTACAATAACCGCATTACAAAGAAAATTTCCTTTGCTTGAAATAACGCCACCTATCTTATTCTTATTATGAAGTAATTCCTTAACCGGATATTCCAATTTAATCTGTACATTATTTTTATTAATATATTTTTTCAAAGCATCAACCATTAACCAGGAATTATCTGAAGAAGGATAAATCCTTCCACCAGATTCTTCTTTAAGTTTTAAATCTAAAGTTGAAAAGAATTTAATCAAGTCTTTATTAAAGAATCTTTTAAAAGCATTAATAAGAAACTTTCCGTTTTTACCATAATTTTCAATAAAAATTGAGATATCAGGTTCAGTATTTGTCAGATTACATTTGCCCTTACCAGTCAGAGAAAGTTTTAACCCTAATTTATCCTTTTTTTCAAGAAGCATTACTTCAGCACCAAGTTCAGCAGCTCTCCCTGCAGCAATCATACCTGCTGGACCTGCACCAATAACAATTATCTTTTTGGGCATATAATTTTTCTATTGACTATTCGTTGGTTGCTTGGAAATATCCGAAGATAAAAAGCGCACCTTATCAAACGGCTGCACTAAAGTAGTAGCCACATTAATAAGATGAGATGCCACTCTTTTCAGATAGCGAATATAAAGTGCTGATATAACAGCATTTTGGGGAGATAATTTCAAATCTTCTTTCATTAATTTATCCAGAAGAGCATCACATTGCCGAGGTACGGTTTTACTGGCAACTGATTGAGCGGATTCTTTATCATAATTCTCAAACGCATAACTCACAATATCAAAGTCAGTTTCTATGTTTTTTTCAATATCTTGCAATTCCTCTTCTAAATCACCCACTTCTAATTTTTGAAATACAGCTTGCGACAGTTCTGCAATATTTGTTGTATAATCTCCGATTCGCTCCAAATCTATTACAATACCAATAAGAATAATCCCTCCAGGAGTATCAGCTGTACTTGAAAGCGAGAGATGTGTAAGAACTTTTTTGCGAATTGCTCTTTCTATTTTATCCACCTTCTTTTCTTCATCAAATATGTTAATATCAGGATGAGGAATAGGGCGACCTCGCAATTTTGCACAAACATTATCGAACATTTGATTATCACTTTTAAGCATTTGGCATGCTTCCTGATGAGCTTCCATAAATAGATTACTTTTTTTAAAAAGCCGTAAAATCTCTTTTAGCATTTTTACCTCCAAATAAAAATTTATTTTATTTCCTTTTTATTTCGGACAAAATTAATATTTTCTTGCTCATTATTCTCACTATTTAGTTAGCAACAAAATCAAAATCGGTATAGCAAAAAAAGTAATCAAAATAAAAAGAATAGGATACAGTTTATTTCTTATAACTATTTTTGATAATATAACAGATGCTACAATTGGAATGTGACGGACTGGTCTGACTGGCATAATAATTACCATTCCAAACATATTAAAACAGAAATGTGAAATCGCCACTATCAAAGCAGGTATACTACCAGTTGCCAGCGCAGCCAAAAGAGTAGTAACAGTAGTTCCAATATTTGCTCCGACTGTATATGGCAAAACCTGATAAATTGTCAATATTCCGGCTCCAGCAAGAGGTACAATTAGAGAAGTTGTTATAGAACTGCTCTGCACAATTGCAGTTAATATCAAACCAAATAGTAAAGCTAAAAATCCATTGCGAAAAATAACCTGGCTGAAGAACCTTTCTACTCTGTTTACAACAAGCAGGCGCAGTATTTTCACCATATATTTCAAAGCAATAAACAAAAAGAATAAGGCAATTGCAAGAATAACAAATTTTGCAAGTTGGGGAGATAACAGCTTCTGTAAAAGTCCTCCGTCAGCTGATGATTCAGGATATTGGGGATTAAATAAGAAGTGGACAACAGGTTTTGTAATTGCTGCAATAGGACTTTTAAACTCCACACCTTTCAAATTTGTAGAAACCAAAAAATTAGTAAGAGTTATAGAACTCTTTTCAATTATATGAAAACATATTTCCAGAGGTAAAAGGATAACAACAGCTATAATGTTGAAAAAATCGTGAACGGTTGCAGCTCTAAAGGCATTTTGAAATTCATCAGAACGAGAAATATGTGCCAGAGAAACCATAGTATTTGTGATGGTAGTGCCAATATTAGCCCCCATAATTATCGGAATAGCAATGCGAATTGAATGAGGTCCTAATATGCTACTTGCTACCAGACCAATCACAATAGAAGTTGTGGTTGATGAACTTTGCAAGATACTTGTAGCCAGAATACCCACAACTAATCCCATAATAGGATTACTAACATTTTGTATCAATCCTTCTGATAAACCCTTAAATCCCTTGAACCCCTCTCCCATCATAACAATACTGAGAAAGAAAAGGTAAATCAAAAAAAACAGAAGGAAAATTTTGGCTGTATGCTTAATATTGTGATGTTTCTGTTTCAGAAAATTGTAATCCATTCTATTACTTTTGCAAACTAATTCCGATTTTTAGAAAATATTTACAGTTTGTCTACAATCTCTGAAAGTTGATCAACTGCTTGAACATATCTTGTATAGAATTCTACAAGTTGTTGTCTTTTCATCTTTATGTTTCTACTTTTGAGGTCAAATGCTTGTAGAAAAGCTGTAAAGTCAATTTTGAGAAGGGTAGCAGTCTTTTTGATTATATCAATAATCTTTTCAGGAATTTCTTCATTCTTTAGAATAATAATAGCTTTCATTACAGGTATAAAGCTTGAGAATGAGGTAAAAATGAGATTTTTTATTACTTTCAAATTACCAATATTTTCAAGAAAAGCTAATCTAAGAATTAGCAACTTACCTTTCAATTCCCTTTCTGCTTGCAATCGTAAATGTTCTGGGTTTATTTTCAATTTTTCAAAATAATTATCTCCAAAAATAGTTTTATGTGAAGATTTTATATTCAGAAATTCAATTGGGAAAGTATCTAATGAACTTTCAATATATTGTTTTGAAAGAAAAAGTGGAGCACTTACATGTTTTTTTCTTAAATGCTTAATTGTTCCTTTTGCACCAATGAGATTTTTTAGATTAAGGTCTTCTAAAATAATAGCAACATTTATATCAGAATATTTCGGATTAAAATCTTGAGTTGCAGCACTACCATAAATATGAATCGAAATTAATGATTCACCAAAAACTGCCTTATATTTTTCTTCGATTTCGGTGAATAGTTTTTGTTTGTCTTTAATTTTCATAATTATTTTCCTTTACTATCAATAATGTTACTAAGATATTTATAACTAAGATTATTTTATCATTGGGTAATTATCAATACTTTTGTAACAGCTGTATATGTACTTCTTCTAAAAGTGAAAACAATCTCATCTTTTTTTGATACTGTTTCCCTATCAAAGAAATTATCAATTTTTTGGAATACAAGAGTAAAATCTCTTTTTAACTCCCAACTCCTTTCAGGATTATCTTTATCCAATAAGATAACGAATAATCGATTATCAGCACCAAATCTTTGAGCACCTTGATTCTCATACATCCAGACTGCTAAGTCAGATGGGGTTTTAATAGCATCAGCAGGGTTGTATTTACGAGGGAGATAAGTTACTTTTAAATCAAATGGTTGACCATTAAAGAAAATATCAATCCCTTTTATGTTTTTGATGGTAGGAATTATTTTGGGATGGGTGCTTATGTGTTCCTCAATTAACACAGTTGTCCAATGATTAAACCAGGTGCAAATCACATAATTTGTTACATCACTGTGAAGTTTGGCCTTAACATTACTCAACAGATCTTCATATCTTACAATTCTTCTAACATATTCAGTTTGTATTTTTTGATCTAATTGCCCCTGAACTACTCCCCAAGAAAAAGTTTTTACTTTCAACAGTATTCTACCTCTTCAAATTTAATATCATTATCTTCAACTTTATATTTGTATAATAAAATATTTCTTTTACTAAAATCACTTAATCTTGCTTTTGTTATTGTTTTATCATCAAAATCATATGCAATTAAGATTGGCTGAATAGTTTCAATTTCACTGTTTGCAAGTCTTCCAGCAACCCATTTTGAATAGTTGATAACTTGACTCACATCATTTGGTTTTGTTTTATCCCGTTTTAGTTCTATCACACTATATTGGTATCTTAATGGGAAACCCGTATATTTCATATTTTTGTGATAAACTAAGATATCAATATTCTTTTTTGTTACATGATATGGAACATTATTAGCAAACCACTCAATATCTTCAGCTGGACCAAAAATATTTCTTAAGCCCTTTTGCTCGAGTTTATCAATATTTGCAATCAACCACGCCCTCAATATAACTTCTAAATAAACTTTACCATTTCTATCCAATGGTAATTTTATTTGGGTAAAATTATTAGATGGATATGGTTTAATCCAATTGGGTTTATTTATAGCATTTCCATTTATCTTAACAAGTAATTCAATAAGTGCTTCTGCAGCTTCAGGATTAATAGTGTTAATGCCTCTTGCTCCTTGGATTTTTCTATAAAACCAACCCCAAAATTTCGATTCATATTCTTTCGTTGAGAATAAATAGTCTTCAGGAACTGGCTGTTGAAAATAGTTTAAACACTCAATTTTCACTCTTATTGGCCAAGTTTCACCAACACAACCAATAGATGTTGGATCAAAGAAGGATTCACTTGCAATTTTGTATATCCCATGAAATCCGACTTGCCTCTCATAAAGAAAAATAATGTCACCAATTCGTGTCCCTAAAATATCAGCTATCATACCCAAATATGGTTTTCTGCCGTTTTCTAAGTTTTCCTTAATAATTTTCTTGAGAGTATTTGGAATCCCTGCGATTCCAACGCCCCAGAAACTATTGTCTCTAACTACAGGAAAAGTATCTTTGTTTGTTATAAATACATGAGCTCTCATAATATTGCACCTCGATAAGTTAAAAATTCTTGTTTAACAATTTTCATAATCTTCCGCTTATCTATTTTACCGATACTCGAAGTAAAAGGCTTATCGTAAATGAAGTGTTGCTCACTGTCATAAATTTGAAGCCACCACACTCCGTCACCAATAAAATCATCTATATCAAATGAAAATAAATAGTAGAATTCTTCATCTTCAATATTTAGTCGTTTTAATTTTTTCACAATGTACTTCCCTTGATTAATCTATTCCAATCCCATTTCTTCCCAGCCTTCGACACTCAATCAAAGTTGTTCCGCTTCCCACAAAGGCATCTAAAACCCAATCACCTTTTTTTGTATATCTTAACATCATCTGATGAGGAATTTGAGGAATGAAGTTTCCCCAATACCAACCAATATGTGCACCAGAAGTGTCTCTTTTATCTAAAATCCATAAACTGTCTGTAATAATACTATCATATTCTTTCCACCTTAAAAGATTTATATCATTTATATTATTTGTTTTAATTTTACTAAAACCGTTTTCTAATCTTGTTAAATAGTATTTAGCTCTTTTAATTGTTTGTGAATTTAGAATTTGATTAAATTCAGAAATTAAAACATCTTTTCTAATTGAAATCGTATCACCATTAGGGTCAATATTTAATAATCCATATTTGTCACTTTTTGGATGTTTAATAATCTCAATCATTTTAATAATTTTATTCTTAATTATATTTAATTCTTTCTGATTATTTATTTCATTTAAAATTTCACATATTTTACTCTTACAAATAATTATAGAGCCTAATGAATATGGTATAGATTCTAAATTCTTAATTAATAACAGTTGATTACTATTTTTATTCATATTTTACTTAAATAATATCATTGTAAAAAACTAATCATTCAAAAACACTTTCGCACAACTCTTTGCAAGATTTCTTATTCTCTTAATATAAATTGCTCTTTCAGTAACACTAATTGCTCCACGCGCATCTAACAAATTAAAAATATGAGAACATTTTAGCAAGTAGTCGTATCCGGGATATATAAGCCCAATTCCAATTTGTTTTTTAGCTTCATTTTCGTATTTATCAAAATTTGTAAAAAGTAATTCAAGATTTGCTGCATTGAAATTAAACTCAGAGAATTCTTTTTCATTTTGAGTGTAAATCTCACCATATTTCACATTCTCATTCCAGGCAATATCTTTGAAATTGTCCACCTGTTGAATATACATCGCCAGTCGCTCCAGACCATAAGTTAGCTCCACAGGGATAGATTTTAATTCAATGCCTGCAATTTGTTGAAAATATGTGAATTGCGAGATTTCCATTCCATCAATCCAGACCTCCCAGCCAAGTCCTGCTGCACCAAGAGTTGGTGACTCCCAATCATCTTCTACAAAGCGGATATCATGTTCTTTAATTGGAGTTCCGATTGCTTCTAAACTTTTTAAATACAATTCCTGAATGTCACTCGGAGAAGGTTTAATCAATACTTGAAACTGATAGTAGTGCTGCAATCTATTGGGATTTTCACCATATCGTCCATCTTTGGGGCGTCTGGAAGGTTGAACATAAGCGACTTTTACAGGATAATTAGATAAAGATCCCAAAAAAGTTGCAGGATGAAAAGTTCCTGCGCCCATTTCAACATCATAGGGTTGACGAATTATACACCCATTATCATCCCAGAATTTTTGTAAATTGAATATAATTTGTTGGAAAGTCAATTTTTTATTCATCATAAAATGGGTCAAATTTTGTTTCTTCAATAAGAAGGTTAACTGTTTTCAGTTTCTCTTTGAGTTTTTCTTTCGTGAAAAAATCTGTCATAAGAGAATTTGCTTTTGTAAAATATTCTTTTGCAAAGACAAAATACGCTTGAGCCTTTTTCTTATGAAATCCTCTTAATTTATTATTTTCTTCATATTCATTGCTTAAGTCGGGATTTTTCGCTTTTTCATCATATTTGACAAAATTTTGATAATGAATATATCCTCTTTCATTATCAATTTCTGCAAGGAGAAGATATGCTTCTGGTTTGTCTGGTGCAATTTCAGCAGATTTTTTTGCATTGGTTATTGCATCTTCATAATTTTTCATTTGTCTATAGACATCAGAGATGCGGTTGTATCCTGCTTCAGAATTGGGAGCCAAATTGATATACTTCCTTAGTGCGTCCAGTGCGTCATCAAAATGTTGCTGGGTAGTATATGCTGCTGCTAAATTGAGATATGGTGAGGTGAGCGTTGAGTCTCCCCGGATAATTTCCAAATTCTGTTTAATGCATTCTTCAAGTCTTCCAGTTTTCTGATAAGCAATTGCGAGTTTTTTCTCCACCCCGCCTGCTTCTATATCTGCCCCTAACACAGTTTTTAGATGCGGAATCGCCTCGTTAAAATAGTCATTTTCAAAATACAACAGCCCAATGGCTTTGTGTGCTTTTATACAAGTTGAGTCATGCTTAATTGCAGATTGATATGCAGAAACCGCATCATCAAAATTTTCCTGTATTTGACAAATATCCCCAACATTACACCAGTAATCAATATTTTCTGGATTACTTTCAGCTAATTGCAAATATGTTTCACAAGATTGCTCAAGGTCTTCATTCATCTTATAAGCCCATGCTAATCCTTCAAGAGCCTGGATATATTCTGAATCTATCCTTAATGCCTGGCCGTAGTAATCAATTGCTGATTCATAATCTTCATTAACTGCTTCTATGTATGCAAGATGCTGATATGCAGTTTTTTCATCTGGATTGAGTTCTATTAGATTCAAAAATGCATTCTTGGCATCTTCATATTGCTCAGAATTAAAAAAGTTGAGTGCAATTTCCATTGCTTTGGTTTCTGCTGACTTACTTAGTGCTATCGCCTTGCTTATTATTTGAGATATTGATTTAAGCCTTTCTTCTTTCTTTTTTGCTATTTTTAATCTTTCAAATTGGATGTCCTCTGTTTGAGTATCTAAAATAAAGAAATTTACATTATATAATGTTGAACCAATCTGCGAAACATGTCCCCAGATACTGATATTTGCTTCCACCTTTTTTGCTAAATCTAAAACAATTACCTGGTCTAATTCTTCCAATTTCGTCTTACCAAGCGCTTTCTTAATATCTTTGGAACTAATTACCTTAATGTCAGGAAAATCTTTTGCGACTTCTGAGAAATCTTTCGTAAGATATTTACACATTGTTCGGCTATCCAAATCCAGGTAATGAAATCCCCAAACTGCAATTTTGATATTCTTGGTTTCACTTTCACTTTTTTCTGCAATGACATTTGATACACAGAATAATAATTGTAAAGAAACAATAACCAAAATTATACTTTGTATAATATTTCTTATCTTCATCCTGTCTCCTATAAATATTTTCTATTATTTGGTTTAATTTTTTTATTTAGAAAATTTTAATCAAGTAATTTATTAAATTTATGATTAATTTAGACAAAGATTGGTAAAATTACTTGACACAAGACCTATGTCTTATGAGCATTCCACTAAAGATTGTCAACATAAAACCGAGTTTGGTAACAAACTCAAATTAAAATAAGGAGATAAGAAAAAAGAGATTATTATAAAAGTTAGAGTGCTTTATGATGGGAAAAAGCAATAAAACAAACATAGGATTATTCGGGCAATGAAATATAAACTTACAATTAAGATGAAAACAGCAATTTTTATTGTTGGTATTACTCTATTTAAAATCCTCTACACGATGGGACTTAATGTATTAACTGATGAAGCATATTACTTTTTGTGGAGTGAACATCTTGATTTTTCATATTTTGACCATCCTCCAATGATTGCATATCTTTTTGCTCTTATTCGGTTTATTTTTAATAATAAAGAATTAGTTGTACATCTCGTTCCAATATTGCTTTCTGCCGGCACTTCAATTTATGTTTTCCTTCTTGGGAAAGAATTATTTAATAAGAAAATAGCTTTTCAGTTTGTATTGCTAACTAATTGTACTCTTATAATGTTTGCTGGCTCAATTATTGCAACCCCGGATACTCCGATGATATTTTTCCTCACTGGTGCAACTTATTATTTCTATCTTGCAACAAAAAAAACAAAGAATATCCATTGGTTTCTTACCGGTCTTTTTATAGGTCTGGCGCTTATTTCCAAATACATTTCTGTACTAATATATGTAGCTTTTTTACTTTATTTAACTTTAAAAGAAAATAGAAAGTGGTTGGGAACAGTAAAACCGTATTTATCTCTCTTTCTTTCTTTAATAATTTTCTCTCCTGTTATTTTATGGAATTATTTCAATGGATGGGTATCATTTAAATTTCAACTTTTTCATGGTCTTGGAGGCTCATTCCCTAATTTTGCAAAATTCCTTGAATTTCTTGGTGGACAAGCAGCTATTGTTACTCCTTTATTATTTCTGCTTTTCCTATTTGCTTTTATATATGTGCTAATAAAATGGAAAAAGGTTACTATTGAAGAAAAATATTTATGGATTATTTCAGCAGTTTTTTTTATCTTTTTCTTAATCTCATCTTTACAAAAAAAAGTTGAAGCTAATTGGCCCGCTTTTGCGTATATTCCTAATTCTCTTCTGATTATAGCACTTTATCAACAAAAATGGAAAAGGACAAACTTTATAAAAGGTCTTTGGGTCGCAAATTGGATAATAATGACTGGAATTTTAGTGCTTATTCTTATACATATTTATCTACCATTTATAAATATAAAGGGAGACCCAACTGACCAATTTTTTGGCTGGGATAAACTTGGAAGTGAAGTAGTTCGTCTGGCAAATGAAAATGATGGGTTTAAACTCTCTGCTAATCGCCTTCAAATTGCCAGTGAATTGACTTTTTACTCAGATAAAATGTTTGTTTGTTTTAATATTGATAGTCGTCCAAACCAATTTTCACTCTGGCAAAAAAATAATTCTTTTATGGGAAAAAATTTTCTTTTTTTTGACAAAAACAAACATCTAAGAAAAGGAATTAAAAATCATTTTAGTCATATTGAATTACTTAAAAAAATCCCCAGAAAACGCGGGGAAAAAATTTTGGAAACTTTTTATGTATATAAGGCAAAAGTCCAAAATAATTAAAAATCCAAAATACCTAAAAGTTCATTGATTTAGACCCCGTTGGATATTTATCCTACGGGACTTGCCTCAATGAAAAATAACTAACATTCCTATACTATAAGCATTGCATCGCCATAACTGAAGAAGCGAAAATTTTCTTCAATCGCTTTTTTGTATGCAGTCATAGTAAAGTCATATCCTGCAAATGCAGATACAAGCATAAGAAGCGTGGATTTTGGTAAATGAAAATTTGTAATTAATTTATCTACAACATGAAATTTATATTCAGGATAAATAAAAATATCAGTCCATTTCTTGCCAGAATGCAACTTCCCATTATGAAAAAAACTTTCTAATGTACGGACAGAAGTTGTTCCAACCGCAACGATATTTTTCCCTTTCATTTTTACATTATTTATCTTTTTCGCAACTTTGGAAGAAATACTACAAAATTCTTTATGCATTTTATGGTCCTCAATTTGAGGAGTATTTACAGGACGGAAAGTGTCAAGACCAATTCGCAGATTTAAAGTCACAATTTCTATACCTTTATTTTCAATTTGTTGAATAAATTTTTTATTAAAATGCAACCCAGCTGTAGGTGCGGCAACAGAACCTTTTTCTTTTGCAAAAACTGTTTGGTAACGGATTTTATCTGTTTTTATTGCTTCTCTTTTTATATAAGGTGGAAGTGGGACTTTGCCTATTTCATCTAATATAGAAAAGAAATCTCCATCATAAGTAAACTTTATTATCCTTTCCCCTCGTTCTTTATGTTCAACAATATCTCCATACAATTTTCCCTTATCAAATATTATTTTACTACCTTTTCTTATTCTCCTTCCTGGTTTGACAAGACATTTCCATAGATTTCTATCAATCTGCTCTAAGAGTAAAATATCTACTTTGCCTCCTGTTGGTTTGGTGCCAATAAGTCGTGCTGGAATTACTTTTGTTTCATTGAGTACCAGAATATCTGACTTATCTAAATAATTTATTAAATTGAAAAATCTATCTATTATGATTTTATTATTGGAGCGATTGAGGACCATTAATTTTGAGTTTGTCCTCTTTTTTATAGGAAACTGAGC
>JACKQG010007292.1_pt1 | contig 11223 bp, 10 predicted proteins | sample 8237621 | NCBI WGS metagenome assembly JACKQG01 (sample SAMN15677084, study PRJNA649215) | marine metagenome | biome: marine; feature: Black Sea; material: saline water; isolation source: suspended particulate matter (SPM) from the Black Sea western gyre | collected 2013-06-09/2013-06-10 | depth... | reverse complement strand
AAGAATGCATGCAATATAAATGCAGATCCAGTTTGCTGTTGGCATAGATGGCAATGGCAGCAGTGCACAAACATTGGCTTTTTTGTTATTTGGTAGCGACTTTTACCACAAGCACATCCACCTTCCAACATCTGTTCCATTTTAACTCCTTTCTATCACGAAAAATCATTTTTTTTTGTGGTCTCTGGTAAGGTTAGTACGACTATAGAGCTTAGTGTAATGAGAATAAATAATGTTGCAAAGGCAATATTATAACTTCCAGTTAAGTCAAATACACTCCCTGCTAAAATAGGTCCGATCGCTCCACCTATTGTTCCACAGAAAACAACAATTCCAAAAAGAGATGCATGATCTCTTAATCCAAAATATTCTGCAATAGTAGGTGAGACAACAACAAAAAGTGCCCCATGTGCAAAACCATAAAGTGCTACAAATAAAAATAATATTGTGTGGTTTGTTACGAATATGAAAATTAATAAGCTTAGTAGTATTGGTACAAAACAAAATAAATATGATTTTCGCCCACCCACTTTGTCCAAAAATATACCAACTGACAATCGCCCAATTATGCTTGCAGCCCCGATTGCTGACAATAAGAATGCAGCCTTTGTTTGTGTCATTCCTAGATCTGTTCCATGAACGGCAATATGGGTGGGAATTGTTATTAAAGTAGGAAAGTAGAGAAACTGAATTATACATATTTTCTTAAATATTGGTGATTTTGATGCTTCGCTGAAAATAATACCACCATTGGACTTAGTGTTTTTTTTTGCCTCTTGCTTTTTTGGAAACTTAACAAAGAGTGCTGCAAATGATAGCAAAAATGCGGCTGAAAGACCAAATATTATAGTTGTTATTCGCCACTCAAAAGTAATTATTAAAAATGCGGCGATAACCGGTAGTAACATTTGACCAAATGCAGTTCCTACTTTTACAATTGCTGTAATTAGGCCTCTTCCTCTTGGAAACCAGCGTGCGATGGTTGATAAGGTTGCAACATCATGGGTACTCAGACCGATACCGATAAATAACCCAAAAATTATAAATAAATGCCAAGGCTCACTTATTTGGGATATTAAAGCGAAGCCTAAGCCAAATAATACACCTGATATGCCTAAAACAATGGAGGGCCCATATTTGTCTGTCAAACGGCCACCTATGATTGCAAGAATTCCCATAGACAGAAATGCTATTGCGGAACAGCTAGAAAGTAGTGTCCTTGACCAGCCAAATTCTACCTCAAGTTCTTTGAAAAAAATACCATAAGAGAAAAGCAGCCCAATGACTGTGAATTGAGTTAAACTTGAGCCGGCCACAACTAAATATCGTGTAAGCATTTATTATTCCGCCATTTGCTTATCTTAATTATTTATAGTGAAAAAGCTTATATAATTAAATTTGAAACTACTATCATTTTAAAAGTTAGCATCGAAATATCATGGCGCAACAAATTACCCGACAGATTTAATAGGTTATTGACATCGCTCATCGATTCGGGCTATCTGCAGATGTCCGACTATTTTGGTAAGGTAAAGTAATATTAAGGTTGAAAAGGCTTATGAGATGAGAAATTTAATTTGAAATGATCTTAATTATTAGTGCCAATATTATTTCGTAGACTTAAGACAAGACGTTTAAACTCTATTTAAATTTTACTGCATAATGTGAAAATATAAGGAAAATATGTAATGTGCGGCATGAATAAATTTAAAATATTGGGATTAGTTTTAGTATTATTTTTTACTTCTGTAAATTTTTTGAAATCTGAAGAATTGAATATATATTCTCATCGTCAGCCTTTTTTAATAAACCCATTTCTTGACGAGTTTACAAAAAAACAGGCATAGCTACTAATGTTATATATTCGACCAAAGGGTTGGCTCAAAGGCTTAGGTCTGAAGGAAAAAATAGTCCAGCTGATGTTGTGTTAACTGTCGATATTGGGAGATTATACATCTATCAGGATATGGATTTACTGAGTTCTATAGAATCTAAGAAGTTGTCAAAAAATATTCCATTGCATCTAAGAAGTTCAGACAATACTTGGTTTGGTCTTTCAAAAAGAGCAAGAATTATTGTAACTTCAAAAGACAGAGTGAAAGTGGGTTTAATAAAGAGAATAGAGGATTTGGCTGATCCGAGATGGAAGGGTAAAATTTGCACTAGACCTGGAAGTCACGTGTATAGCCGAGCCTTAATGTCATCAATGATTGCTGCGCATGGTTTGGAAAATGCAGAAAAATGGGCAGGAGGATTGGTTTCCAATCTCGCAAGAAGACCGCAAGGAAATGATCGAGCACAAGTTAAAGCCATTTTTGAGGGTCAATGTGATATAGCAATTATAAATAATTATTATTTTGGTAAATTAAAATACTCTGATAAAGAGGACCAAAGGGCATGGGCGCGTTCTCTTAATTTAGTTTTCCCAAATCAAGGAGAAAATGATAGGGGTGCACATGTTAATATTTCTGGAGGTGGTGTGGCAAAATACTCAAAAAACAAACACCTAGCTGTAAAGCTATTAGAATTTTTGACTGATGAGTTTGCTCAAAAATTATATGGTGAAATAAATTTTGAATATCCAGTAAATCCAAGGGTAGAGGCTACAGAAGAATTAAAAAGTTGGGGCAGTTTTAAGGAAGATAAATTACCAATTTTAACAATTGCAAAATTGTCCCGTGAATCTCAAAAGATTATTGATCGTGTTGGTTGGTAGGCTGCATGTCAGTAAATGTGAGGACCTTAGATTTCTGGCAAATAGTGGTTCTAGCACTATCTATTTTAATTTTTTGTCCGTTGATTGCATTAATATTAATTAGCTTTGGTGATAGTGAAGGTTTATGGGGACACCTATTAGAAACTGTCTTAATAAGATACGTCAAAACCACATTATTCTTAATGGTTGGGGTGTCATTCTTTTCACTATTATTTGGAATTATTTCGGCTTGGATATTAACTAATTATGAGTTTAGGTTCAGTAAGGTATTAGAGGTTTTAATGCTTCTACCATTAGCCTGTCCTGCGTATTTGGTAGCCTACGCCTATACAGATTTTTTTGAATACGCTGGGCCAGTTCAAGGTTTTATCAGAGATTTAATGGGGTGGAAAACAGCATCTGATTATATATTTCCTGAGATTAGATCACTTGGTGGAGCTATATTTGTTTTATCTTCAGTTCTTTACCCATACATTTATTTACTTTCCAGAACAGCTTTTAGAGAAACACCAAATAGTTTTTATGAGGTTGCACAGTTGTATAATAGAAATATTTTTTGGTCGGTAAGTTTGCCTTTGGCTCGCCCAGCAATTGTGGCTGGATTAGCTTTAGTCTGTATGGAAGTTGTATCAGACTTTGGTACTGTTGAGTATTTTGCATTGGAAACACTTACTCTTGGTATCTTTAACGTTTGGATTGGAATGAATAATATTAATGCTGCAGCACAAATATCAACATTTACATTTATTTTTATTCTTATGTTACTGCTTGTTGAAATTAGGTCTAGGGCAGGAAAAAGATTTAACGACACCAGTTCTCGACAAACAAACAAAAAAGCCAAATTAATAACAGGTATTGAAGCATTTTTTTGCATAGCCGGTTGCCTGATTCCTGTCTCATTAGGTTTTTTTATTCCAATTCTAATTCTACTTTCAAATGCTTTAACTTCTTTAAATTTCCATAATTATTATGAGGTTACAAAGATATTTACTAACACTTTAATAATATCATCCATAGGCGCTTTTTGCATAATGGGTGTGTCAACTATTATTGCATGTACAGCATACTTAAGTGGGAAAAAATATTTAAGAACAGTCGCTAATTTTTCAGCTTCTGGTTATGCCTTTCCAGGCACAATGCTTGCAATAGGAATTCTTGTGTTTATTGGATTTGTTGACAGAACTTTAGATTTATTTAGTTCGACTGATAGTACTTTTTATCTGAGTGGTACTATCTTTATGTTAATTTTTGCTTACATAGTGAAATTCCAAGCAGTAGGATATGGGGCAGTTTTATCGGGGTTAACTAAAACTTCTCCAAATCTAATTTGGGCTAGCCGGACATTAGGAATGTCTTTTCAGAAAACTATTTCCCGCATTACGATCCCTTTAATAAAGAAATCAATTATTGCAGGTGGAGTTTTAGCTTTTGTAGATATCATGAAGGAGTTGCCAATAACCCTCTTACTGCGTCCATTTGATTTCGAAACCCTTGCAACATTTACATATCAGTTTGCGCATGATGAATTGATGGGAAAAGCATCAATACCTGCGCTTCTGATTATTTTGGTTGGGTTAATACCTGTTATATTCCTTAATAAAATTTTAAGAACAAATGTTTGACTTTATATATCCAAGGTGTTTTCTTTTTCCCATGAAGAAAAATGTGAGCAAAAACTAGTCCATTCTTCGTGTTTCAATTTTAAGAATGCATTAGAAAACTCGAGTCCCAGAGCCTCTTTAAGTGCAGTATCTTTGTTAAACAAACGTAATGCATCAAGTAGATTCAAAGGCAATTTTGGTGCGCCTTTAATCTTATAACCTTCTGCATACATATCTATATCATAACGTTTTCCTGGATCTGCATTTGTTTCTAAACCATGCATCCCTGCAGCGATTATAACTGCTTGTAAAAGATAAGGATTTGTTGCTCCATCAGGAAGGCGAAGTTCAAACCTACCTGGTCCAGGAACTCTTACCATATGTGTTCTATTATTCCCAGTCCATGTCACGGTATTTGGAGCCCATGTAGCCCCGGATGTCGTTCGGGGTGCATTAATTCTTTTGTACGAATTTACAGTTGGATTTGTTATTGCAGCCATAGCGGTTGCATGTTTCATGATACCACCAAGAAAATTATATCCCTTATCTGATAATCCAAGTTCATTCTTGTCATCTGCAAAAGCATTTATTGTGCCTGATTCATCCCAAACAGAAATATGCGCATGACAACCGTTGCCAGTTAAACCTTCAACCGGTTTTGGCATAAATGTTGCTCTCATACCGTGCTTTTCAGCAATTGATTTAGTCATAAATTTGAAGAATGAATGTTTATCAGCAGTTTTTAAAGCATCATCAAACTCAAAATTCATTTCAAACTGCCCATTCGCATCCTCATGATCATTTTGATAAGGTGCCCAGCCCAATTTCAACATATAGTCGCAAATTTCAGCTATGATATCATATCTTCGCATCACTGCCTGTTGGTCGTAACAAGGTTTTGCGGCAGTATCATATTCGTCTGAAAGTTCGGATCCATCTGGAGTGAGCAAGAAAAATTCTGCTTCAATGCCTGTTTTGACACGTAATCCTGCAGCCTTTGCTTTTTCAATTTGCCTTATAAGTACATTTCTGGGTGCTTGATTTACCAAATCACCGGCCATTACACAATTCCCAGCAACCCAAGCAACTTCCGGCTTCCATGGTAGTTGAATAACTGAAGACGGATCGGGAACCGCAAGCATATCTGGAAATGCTGGAGTCATATCCAAATATGTAGCAAACCCAGCAAACCCAGCACCATCTTGCTGCATATCTGCTATTGCCTGTGCAGGGACCAATTTAGCTCTTTGCCCACCAAATAGGTCTGTAAAAGAAATCATGAAATATTTCACACCATTTTCTTTAGCAAATTCTTCAAGATTTATAGTCATTATATGATGCCTTTCATTTTTATTATGCGTCAGGTTTACCTGGTATCCAATTGGTGCCAGACAAGGGGACTTGAGCCATTGCAGCCGCTTCCATTGTTAAAGCACACAAATCTTCGGGTTCCAAATTAAGAATGTGATTTTTCCCACAGGCTCTAGCAATAGTTTGTGCTTCTAAGGTCATTACTTTTAAATAATTTTTCAACCTCTGACCTGCCAAAATTGGATCAAGTCGAGCTGAAAGCTGTGGATCTTGTGTAGTGATACCTGCTGGATCTAGTCCCTCATGCCAGTCGTCATAGGCTCCTGCTGTTGTGCCAAGCTTGTTATATTCTTTTTCCCACCGAGGATCATTATCACCCAATGCGATTAACGCGGCAGTTCCGATGGATACAGCATCAGCACCTAACGCGAGAGCTTTTGCGACATCGGCACCAGTGCGAATTCCTCCAGACAAAACTAATTGTACTTTTCTGTGCATTCCAAGATCTTGGAGTGCCTGTACCGCTGGTCTAATGCAGGCAAGGGTTGGCTGGCCTACATGCTCGATAAACACATCTTGTGTAGCAGCCGTTCCTCCTTGCATTCCATCAAGAACCACAACGTCTGCTCCAGCTTTTATTGCTAGTGTTGTATCAAAGTAAGGACGAGCACCACCAATTTTTATATAGATTGGTACTTTCCAACCAGTTATTTCGCGTAGCTCAAGAATTTTTATTTCTAGATCGTCAGGACCAGTCCAGTCTGGATGACGACAAGCAGATCTTTGATCAATACCCTTTGGTAAATTCCGCATTTCTGCAACTCGATCGCTTATTTTCTGACCTAATAACATCCCCCCACCACCAGGTTTTGCTCCTTGACCTACTACTATTTCGATTGCATCAGCTTTTCTCAAATCATCAGGATTCATACCATATCTTGATGGAAGATATTGATAAACTAATTTTGTTGAATGGCCTCTTTCTTCTGGTGTCATCCCACCATCACCGGTTGTTGTCGATGTGCCTGCAGCGCTTGCACCCCGCCCAAGTGCTTCTTTCGCTTGTCCAGACAAAGCACCAAAACTCATCCCTGCAATGGTTATTGGTATATCAAGTTCAATCGGGTTTTTTGCATAACGCGTACCTAACTTAACACTTGTGTCACATTTTTCTCGGTACCCTTCGAGTGGGTATCTTGACATTGAAGCACCTAAAAATAGTAAATCGTCAAAATGTGGTACCCTTCGCTTTGCACCTCCACCCCTAATATCGTATATGCCTGTCGCGGCAGCACGCCTTATGTATGAGTTGGTATGATCATCAAATGTCCATGATTTTACTGGTGTTGTATGTGGTTTTCTATGATCTGTCATTTAATAATCTCCAGCATTATCTATATCAAAATTGTAAAGGCTACGTGCAGAGCCATAACGCTTGAACTCTTTCGCATCTGCGTTTGTATCGGAGCGATTAAGAAGGTCCTGTAATATATTGAGATGCTCTGGGCGCATTTCTTTTTCCACACAATCTGCACCTAGTGATTTAACATTTCCTCTAACGAAAAGCCTTGCTTCATAAAGGCTGTCGCCCAGTGCGTCTCCAGCATCTCCTAAGACGACAAGATTACCAGATTGGGCCATGAAAGCTGACATATGCCCTATATTCCCATGCACAACGATATTTATTCCTTTCATAGATATTCCACATCGTGACGCGGCATTTCCTTTAATTACTAACAAGCCACCTTGTCCTGTGGCGCCAGCATACTGACTGGCATCACCTTCAATAGTTACACAGCCTGACATCATATTTTCGCAAACACCTGGTCCAACTGAGCCATAAACTTTAATATTTGCTTTTTGGTTCATACCACCACAGTAATAACCTGTTGAGCCTTTGATTGATAATTCTAATGGAGCATTTAAACCAACCGCTACGGCATGCGCACCTTTTGGATTTATTACTTCCCATTGTTTTTGATTGGTAATCTCAGATTGTCTTTGTAGTATTTCGTTTAAATCTCTTAATGACGATTTAGTTAGATCAATGGTTTCCATTAATTAATGCTCCCAAAAATAAACTGTTGCAGGTTCTGGCTCCCAAACCTTTGCACTATCGATGTTAGGTAAATTTACTAAAGCTCTATATTCGGAACCAAAAGCAACATACTGTGCAGTTTCAGCTAAAACTGCTGGTTTGCAAGCTATTGGATCTCGCAAAACTCCAAAACCATTTTTTGTACCAACTAAAAATGTATAAAACCCATCAAGCTCAGTTATTCCAGCTTTCAAAGCATCCCCTAGATTATATCCCTCATTCATTTTGTAGGTTAAAAAAGCCGCAGCAACCTCAGTATCGTTATCTGTCTCACATTCAATCCCCTCTTTGCGCAATTTACGTCTTAATGAATTATGGTTGGATAGTGATCCATTGTGAACTAGGCATTGATCATTTCCTGTAGAAAAAGGATGCGCTCCCATTGTTGTTACTGCAGATTCTGTAGCCATTCTGGTATGACCAATTCCGTGACTTCCAGACATCTTAGATATGTCAAAACGATTTGCGACGGTTTCAGGCAATCCAACTTCTTTGTAGATTTCTATTGAATCTCCAATGCTCATTATTCTTAAGTTAGGGAAAGATGTGGCTAGTATCTCTTTAATATTATTCAAATACTTTGTTTCGATTGTAATTATCGCATGAGTATCAATTATCATAATTTCTAGATTTTGATAAAACAAATTATCTAATTCAATCTTAATATTCTCAAAATCTATTTGTGGTTGAGATGATTGAACAGTTATTTTTGTAAAAGAATTCTTTGGATTTTTATATATAGCTATGCCAGCGCTATCAGGGCCTCTATCAGACATAGTTATTAACATTTGAGTTAACATTTCGCCCAATGTTAATTCCAATGATTTATCTTTTAGAAATAATCCAACTATTCCACACATTTAATACTCCATAATGTAATCAGAAGATTGATATCCATCAGCAACATTCTTTGCAAGAACGTATTATAATTCTTTCCCTGTAGCTATTATTCTATTTGAAAAATATTTATGAATTAGCTCACTTTTTTACTTATTTTCCATTTGATAAAGTAATTGATAAACTTTGCATTTAGATAGCAACTCTGCATGTGTACCTTGATTCACTAAATTACCTGCATCCAAAACAACAATCTTGTTTGAATTTTTAATAGTTGAAATTTTATGGGCTATTACCAAAGTAGTTCGACCTTTAGATAAGGAATCTAATGCGGTTTGAATTTGTTTTTGAGACTCATTGTCGAGCGCAGAAGTTGGTTCATCTAACAATAATATCGGTGTGTCACGTAATATTGCTCTAGCGATAGCTACTCTCTGCCGCTGACCACCTGATAAGTTAGATCCACGAGGTCCAACAGGCGTTCTCTCCTTCTTTGGCATTTCAGAGATAAATTTGGTAGCACTTGCGGCAGAGACAGCAATTTTATATTCATGATCAGAGGCATTTAAATTCCCGATTTTTATATTCTCTTCAATACTTTCATCAAAAAGCCAGGCGTCTTGTGAAACGAACGATAGGTTTGTTCTTAGGTCTTGCAAAGATAAATGATTAACTGGAACTGTTCCTATTTTAACGCTACCGCTGTCTGGATCTACTAATCTGCCTATTAGATTAAAAAGTGTCGTTTTGCCTGCACCAGATGGTCCAACTATAGCAGTTGTTTCTCCTGCATTGGCTGTAAATGAAACACCATTTAAAATATTTTTTTCATTAATCGACAAATGTAAATTTTCAAAAGTTATTTCATTTGAGAAATCGGTTTTTTTAATAGCGCTTTTCAGTGGAGAAACTATCTGTGCTTTGAGATCAAAAATATTTCGTATGCGCTCTAGGTTTGTGAAAACTGCTTGTGAGGCTCCTCCAATAGTACCCAAACGTCGAACTGGTTCAAATAAAAGAGCTATAGCAGTAAAAAAACTCATAAATTCACCGACAGTTTTTGTCCCATCAATGATTTGATAACCTCCGTAAGTTAAAACACCTACAAATCCGATTCCTGCAATTATATCCATAAGTGAAGGAACGGCTGCAATACCTGCTTCTGAATAAATTGAATTTCTTACAAACTTATTTAATCGATTGGAAAACTTAGAGTATTCTCTTTGCTCACCACTAATTAATTTTATAGATGAAATACCATGAAATATTTCATCTAATCGTGTTGCTATTTCCGCTGCAGCTGATCTAGATTCTCGCGCAGTTCGTTGTATCAACCCTCTTAAAAAAAATACTGGAATTACAAGCAATGGCGCTCCTAAAAGCGCTATAGCGGCCCAAATTGGGTCTATAGATATAGCTACTATCAAAAGAGAAAATACTGCAACTATATCACGGAATGATCCTGCCAAAACAGTCGCCCAAACTCTTTCTATCGCAGCAGTATCGCCTCTTACTCTTTCAATTAATGAGCCAGGTGCATTTTCTTGAAAAAAGTTTGGGCTAAATGTTAAGAGATGTGAAACAAGATTTTTTTGTAATGCGGCTATAACTTTTTGACCAATAAAGGTAGTTATTAATTTATTAAAGAAGGCGCTGAAAGCTCTTAAGATAAAAATACCCGCAACACTTAAACCTACCCACTTTATAGCACCATAATCACCTTTTGCAAAAACTTGATCGAACATGGGTTCAATAAAGTAGCTTAGTAAACCAAATGTACTTCCCTCAATAGTCATTAATAAAATAACTAATATTATTAAAGCTTTGTATTGCCGTAGGTAATCAAACCAAATCCATTTAAAAAGTTTGCCTTGTGAATAATTTCCAGTTTTAGAAATTTCATATTCAGAATTTTTATTTTGTTTCACAGTGTTTTCTCAAAATTGATTATTAAGTTTCTTATAATATTTGTATGGCTTCAATAAGAACTTTTTATAATTTAATTCTCTAAATGTTTTTTAAAATATCTTAAGACTTTTGTGTAAGTTGTTAGTTTGAATGGCACAATACTTTCAATTAGTTCATTTGGAGCCATCCATTGCCACTCTGCAAATTCTGGATGATTTGTTTGGATATTGATTGCCTTATCATTATCTTCAAACTTGAATAAAAACCATTTTTGTATTTGCCCTCGAAATTTCCCGTTCCATAACTTTGGAACAAGTTCCAATGGAAGATCATATGGTATCCATTCATCCATGGTATCTAGATGGGTCACAGATTTTTTTTTGACTCCTGTTTCCTCCTCTAATTCACGAAAAGCTGCAGTTAGGGGATCTTCTGGATTATCAATACCACCTTGGGGCATTTGCCAAGCATTGGTGCTATTATCTATTCGTTGACCAGCAAATATTTTATTATCATGATTTATTAACGTTATGCCAACACAAGGTCTGTAAGGTAATAAAGAAGTTTTTTTAGAATTCATGATATATTGTCTTTTTCAATTTATTTAATTTTTTTGCTGCAAAACTGAAAAGCCTTTAAGTAAATCTATAGCATAAGATAATTGATAGTCATCGCGCCGAAGTTTTGCTTTTTCGTTTAATTCTTTTTCTTCTTCCTCTAACCGTTTTTCATCACTTTCAGATAAACTATCA
>JACKQG010007291.1_pt1 | contig 11224 bp, 3 predicted proteins | sample 8237621 | NCBI WGS metagenome assembly JACKQG01 (sample SAMN15677084, study PRJNA649215) | marine metagenome | biome: marine; feature: Black Sea; material: saline water; isolation source: suspended particulate matter (SPM) from the Black Sea western gyre | collected 2013-06-09/2013-06-10 | depth... | reverse complement strand
TCTCGACATGTTATAACCGGTATCCAGCATGTTTTCTTGCCAATTTGTTGACATGAAATTTTTGTTTTCTTTATTTACAGGGTTTTCCACCAGATGTGCGAAGAAAACAGCCAGCACACTGTCAGTTGCGAGCGCTGTATGGACCCCGGGACGCTTCTGCAAGTCGTTGACAAGCTGAATGCGTCCGAGAGGGTCGGCAAGATTCAATCTGTACAGCGCTACATGATCTCCGTCCAGAAGATCCTCAACTCCGGCAACAAGATCTGTGGGAGTTATGGAGCTGGTAAGTGTTCATTTGTTCATTTGTTCCTTTGTTTTGTTTTAGATTTCTTTTAGTGGCAGTATGGTTAATTCATAACTATGTCCAATTGTTCATAATTATGTTTTACTTTTCAGAGCCGTTTAAGCCTTTGAAGTGGCTTAAACATGAGAGGACCGAGACTACTGAGGCGGACCGCTCTCGCCCTCCGACGCCAAGCATCAGTGGCTCAAGCAGTGGCACTCCGTCGTTGGTTTTCGACTTCCCAAGTGTCTCGCGCACGCCATCTATGTCCTCTGCGCCTTCTGAAGCATCAACCAGTACTGCTATGGCACCTGTGGGGCAAAGCCATTCATCAGAAGAGGAAATCTCGTAAGTTAATGAGAGTTATTTTGTTTGCAAAGAAATTAGCCTTTTGTTTCCGAATGAAAGATTTGTTTTTTTTGTTGTTCTTTTTGTTTTGTGTTTTTTTTGTGTATTTTTATGCGAGCGACTAAAACTGAAATACAAGGCGTCCCCTATATAACATAGTTTCTGTCAAGCTGCATTGTTTTTTCCAGTATCCAGTATCCGATGTGTTTTGTTTTGTGTGTACCATGGCCATGGATTTTGTTTTTCCAGTATCCAGCATTTATCCAGCATTTTTCGTTTTTTTTATACAGAATGCGGGACTTGCGAGCAGAACTCATTCAGAGGCTTGATAGGCTCGAAATCGCCACCAAGAGGGGCCCGGTCGACTGCGCGTGTGTCAGAGAGACCATTGCCACACACGCGGCCATCCGTGATTTCTGCTCAAAGAAGACCGGCAAGCAGTATCCGGCTCCAAGTCCTCTCACATTTGCCAAGCAGGGCAACAAGAGGGGACGCGGGGGCCGCTTCAAGAAGAAGGAAAACTCCCATCCGAATCAGAACCAACAACAAGGGGTTCAGGGCCACGCCCGCGGGCAGTCGCATGAGCGTCCGCACAACACCTCTCGTTCATATGGGCGTTCACGAGAGGACTCAAGGAGCTGAGTTTCATTCAGAAAAGGCGTCGCTGATTAACTTTCAATGCGGCAAAACTCTTTCGTTTCGAGCCAATCATTTAAAAGTACAGCGTGTTTTTATTACTTCTTTGCATTTCTCTCATTTTCGTGATTTTCCACTGTAGCGTCTTTTGTTTTACATTCCTCTCGTTCTGATGATTTTCAACTGTAGTGTCTTTTGTTTTCATGAGTTTTAGTCAAAATCGCTTTTGTGATGCGATTTTGTTTTTCGTTTGACTTAGAATTTCTGTTTCTTTAATAAAACATTTTAAATGACCAATCGTTCCATTAATCAGTGATAGTGACATTAGAATGACATTGAGTAGACATTTGTACGGAGAGGCAAAAAAATAGCTATCGGGTGTCCGAAAAAAATAAATATCGAGTGATTGCCAATGTGTAACATTAAGAAGAGTAACGGGTGGCCAATATTGTACATTGTAAGACGGATAGAACGATTAACAGACAGAATAAGAAAAGACAGAAGAGAGACAGAAAGGAGTGAGAGATAGAGAGACAGAAAGAAAAGACAGAGAGGAAAAATGTTTCACTTTAACAGCACTCGTTTTCAGCCTTTCTTTCATCGTACCGATTTTTGTGTCTTTTGCCTCCGTAAATGTCATAACACTTTGTCCTCCTGTAAGGGGTGTCTCTCGGCCACTGCTTTCTGTTCAGTGGGGGCAGGACTGAAATCAGCTTTGTGCATTTCGAGTCGTAGCCGCTCTTACGAATCACTGATTCAAGGAAAATTTTGCAGTAGCTCTCATAGTTTGCTCTATAACCTTCATCAAGGGGCATCTGCATTTGTCTTGGGATCTCTCTTGTGTCTGTATTCATTTCAGGCCAGAGATCCTGCAATGACTTATGCCTTTTCTCTTTGTCAAGAGGTGCGCAGTGAAGGTAATACTGGTTGTAGAAATAGGCTTGGTATTGCCTTAACCTGTATCTTAATTCCTTTTTCGGAATTTCCTCAGAGCACTCAACTGTGGGCGTACTGGATTCCTTGTTGAAACTGATTGACAGTATTTTGAAGTCCGGCCGAGGTTTAAGTGTAGCCTCATAGTAGTCGATCGCTTTTTGGAAAGGAACTCTTTTGTTTTTGAGCCGATTGATTCTCTCTTCAGTAATTCCTATGTCTTCCGCATATGACAGGATTTTCTGAATAGTCGTGGTGTAAGCCACCTGAGCTAGAGTATCAATTCGTCGGTAATCAAGAAGTATTCCTTGAACTACCTCCTTCTCTTCATAGAATGCCTCCAACCTCTCGTCAGGTGAAGCAGTGTTGAAAATACTTTCGTATTTTTCAGTCAGAAGAGTGTAGGGCTCAATGAGTTTGTGTCCAATGAGTTTGTATTTCTGCACAAAAGCTTGCCTACCAGCATTCTGATCATCAGAATCAGAATCGGTCCCAGCGCTTTTGTTGTCAGTTGAAGCGATGTGAGGGCCGATAAGTTTGTTTCCAATTTGTTTTACAACAGCATTTTTGCCAGAGTTCAGGTTTTCTGAAACGGCATCGGTTTTAATGCTTTTGTTGTCATTTTGTTTTGCCTCTTTGTTTTGTTTTTCTCTCCTTGTTTCCTTCTTTTGTTTTGTTATTTTCGTTCGTGGCATTTTGATGGTTGGGCGCAATGTACAGTCAGGCCTATACAATGGATGAAGGCAGAGCCAGAGTAAATGAAGTTTTCTCAGTATTTTCACTCCTTTTAACTAGATTCGATTTGCCTCTCTTCCTCGACTCGGTTTTTAGGAGGAGGAGGAGGAGGAGGAATTTGCTGACTGAGAATTGATCGGTTTTTTTGTTTGATTTATTGGCCGGTTTAGATGAAAGGGCGGTGGTACCGCGACCTCAAGAGTGTGAATGCGATTTTCTGACACTTGTTGGTGATTGGGGTGTAATGAAAAGATCGATTTGTTGACCCTTTATGATTGATCAATCAGGGATGAAAGGGGAGGGCAGTGGTTTATTGCGCTCTCTGTTTACAGATTAGTGACTGAAGAGGCTTAGTGAGAGCCGACCAGACGATTCTGTGTCTTCAGTTTAAACTGTATGTTGACCCTTTAAAGATCGATTCATCTGTTTTGAGGAAATTTTACCAGTGTGTTCTTGACTACAGATTAGTGGCAGAAGAGGCTGCTTGTCTAGCCGACCAGATGTGTCTGTATCTTCACTTCCATAATCTGTATAAGAGTCTGTTGACCCTTTAAAGATCACTGAGTAGGGGATTAAAAACTTTTGACTGACTTCAGAGAGAGTAGAGATAGAAAGATAGAACGATAGACAGAAGAAACAGAAAAGATAGAACAAGAGGATGGGTTGAAAGATCATACAATACTGACTTGAGGGCGTTTGCCAGACATACTGGTGTTAACTATTACAAGTCAGATTAACTTGAGGGCGTTTGCCAGACTTACTGGTGTTAACTATTACAAGTTAAGTAATCTTTCAAAGAAAAGATAGAAAGGAAGAAAAGGTAAAAGATCGATCGAGATTTAGAAATCAGCGAGTTTTTCTCTCTGAATCTCATCCATGAGATTCTGAGGAATCCTCTTTAACTGTCTGATATGTGATTTCCTCACACCAGAGTTGGTTTTGACAATCACTATGTCTTCATTCACTATCTCTTGGACTTTACAGATCGCCCAATAGGCTGATAGTTTGACAGCAGTTCTTTCGCAGTTGAGGGCTTTTTTCGCAAGAACTTTTTCTTCATGACATAGTAGAATGTCTCCTACTTTGACTACAAATCGCTCTTTTAGGCACAAGGCGATATTGTAATCGTCATGGAATCTTGCTTTATTCATTTCCTTTATGTTCTTATGAATATCAAAGCTCTCTTCGTCTTCGAAGAACGGAATTTTGGGCTCATTTGATCTGTTGTTGAAAACTTGGGCCGCTGTGTACACGTGACCGGGTGCGTACTCTCTCAGTGAGTGATTAATGCTGAACACAGCCTGTTGTAAGACTTGCGGCCAGCAGTTGTTTTCATCACCCATCTTCCTGAGAGTGTTAGTCAGGCTGGAAATGATGGACTCGGCCATGTTTGAGTTTTTGTTAACATTGGTCACTATGCATGACGTGATTTTCAACTCTTTGAAAAGCTGTTGAATTTCATGGTTAACAAACTCAGTCCCAGCATCGTGTATTGCCACCGAAGGTAAAATGTGAAAGGAAAGCAAACATTCTTCCAAGTTTGCTTTTACTTCGCTCATCCGCTTTGTTTTGAGTTTTCTTGCAATGAGAAAACCAGAGCAACTTTCACATATAACTAGGCAGTATTTGTAGTAGTTGCCTTGAAATTTCTGCCTGGGAAGGAACAAAAGGTCGAAACTGATTTCCTCTCCTATAGTCGAGTTTCGAGTTGAGATTTTTCTCGGTTTTCTGAAAACAGGTTTGGCTGCTAGTGCGCATTGAACGCAAGCCATTTCTTTAGACAGTTTTGAGAAGTTGTAGATGAAAACTTGTCTAAACATAATCTCTTTGACTCTGAGTGGTTTAGCGTGCGCAAGGTTTAGATGCAGCAGCTTTAGCATCTCAGTGCTAATTTCCTCAGGTACTACCAGTAATTGTTTCACAGTTCCGTTCTGTGTAACATATTTACGGTATAAGAGACTGTTCGAGACTGACAGTAAGTCGAAGTCTCTGACTGCAGATTTGATGAATTCGCTTTTCGATCTCATTTCGATTCTTGTTGGTCTTTTGTTTAGAGTGACTAACTCGATTAAGTGCTGAATGTCTTGTGACTTCATTTGAGCACTTTTAACCTTTTTGACTAATTCAGTTTCACTAGTTTGTTCAAGTGCCAGAATGTCAAGGTTAATTTCATCCTTAGTAGATGTTTGGGAACCGGCATAATCACTTAATTGGTCAGTGTTGAAATCATCAATGTCTGCACAGATGGTTAAGATTTGATCTGTTTCCAGCTCAATATCTCTCTGCAGCCTGTAGATGTTGTTTTGTTTTTCAACACTGTTTAAACCAAAACTGTTCGCCTGTGTTTGGTTTTCTCCTATGATTATGCTAATCTCCTGATCGACTTCGTCGGCCAGTGATCGGTCCACCTGTTGGTCCATCGGGGAGTCTACCACTTGAGACAGTGTTTGTTTGACTTTTGTTTTCTTTCTGTCATGTTCTGTCTCGGAACTGTCTTGGCTATCTTCAGCCTCAGACAGATGCTCTTGACTTGTCTGCTTTCTTTTCGAAGGCGACTTTTGGTCTGAAGAGCAGTCACGTGATATCGCCATAGGAGCCTGTGTGTCAGTGGGAGGGATTTGGTCAGTGGTTTGGGCAGAGAGGGCGGGTTGTGTCTGTCTGCCGTCCACTTGACTATCGACTGGAGGTGTCAGTTTGATGCTTGTGATTTTCTGACTGTGATTTTCACCATCAACATCTGAGTCACTAATCAAGATGAATTTAGCTTTCTTAATCCGCTCTACTTGGTTTTGACTGTAAGTCAGTGGAGCAGTGCTGATTAACTCGTCATTGACCTCGTGAATCGTTTTCAATTTGCGAGGCAAATCTACTTTGACTGGGTCGATGGTGTTAATTTCATCTTTTTGAAACTTTACTTTTTTCTTTTCAAGTCTCAATTTGTGTGCCTCGATGGATGAGTCAGTCTCTACATCCTCGCAGTCCATCTCGGTTTCAGAGTTTTCAGTGTCCCAAAAGGTTTCTTTTTGGTCTGACATCTGTTCATCGAGATTTTCCTCTTTTTGAGCCTTTTCGGCTTTTGGCTCTCGATCATCTACATACTTTTCTCCTTTTTGCGGCCTGTTAAGGTGGTTTATTTTTGCAGCCGGTCCGTCTATCTTTTTGTACTCTGGTTTTCTTTCTTTCATTGAGAGTTTTACCATGTTTTCGGTCAAGCCATGCTCCTCTTGATTTGGTTTTGAGCAGGGGTCACATTGCTCATCAAGGAATGTGCAGGGCTTTAACTTTTCAGTTTTATCGACATGGTATACTTCTTGTGAGAAGTTTTGCATCTCTCCAATTTCTTCATGAATTTCGGCCCAATTTGAGATTTTCATGCCTTTTTCAGCCTTTTTGAGCAGATATTGTTTTTTGCTCTCATCCAGTTCAATGCTCTTCATGTGAATTTTGGCGATTTTGTCAAAATTCTCAAGCTCAGAGGATGTAACTGGTGGCTGCGGGATGCAAAATCTACTGAGAATGTCCGCCTCAATGTTTTCTTTACCAGCAATCTTAATGACTGAGTAGTCAAATCTGCTTTTAAGCTCGATGACTTGCTTTCTTAGTTTACGCGGTATTAACTCGAAGTTTGGCGTATTGTGCATTCTGACGCAGTAAGCAGAGTCGCTTAGTACCACTGTGTGAGTCAGTGATATCAGAGGTGCAAACAGATGCATTGCCAGGTATACCGCATAAGTTTCTAAGAAGTTACAGCAGAGATACTGGTTAGTTTTAGAAAACGACCGCGATGTTGCTGCTATGGGCACAAGATGTTTGTTCTTGATTGTGAGCAAAGTTGCTCCAAAGCCCATTTTACTAGCATCGCAGAAAAGGAATTTAGGTTGCTCTTGTAGCTCCTTCTCGGATAAGAGCCTAATCCCTTTGTTGTGCTTTATCAAGATCAGTAGCATGTTTACGAGATTTTCAAGCCGATTGGAGACGATGAATTTGCGTTCATCACTCACAAGTCTCATTTCTGCCCTGATGGCGGCCGTAATAACACTAAAGCAGCACGAAGTGTTATTGAAGTAATTCAAAGAGTTGGTTAACTTTTGAATGAACTTTTTAGTTCTCGGCCAGTTATGAGATTGGCTGAAATGGTCTTTTGCCGGTATGGTAACTTTGCCCATACTGATGATAAAACCCATTATCTCGAATTTGGTCTCTAAAGCCGTGAGACCGACTGCTGTTCCTGACCATTTTAGGATAAAGCCGTTTTCATATGAGGCTTTCAGGATTTGCTCTATTTTCTTGTATTGTTGAGCCAATGACTTGTCAACCGTGATCAAGTTGTCAACATAAGAAATGTCGGCAGTGGGGTAGTTTAGGAAACTACACGCCGCTGATAGAGCAAGGGCCGCTCTGCATCCCATCACATTTCTGAAAAATGTGTAAACACAGCTGTTGTCTCCACCTCCAATGAAATTTGTCATCTCAGAGGAGGAAGCTGTAAGGGAGAGCTGAAAAAAGAAAGAAAGTAGATCGAACGATGACCAGAAGTTATGAGTATGTAGTTTGTAGATGATTGTCTTTGGCGATGGCAAAGGGATAGAAAATGGATAGATTTGCTTGCTCATTTTTGAGAGGTCCACTGTGAGTCGGTACCTTTTTTGCAAATCAGCGCTAGAGCATTGTTCCAACTCTGCGACTGTTGTTATCCTTTTCATTCCCTCTGGGAGCTTTTTCTCGACTATGTGGGCAAAGTTCTTTCCTTCAGAACAACTGTATCCGAGTACATTGCCATCGAGATGAATTTTCATTACTCGTTTGAAAACTTCCGCTCCAAACTCAGAGCATTTACGGGCTTTTACTCCCGGATTATCTGCATCAATGAGTTTGCCATAGTGTGCACCAAAATATTTCATTGGCGACTTTAAGTGGTAGACTTTGTCTCCAAATGTTCCCCTGTAAGACCATAAGAGATTCTTGAATTTTTCAGTCCACTCTTCGGTCATGAGAGAGCCGAAACTGACTTTTTCAAAGAATCTATCTTTGCCTATGAAATCGAAATCTCTTTCTCTTTCATTTCGGGCTTCAATGAAAAGCTTTTCATCCGCTTCAGACCAGGGCCTTTTCACCAATCTTGTTCTGTCCTTTCCGTTTGGTGGCCTTGCGTTTAGGTCTTCCAGTCTCATTTTTGACTTTATCCACTGTGGAAGCTCTTTGTCTTCAGTGACAAAGTCACCCGGTTCTGGGTCTGTGGCTTCCATTACTACTTTTCTGACTTGATCGATGATTTCTGGCGCAAAGTCCTCATCTGCAATTTTATACAGAGGGGAATGCTTTTTGGAAGGTATGTCATTCTTTAGGTCTTCAAAGCTGGGTTCGACTTCGTCGTCGTCATCCCGTTTCCGTTTCCGGTCAGCTTCTACTACACCTATGAGACCACCTTCTCTCCATTTTGGATCGACTTCTTCTTCAAAGTCAGCATTTATGCTGTCTTCTAGAAATCGTTCTCCTTCATCGAGTATCAGAATGTAGTTGTCATCACATTCATTTTCGAGGATGTTCACATCGTCTTTTTGAATGAAAAATGACAGTGGGTCGTGCATGACTAGTGCACCCATCTGGTTTTCTACTGTGGCTGTTACATCATTTCCATGAATTGCCGAGACAGTATTTTCACCATTATTTTGTCCATCGACAGTACCATGTCTTTCTTGGTCTACTGTGATGTCATTTGTTTGAGTAACGCTGTTTTCAGTATTTCCGAGAGAGGGCGGGTCAGACTCGATTATGAGATTGTCCTCTGGATAACTGTCTATCCTGATTTCATTTCTCTCCATCGTCTGTCTGAGTGAGAATAGTTTTTCTCCCCGCTTGATGACCGTTGTCGTATTGTTTTCGGTCATGATTTTGAGCGGTATCGGGTGGTCCCAATTATTTGATGGCTCATAGAAGTATTGAGGGGCCGTGATTAGTGGATTCTTTGAATTTATCCTTCCAATCACGTTCTTCCCTCTGAGTTTGTCCTTTTGTTCCGGCTTGAGTGTAACATCAAGGTATTTTGTTCCTTCGATTACGATGTTGTGAGGGGCAATTATGTCCACTCCATTTTTGGCCAATTTATTGTTCCTTATTTCTATGGCTGCGTTGTTTGCCTCAACAAAGCTGGTGTAGAGTTTCACCGGGAATTTTTCAGAGATGTACATTATTTTCTTACCAAACTTAATGTTGACATCAAGTTCTTCGAGAAAATTTGCACCAATCAACCACAAGTTTTGCTTGTAGGATGGGTGTGTTATGATTGCAAAGGTACATCTCGTTTTAATTCCTCCGAAGTCCAAGTCTATTTGGATGTTGTACTCGATCAACATCTTGTCAGTGGCAGACCTAGCAAATGACGGTTCTACTCTGTAAGGTTTGAGGCCTAATTTTCGAACCATTGTCATTGAGATAGTGCTTAGGAAAGCTCCTGAATCTAAGACTCCTTCGAAAAGGTGTGGTTTGTGGTTTTCTTGGCCACCCATTACAGTGAATAGTACTCGAAACTTGTTTCCAGCCGAGTTCATAGAAGTAGATATGAAAGGCTGTTCTCTTATTCGAGCTTGTGATGGGTATGAGTATTTCATTGGCCAATTTTTCGTGTTTTCCCTATTAAAGTAACTGCTTGGCTCTGGTTCCACAATACTGTGTATTTCAGTGCTTGCATCGAGTTCGATGGGCAGTATACTAGGGAGGGATTCCATTTCTGATTCACTGATCAGATCGGTTAGGCCATCCCATTCTGGCTCATCCGGAAAAGACCAATCACCATTTTGAGTTTCAAACATGGGCAAAACTTTTGGCTCTGTCTCTGACTCGTCATTGCTTGGTTCTGTCTCTTTCTCACTGAGACTATCATGAATGACGGGAGGAGGCCTTTTGCTCATTTGTTTTGGTTTGAAAAACTCGGTATCGGTATCATCGGTGAGACAGTCGCTGAGGCATTCTTTACAAGTTCCACTTTTGCCATTTTTTCCTTCTGTCCTTCTCTTTTTCCTCCTTTTTTTCGTTTTGATAGCCTTGTTGTTCTCACTGTTGTTGTCAGAAGTAGAATCACTTTCCGGCTCTCTGATGATTGGTTCTGGCGGGAACTGTGTTTCCACATTATCAGAAAGTGCCTGGAATTGATTGTTTACTTCTAGTGAGAAAACTTGCTTTTTGGACTTTTTCTTTTTCGTTTTCCTTGGTTTTCTCCATCTCCGATTTGCTTTGCGGTTTTTGCTTTTCTTGTTTTCAATTTCATGCTCTACCTCAGATTCCCAGCTAGAACTTGCAAAGATCTGCGTGAGAATGTTTTGTTCATTCTCAGAGAGCAGATTGCCGTTCTGCTGCCTAGGGTTTATAGAGGGAGCATTCGGTTGTTTTGAGTTTTCGTTTAACCAACCTTTGATTTGATCGAGTGTTTTTGTTCTTTCTGTTTGTGCTTGCTTAATGAGTTCTGACTTAGCAGTAGCAACGACTGGAGGGTTTGTTTCATCATTAATGAGGCAACGGTATCTGTCCCATAAATCTTGTTCATGGTAGTTGCCATTGAATGATTTAAACATGTTTTCCTCCGGTGTATTGAGCCTTGCTTTTTCTGCGTAAGTCGTATTGTTTGCTTGCTTTGGATGTTTTGCTTGCTCTTGCCATTCGAGCTCTTTTTGTTTAAGAGCTTGCTTTTGTTCTTCAGTGGTAAAGGCAATATCAAATAATTTTCGAGAAACAGTTCGGTTTGCTAGGTCTGTAATGGTTACTATGTCTGGAATATCTGCTTTTTGGGGCAATTTTGTCTCACTTTGACCACTTGGGCACCCTCACATGCTTGCAAAGCCTTCTCTCTGAGCATCCTGGCCTTGCTGGGCCGTTTGACCTGATTGTTCTGCGTGAGGACAATGCTTGGTCGAATGCTTGGGAACTGGAACTTTGCAGATGTAGCAGTATGGGAAGTGAGTACAATCCTTTATCATGTGACCATCGGTTGAGCCACATTTGAAACAGATAACCAGCCTTTGACCGTTAGCGTCCAATCCCGAAAAGAATTGCTCTTCAGTCGCTCTTACATTAAGCGGCAACTCTGTTTTCTTGATTCCATGCACTGCGGCGAAACCGGTCGGGCCGTTCTTTGCAGTGGCGAAACCACCATTGGGAATGAAGACGCTTGGGCCGCCATTTTGACCACCATTGAAGCTGCCTGCTTGGGCGCTGCTGACTTGGTTAATTTCGTGACCTTGGAAGGCATTAACCTGGTCGCTCTCAATGGCGTGGACATTGAACTGTTGCGGTGCC
>JACKQG010007290.1_pt1 | contig 11224 bp, 10 predicted proteins | sample 8237621 | NCBI WGS metagenome assembly JACKQG01 (sample SAMN15677084, study PRJNA649215) | marine metagenome | biome: marine; feature: Black Sea; material: saline water; isolation source: suspended particulate matter (SPM) from the Black Sea western gyre | collected 2013-06-09/2013-06-10 | depth... | reverse complement strand
GGCGGCGGATCATGCTGTTGAATTAACTTAAAACACTAATATTTCTTCCTAATATTTTGGTAGAAAGTCCGTATATAATCTTCCGCAATCGTCACCCAGATATTGTTGGAATGGTCTTAAATGTTGTAATTTTATAAATCTGCGAACTTTCTTTTTATATTTGGAGACAGACTAACCTCATTAATTTTTTAGCCGCCAAGTTCACGAAGTTACACGAATGATATTAAACGATTTACAAATAAAATTAATAATTTCAATCGTAAAATAATATAGGATGATATGTTTCCGCTAACCATAATATTATCAATACTATGTGTTGCTTAGCGCTCTTCCTCCACGGAGTCCCAGTGGGAGTGGCGAATAATCCAGACTAATTTGATTGAATATTCATGTTATCGTCGGTAAATTTATTCCAATGTTTGTAACTCCTATCAGGAGGTTACCCGTTCTAATCGGGTCTGGAGTACACATCCAAAATAATTGGTGATGTGAGTATAAATAAAATTAAAAAAAAGGCTCTGTTCTAAATATAGACTTATTCATTATTGGTAACTGGTTATTGGTAACTGGTTATTGGTTAATGGTGAGTAACACTTACCACTTTACCGCTTACCAGTTTACTAGGCTCGCCGTAGGCTATGCCGAGGCCTGGCCACCAACAAAATAGTGGATAATTCATACGGTTCATGGAACATAGCCAAACAAAATAAATAACATATCTAGTTAATTGGTCAGTTAAGGATAGGAAATAAAATGAAATCGGTTAAATATTTTCTTATTGGTATTGCGATTATTTTAATGATCGTTGTTCTGTTTACGCGTGAATCCACCGATAAAATTACACCTGATATTGCCTGGGCATCTCTGTTTGTTAATGATTTAGAAGGTTACTATCTGGATATCAATGATATACGGATGTACTACGAGATCCATGGAAGTGGAGAGCCCATTTTATTGCTTCACAGTGGATTTGCTTTTATTGAGAGCTTTTACAAGCAAATTCCAGCATTTTCTAAACATTTCAGAGTGATTGCCCCAGATCGTCGGGGACACGGTAGATCATCAGATTCAGATGTAGGATTGAATTACTCATTGCTTGCATCGGATATGAAACAATTATTATCCTACCTAAAAATAGATAAAGTGAGTGTTGTTGGTTGGAGAGATGGTGGGAATATTGGAATTCAAATGGCTATTGAATATCCTGATCTTGTTAAAAAATTGATACTGGTGGGGTCGAATTTCAATCCAGCAGGATTAACAGAAGAAATTATCAATTTTGCAAAGAGTGATACCCCTAATGATTGGGATAAAGAAGCCTCCAAATGGTATAAACGATTATCTCCAACTCCAGGTAGATGGGAGGCTTTTCGAAAAAAAGTGAAGGAAATGTGGCTAACTCTGCCCGATTGGACTCGAGATGATCTAACACAAATTGAGATTCCGACGATGATAATTGTTGGTGAAAATGACGTGGTGAAATATGATCATACTCTAACATTACATCAATCTATCCCAAATTCGGATATCTATGTTATTAATGAAGCAACCCATTTCGCACCAATTGAAAAACCAAAAGAATTTAATCGAAAAGTCATCGGTTTTATAAAGTTATAATCATGCTAAAGAATAAATTGGAATAGTGATGTTGAGACCAAAGAAAAAATTCACAAAGAAAGAGATCAAACGTGATCCTCTATTAGAAACGCTTTATCAGATAAATCAGTATTATAAAGCCAATAAAAGACAGCTCCTTGCTATTTTAGGAACAGTAATTGCAGTTGTTGTAATAGTCTGGGTTGGAGTGAAATGGAAGATAACATCAGAACATGATGCATCAAGGATGCTTGGAAAGGCACTTATCAGTATTCAAATTAAGGAATTTGAAGAAGCCAGTCAACAACTTGAACCGATACTCTCGGAATATCCAAACACATCTGATGGTTCAAAAGCATTATTCTTTCTCGGTTTAATTTCTTTGGAACAAGAAGATTTTACTCGAGCGAGACAATATTTTAATGATTATCTAAACAATGCGGATAACCCTGATCTTGAATGTGGCGCTCTCAGTAAAATTGCCTATACTTACGAAAAAGATGGTGATTATTCAATGGCAGCGGAGTATTATGAACAGGCATCTGAAATATGTGAAGGAACCTATCAGAGACGGAGCAATTTATTGAATTCAATCTTAAGTTATGTTAAAGTGGGAGAGTTCAATAAAGCCAATGTTAAGATCCATGAATTATCAGGGGAAGAAAACCTTCCTCGGGATATGCAAGATGCGATCGATGAAATAAGAGGGAGAATACAGTTACTAACAGATTGATATATAATTGATAGATACAGAGGATTGTGAATAATGTAGAAATTGATTGATATTTTAGGAAATTACTTTGGATAATTCTTGATTTCCGAGTAAATTTTTGGTCGCTGAGGTGGGTTGACAAACCCACTTTTTTGTAAATTAGACGTTTTTACAGTAGTAAATCGTATGATAATTGAAAAAGTAGTAAAAGATATTGTAAAGAATTTTGGTGCTATTCTTATGGGATGTAAAATCCCTGATAATAGAGGGAGATCATTAAAAGTGATTGTCGATACGGTAGAGGGAATCTCGTTGGATCAAATTACTAAATTGAGTAAGACTATCCAGAAGTCAAAGAGATTGAATGAATTGATTTCTGATAATTTCTCCCTTGAAGTTACTTCTCCCGGGTTGAATTATCCAATGACGGAGTGGTTCCAGTATCAACGTAATGTTAATCGTAAAATGAGACTATTTCATAATATCCAGGAATTACCGAATCCAATGGAGGGAGTTTTAAAAAATTTTGAGAATGATCTCCTTGAGATTAAATCTGATAATAAAACGTATGAAATACCGTTTAATAAAATTGAATATGGAAAAATTTTGCTTTAACAGATGTATAAGTAGGAGGTTGAATTGAGAAGTCAAGAATTGATTGAGAGTTTCTCCAGTATTGCAAGAGAAAAGAATATCGATCGAACCGAATTAGGGACAATCATAGAAGACCTCTTTTTATCCTTAGTTGAAAAACAATATGGGGATGCCTTGAATTGCAGTGTTATCGTTAATATTGATAAGGGAGAAATTGAAATTTACCAGGAAAAAACTGTAGTCGAGGAAGTAAATGATCCTGTGCATGAGATTGAGCTTGAAAAGGCGTTAAAGGTGGAACCTGATCTGGAATTAGGAGATCCATTTATTGAACTTATTGATCCACTCCGGTTTGGACGAAGATTAGTTTCTGCGGCAAAACAACTGCTGGCTCAGAAAATTCGTGATATTGAAAGACAAAATGTGTATGAGGAATATCTAAATCGTGTTAATGAGATTGTTATTGGTGATGTAAGACAAATTCACCGGGATAATGTGTATGTGTATATTGATCAATGTGAGCTTAGAATGTCCAAAGAGGAACAGATTGAATTGGAACATTATCGACGAGGTGATACCATCCATGCTCTTGTAAAATCTGTGACAATGACTCCAAAGGGTCCCGAAATTGTCATATCAAGGAGTGATAATCAATTTTTATACAAACTATTTGAGATGGAAGTCCCAGAGATTGAGGATGGCATTATTGAGATTCTTTCTATAGCTCGGTCCCCAGGGGATCGAGCAAAGATAATTGTGAAATCATCCGACAAACGAATTGATGCCGTTGGAGCTTGTGTTGGTATGCGGGGTAGCCGTATTCAAGCTATTGTTCGTGAGTTAAATGGTGAAAAAATTGATGTCATTAATTATAGTACCCAGCCGGAGGTATTGGTTTCTCGAGCGTTAGCTCCGTCAAAGCCCATTGATTTATATATTGACGACGAAAAAAAATATTGTCTCGCAGTCTTCGATGACGAAGATATTGAATCAGCAGTGGGGAAAAATTACCAAAATGTTAATCTGGCATCGGATGTAACAAACTATACGATTGATGTTGTTAAGAAATCTCAGTACGAAGCCGAAAAACAAGAAAGGAAACCAATCTATCTTAAACAGGTTACCGGTATCACGACCAGAATATTGGAGATACTTGAAAAAGCCCATATTCACACAGTACAGGATCTTATGAATTCGCCGAGAGATGCTATCTTAGATATAAAAGGAATTGGCGATAAAACTCTTGATAAATTGGTTGAAAAGATTGATACTTATATGGAAATCTTACATGAAAGAGAAACTGAGAAGGAGGAATCTTCAAACGAAATAAGTAAAAGTGAAGAAGTGAAATAAGTAGAGATAGAAATTTAAATATGATGAACAATAAGAAGATTGAGGATATCATTGGCTGAAACTGTAACAAAAAAGAAAAGAATTTTTCAGATTGCAAAAGAGCTTAATATCTCTCACACAGAGATTATTGAACTTTTGATGGCAAACGGAATCAAGGTTAACAGTCATATGAGTCCTGTTGATGATGTGGCTTATCAGTTAATCATTGATGAATTTGAAAAGGAGCGAAAGTCAGTTGATAGATATCGGAAAGAAAAAATTCGTAAGGTGATTCATGGGCGTCGTTTCCAATCGAGTCAGGAAAAGAGACAATTTACTATTTTAATGCCTGAGGAACAGAGGAAGCTTGAGGAGAAAGAACGTAAGGAAGCTGAGGAAATAAAAAAACTTAAGGAGAAAGAGGAAGCAAAGAAAAAAGCCGAGGAAAAGAAAGCTAAAAAGGCAGCTAAAGAGAAAGAAAAAGAGAAGGAAAAAGCAAAACCGAAGAAACTAAAACTGAGGAAAGTGGATCTTTCAGAGATTGCAGCAAAGATTGACTCAACCCGACCAAGACCTAAAAAAGAAGTTGAAAAGGAAAAACTTGAGCCTAAAGAGAAAATATCAATTGATACCACCATTCGGAAAACGTTAGCCCAGATGGATACTAAAACCAAGAAAAAGAAATATAAGAGAGCTAAAATTGAAAGGGAAACATCAGTCGAAGCTGAAGAAAAGGCCATAAAGGTTCAAGATTTTATGAGTGTTCAAGAATTGGCAAGTCTTTTGGATGTAAATCCCACTGATGTGATTACAAAGTGCTTTGAGATTGGTGAAACAGTAACAATGAACCAACGCCTAGATATTGATACAATTAGCCTGATCCTTGATGAATTTGGATTTCGCACTGAGCAGGTAGAGGAAATGGGTGAAGATATCTTTTCACTGGAGGATACTGAAGAGGATATTGAAAAGGCAGTCCCAAGGGCTCCTGTGGTTACTATTATGGGGCATGTTGATCATGGTAAAACGACACTTCTTGATTACATTCAAAACAGTAACATTGTGGCTGGTGAATCTGGAGGTATTACACAGCAAATCGGGGCGTACGAAGTTCAATTGGAAGATGAAAAAAGTGTTACATTTATTGATACTCCTGGTCACGAAGCATTTACTGCGATGCGCGCTCGAGGGGCACAAGTGACAGATGTTGTGATTTTGATCGTTGCTGCTGATGATGGAGTAAAACCACAGACGATTGAAGCAATAGACCATGCCAATGCGGCAAAGGTTCCTATAGTAGTAGCAGTTAACAAAATTGATAAAGTCAATGCTGATCCTGAACGGGTACTTCGTGAATTGTCTGATCAGGGTATTCTTGTGGAAGAATGGGGTGGGAAATACCAAAGTAAAGAGATTTCTGCAAAAACGGGTAAAGGTATTGATGAATTACTTGAACTCCTTGCTTTAGAAACAGAAATACTTGAACTAAAAGCAAATCCCAGTACAGTAGCGAAGGGAACTGTGATAGATTCGAGATTGGATAAGGGACACGGTGCAATTGGTACAATATTGATACAGAAAGGAACTTTGAAAATTGGGGATACATTTGTTTGTGGAAATACTTTTGGGAAGGTTCGAGCTCTGTTGAATGAACGTGGTCTACGTGAGAAGTCAGCTAAACCTTCCAATCCAATTCAGGTACTCGGTTTTGAAAATCCACCCCAGGCTGGGGATCTTTTTACTGTTATTCATGACGAGAAAAAAGCCAAACGAATTGCCGATGACCGAGCTCGAATCCACAGAGAAATTGAACGACAGAGAGTCAGCACCAAATCTCTTGATCAATTTTCTAAGGAAGTCCGTGAGGGATTGGTGAAAACCCTACCTATGATTATTAAAGCCGATGTGGATGGATCGATTGAAGCTCTTGTGGATGCCTTTTCAAATATCCGGAGTGAAGAGGTGAAAATTGATGTCATTCACACAGGTGTGGGGATGATCTCAGAATCTGATGTGCTTTTAGCTTCTGCTTCGGAAGCGATAATTATTGGCTTTAGTGTAAAAACGAATTCTAATGCTAAATTACTTGCTAAAAATGAAGGTATAGAGATTCGCCTGTACGACGTGATATATGATGTTGTCAATGAGATAAAAATGGCACTAGAAGGTCTTCTTGAACCTGAAATTGTTGAAGAAACACTTGGTAGAGCTGAAGTTCAAACAGTATTTAAAATCTCCAGGTTGGGATTCATTGCTGGAAGTCAGGTGATTGAAGGGAAAATTAGTCGTAATGATAAGGCAAGGGTAATCAGAGACGATGAAGTAATTTATGAAGGTACTATTACCTCATTAAAAAGATATAAGGAAGATATTAAGGAAGTAAAGGAAGGGAAAGAGTGCGGAATCGGTATTGATAACGTTGATAAATTTCAAGAGGGTGATATCATTATAACGTATGCTGAGAAAAAAATAAAGCGAACCCTCTCATAGTTTTGTATTCTTTAAAATAATTAGTTGTACAATAATGCGAATAAAACCTTACAGCAGAAGTAATAGATATGGTCATGAATTACAAAAATTACTTGCTGAAATATTTCTGAGGGAGCTCGATACTTCGAATATTGGATTGATTACAGTTACGAAGGTATTGGTTACGAAGGATTTAAAATTAGCTAAGGTTTATTTAAGCTCCCTCAGCAATCAAAATGCCCCCGAAAGAATTATTGAATTTTTTAGTAAACGAAAGAAATTAATCAGAAAGCACCTTGGTTCACAAATTACAAGCAAAACCGTTCCTGATTTGCGTTTTTTTTATGATGAGACGTTTGCCGAAGCTGAAAAGATAGAACGATTATTTTCCCGGATTCATCTGTTTGATCAGGATAATTAATGATAATACCAGTTTATAAACCAGAAGGTTGGACCTCATTTGATGTCGTAAAAAAAGTTCGTGCTATTTCTGGTGAGAAAAAAGTGGGGCATTCTGGAACATTAGATCCATTTGCTGAAGGTGTTCTGGTGCTGGGTTTGGGGTCATCTACAAAGGAATTAACCACGATTTCTCAACAGGATAAAACCTATGAAGCCGTGTTAAAACTTGGGATTGAAACAGACAGCTTAGACGTTGAAGGGCGAGTTATTAGTAAAAGTCCCATACCGGTTTTATCAAGGGAAAAGATTCAGTACGTTTTCGAACGATTTACAGGGGTAATATCACAAGTTCCTCCTATGTATTCTGCAAAAAAGGTAAATGGCACACGGTTATACAAATATGCCAGGAAAAATATTAAGGTTGATCGAAACCCGGTGATAATTGAGGTCAAATCATTAAAATTAAAAGATTTTTCTGATGATAAAATCAGTTTCTCGGTTGATTGTTCGAAGGGGACATACATCCGTCAGCTTGGGTCGGATATTGCTGTAGCATTAGGAACTGTAGGACATTTGATTCATCTCGTTCGAACCAGGATAGGAACTATTAGACTGGCTGATTGTCGTCGAATTGAGGATTTGGAAAAGGAATGGATATTTACCGAAGTATAGAGAGTCTAAATCCATTGAGAAAAAGTATCCTGACAATTGGATCATATGATGGATTGCACAGGGGACATCAGGCAATCGTTAACAAAGTTGTAACAACTTCTCGCACTCTCAATTTAAAATCTGTTGTAATTACATTTGATCCACATCCGAAACAGGTATTAACAACTACATATGGTAACAAGTTTGAAACATTAATTAGCATTGATAAAAAAATTGAATTACTTGAGAAAATGGGAGTGGATGTTACTTTGATAATTCCATTTGATAAAACCTTTTCAAAAACAACAGCGGAAGAGTTCATCAACAATGTTATTATAAACTACTTTCACCCAAGTAAGATCTTTATTGGGTACGATCACCATTTTGGTTACAATCGAGAGGGAAATGCAAATAGTTTAATGGAATATGAACACCGTGGTCAGTTTCGTGTTGAAATAGTTCATTCTATTAAAGATCAGGAGGAAATAATCAGCAGCAGTCACATACGTGATTTGATTCAGGATGGATATGTTCGACGAGCTTCTTTTGAACTGGGATGGGTTTTTGGATTCAAGGCAACGGTTGTTCATGGGGTAGGGAGGGGACACAGATTACGTTACCCCACTGCAAATTTTATTCCTGAAAATCCAACACAGTTACTACCAAAGAATGGTGTTTATTTTACCCGGGGTCTTGTTAATAATAAATGTCTTTATGGGATGTGTAATATTGGCTATCGCCCCACATTTGGAGAAGGAAATTTTGTCCTGGAGGTTCATTTCTTTGAAGAGCCTCCAAAGGAACTATATGGAGAAATTATCGAAGTTCAATTTCTTGAAAGAATTCGAGATGAACAAAAATTTAAATCCCCTGTGGAATTAAAAAAGCAATTAGAAAAGGATAAGGAATATTGCCTTAGCCGATTAGAAATTTACACTGAGGAGGAAAAATGCCATTAACACAAGAACAAAAACAAGAAATAATCAAGAAATATAGTAAAAGCGATAAGGATGTAGGTTCTGTTACAGTTCAGATTGCATTGCTTACGGAACGCATTAGGGGACTAATGGAACATTTTGATAAACATAAAAAGGACCATCATTCAAGGCGTGGCCTTATTAAAATGGTGAGTAAAAGGAGAAAACTCTTAAAATATTTAAGAAGAAGAGATTTCAAGAGTTATCAAACATTAATTAATGAATTAAAGATACGAGGTTAAATAAGTAATGAACATAAGACAAAAAAGTATTGAATTAGGTGGAAGAGATCTGACGCTTGAGACGGGTATTATGGCAAAATTATCAGCAGGATCCGTGACGGTGCGTTATGGTGATACAATGGTGCTGGTAACAGTAAATGCATCAACAGAACCGAGGGAGGGAATCGATTTTTTCCCTCTAACCGTTGAGTATCGAGAAAAATCCTATGCTGGTGGGAAAATACCAGGTGGTTTTTTTAAAAGGGAGGGTAGACCCAGTGAAAAGGAGATTCTGTCTGCTCGTTTGACGGATAGGCCAATACGACCTCTGTTCCCGGATGGATTCCGGTGTGAAACACAGGTGATCATTAATGTCTTATCAACGGACCAAGAAAATCCTGCAGATATTCTTGCAAGCATTGGTGCTTCAACAGCTTTAATGTTATCGGATATTCCGTGGAATGGACCCATCGCTTGTGTTAGAATAGGGTTTATTGATGGTAGACCGGTTTTAAATCCCACTTACTCTCAACTGGAGTCCAGTAAACTTGATCTCATATTAACTGGTAATAAAGAATCCATCGTTATGATGGAAGGTGAGGCAGATGAAATCAGTGAAGATGAATTTCTAATTTGTATTGAATATGGATTGGAAGTTATCAAGGAAATAATCGATTTACAATACGACTTTTTGAGAGGATTGAGTATTAAAAAGAGGGCGCTTGACCAGGAAGAGATTGACAATTCGTTGATAAAAGAGATTGAGAAGCGGTGTATAGATGAGGTGCATAATGTCAATATGATGAGTGATAAAAAAGATAGGAGATCGAGTCTGGATAATATTATTGAACAAACCATTAATGATCTTGCAGAATCGTATCCTGAACAGGAGGACAATATCAAAAATGTCATACACGAAATTGTCAGGGAAGATATGAGGAATGGGATACTTACCGAGAAAAAACGAATGGATGGTCGTGATATGGAGGAAATCAGACCTATTGATATAAAATTAGGAATTCTTCCAAGAGCTCACGGTAGCGCCTTGTTTTCTCGAGGGGAGACGCAGAGTTTATCAACAGTAACCCTGGGTTCCAGACGTGATGAGCAATTTATTGATGATGTTGATCGGGATTACAAAAAACAGTATATGCTCCATTACAACTTTCCGCCGTTTAGTGTGGGAGAAGCACGACCTATGAGAGGAGTTACACGGAGAGAAGTCGGTCATGGAATTTTAGCGGAAAAGGCATTTAGGAGTGTGTTACCATCTCACAAGGATTTTCCATATACCATTCGTGTCGTGTCAGATATTCTTGAGTCAAATGGCTCCTCTTCAATGGCGACCGTATGTGCTGGTTCTCTAGCGCTTATGGATGGTGGGGTGACCATTAAAAAATCCGTTGCTGGCATTTCGATCGGATTAGTTACCAACGAAGAAAAATTCGTTCTGCTAACGGATATTTTAGGAATTGAAGATCATTTTGGAGATATGGATTTTAAAGTGGCTGGAACCAAAGATGGTATTACAACTATTCAGCTTGATCTTAAGATTAAAGGGATTTCTAAGAATATCATAGCGGAGGCTCTCCAGCGGGCTAAGGAGGGAAGATTACACATATTGAAATTGATGGATGAGAAAATCGAAATGGCTAAAGAAAATATTTCTGAATTTGCCCCTAAAATTATTCGTGTCAGTGTTCCTATTGATAAGATTGGTGAAATCATCGGACCCGGTGGTCGCACCATTCGCGGTATTATTGCTGAAACCGGTGCTGAAGTTGAGGTAGATGACGAAAGCGGGGCTGTTCTCGTCTCATCCGTTTCACTTGAAAGTTGCAATAAAGCAAAAGAGATGATCGAAGGGATAATTATCGAGCCTGAAGTGGGTATGGTCTTCAAAGGTATTGTAAAACGGATTACCGATTTTGGGGCATTTGTTGAAATTACTCCAGGAAAAGAAGGACTCGTTCACATTAGCGAAATTGATCACAAGCATATCAAAAAGGTAGAAGATGTAATCAAGGTGGGTAATACTGTCGAGGTTAAAGTCATAAAAGTTGATAATTTTGGTAGAATCGATCTGAGCCGAAAAGCGTTAATAGAACGTCCTCCATATAGTTCAAAAGACCGTGATAGTAAACCTCGCGAAAAATACCATGGATATCATAAAAAATCTTATAACCGGAATAAGCCCTGGAATAAACCGAAACGATTTAATAAATGAGTCAACTCCGAAAATGACATATCAAAATATGACTTATAAATCT
>JACKQG010007288.1_pt1 | contig 11228 bp, 12 predicted proteins | sample 8237621 | NCBI WGS metagenome assembly JACKQG01 (sample SAMN15677084, study PRJNA649215) | marine metagenome | biome: marine; feature: Black Sea; material: saline water; isolation source: suspended particulate matter (SPM) from the Black Sea western gyre | collected 2013-06-09/2013-06-10 | depth... | reverse complement strand
ATGGCCGAGCGCACCCTCTCCCGGCTATCGTTGACGGCGGCATCGGGCAGCCCCACGATGGTGATGCCCGGCAGCCCACGCCCAATATCGACCTCCACGTCGATGGGCGCGGCGTCCAGTCCAATGGCGGCGCACGATGTGACTTTGGCGAGCATGGACACATTATACCACAGGGCGGCGAAAAGACATGCGAGTTGCCAACCGGCATCACCTGCCGCTAATCCTGACCACCTTTCACCGCAGCGCGCCTGCCAACGCCATGCCGCCGTCGACCAGCAGGGTAGCGCCGGTGACGTAGTCGGCGTCGTCGCTGGCCAGAAAGGCAACCACCCTGGCCACGTCCTCCGGCGTGCCCACCCGGCCCCAGGGAACGCGGTCGCCGCCCTCCTCGACCGCCTGGTCGCCGAACAGCTGGCGCTCCCCCGGCGTATCAATCCAGCCGGGATTGATGACATTCACGTTGATTTGATGCGATGCCAGCTCGATGGCCATGGTGCGGCCCAGGTGATTGATAGCCGCCTTGGCCATGTTGTATGCGGCCCGTCCGGCAAAGGGGATCTGCTCGTATATGGAGCTGATGATGATGATCTTGCCCCCCTGGCGATCACCCTGCGCCTGTTCCACCATCTGCTGGGCGCCCATCTGGCACACGTGAAACACGCCAAACTGGGAAACCTCCAGGGTGCGTCGGTTGGCTTCCCAGTCCGTTTCCAGCACCGTGCCCCGGTTTTCGATCCCGGCGTTGGCAACCACGATGTCGAGATGCCCCAATTGCGCCACCGTGGCGGCCACCATACGTGCCACCGCCTCCCGGTCGGCCACGTCACTGGCCCATCCGGGTGATGGCCTCGACCACCCGGTCGGCCTCGTCGCGGTGAGAGTGATAGTTGACCACCACATCTGCGCCCTGGCCCGCCAGGTGCAACCCGATTCCACGCCCGATTCCTCTGGATGCACCAGTGATCAGGGCTACCTTGCCTTCAAACCGTTTCACGTTCTGCTCCTGATGGTGGGAATGCGCCGGGTTCCGTGACCAGAACCATTATAGGTGATTCGTTGGTGCGTGTCCATCGTTGCTGCGGCCGGATGGGGGCGCCTGGGCGGTCTGCCGGTCTCGCATTGCCTTCAGTTCTCCGGAGGCTCCGTGTCTCCGGGAGACAGCTCCAGCAACATGCTCTGGGCACGGCGCCCCCGCCCCAAGAATCGTGGCTGGAATGTCCGTCCCGCTGGTAAGCGAGTTCCTGCGGCCCGACGTCGGTCACGTACACGGGAGGCCCCCGCCTCAGCGGCGGGTACCTTGTATCGTCTTCTCACCCGGGGAGAACCATGGTATAGTCTGTAGCAGCCAGCTTGAGCCACAACGAACCGGGTGAATATCTGCAGAGGAGGAGAACCCATGTCAATAATCGCACGTGAATGTACCAGTCGTATTCGGCAAAGATGAACCACCCCTGCCGGTGTTGTGGAAGCCGAGGTGGAGGTTGATGGAATATCGGTGACTGCCTCGCAGGTCATTCTGTGGCATAATTGCTGTGACGGAGTGGACCACGCGAGTGGCTCAGCAGCAGTTGGCTCCGAAGTGCGTTGTTCAGGGCAAATGCCTCCGCGTGTAGGGTGTCGGGTTGAAGCAATCCTGCCTAATCGCATCCGGTCAATAGTTATGAAGAGGAGACACACGTGACCGAACAGAGAGAGAAACGGGCGCCCCGAAACCGAACTATCACTCTAGCAGAAGCAGACTGCGAGTTCTATCGTTCACGTCTTCAGCGCTTGGGCGGACCAACGACCTTGGAGGAGGTATTGGATCGTACGATTTGCCAAGATCTGTTTGAAATACTCGATTTTCTGCCGCCTTGTTCAGTTGATCTCATATTTGCTGATCCTCCCTACAACCTGTCGAAATCCTTCAATCGGTATTCATTCGCGCAGGTGCCATTGCTGGAATACGAGCGATGGTTGGAGTCCTGGCTTGGACGACTTGCGAGAGTGGTGAAGCCCACGGCTTCAGTGTACGTCTGCGCGGACTGGAGATCCTCCACGGCAATCCAGTCGGTATTGGAAAGGTTGTTCACAGTCCGTAATCGCATAACGTGGGAAAGAGAAAAAGGGAGAGGATCAAGGAGTAACTGGAAGAACTGCTCAGAGGACATCTGGTTCTGTACTGTATCCGACGACTATGTTTTTAATGTGGAAGATGTCAAGCTGAAACGACGCGTGATTGCGCCGTACACCAGTCTAGAGGGTAGGCCCAAAGACTGGCATGAATCCTCGGAGGGTAGATTTCGCCTAACATATCCTTCGAACATCTGGACAGATGTCACTGTGCCCTTCTGGTCGATGCGAGAAAACACGGATCATCCTACACAGAAGGCCGAGAAACTGCTCGCTAGAATTGTGCTGGCAAGCTCCCGAGAAGGGGACATTGTGCTTGACCCTTTCTTGGGATCAGGCACAACTTCTGTTGTCGCCAAGAAGCTCAAACGTCATTATATCGGCATCGAAATTGATGAGTTCTTCTGTTGTCTCGCGGAACATCGATTATCTATGGCAGAAGACGCCCCAGGAATTCAGGGTTATTCCGATGGTGTGTTCTGGGAAAGAAACACTCTCTCGGACCAGAGAAGACACAAGCCGCCTACACGTCAGCCTGAGACAGTGCAGCCCACGTTGTTTTCGGGTGTGCCGAATGGCACCAGGAGCAGTCGATGAAGAGCCGGATCTTCTTCACAGGCGCCTTTCAAGACATTGAATTGGCTGTCCAAGCACTACTCAATTCCCACGAAGAGTTTCTTTCTCCAAGTACGGCTCGCAGCCCGCGAGCTGTAGGAGATGCAATTGAGAGTGTTTTGGCAACCTCGTTCGACACCCTGCTTGGTGATTTGTGTCAAGAGTACTCAGCAAGCTTTGCCAGACGGGCGATGGCTGACCTTGCCTTCAAAGATGTTGACGGGCTCTACTATGTAGTTGATGTCAAGACGCACCGTACTGACACCAAGTTCAACATGCCCAACTTGACCTCGGTTGCGCGGCTCACTAGATTCTACGAGGACGATGCGAACTACTTCGTCCTCCTTATCGTTAGTTATCATCTTGAGGCAACGCGGGCTGTTGTCACAAAGGCGAGGTTTGTGCCTATCGAGTTTCTTGGGTGGGATTGTCTGACCATAGGGGCTTTGGGATGGGGCCAGATCCAAATAGCGAACTCGAACTTCATAACTGTGAATGCTCGGTGCTCGCGCAAGAAATGGATGATCGAGCTGTGTGACACTGTGCTAGAGTTCTATCCGAGAGAAATTGCCAAGATTGACGACAGGATCAAGCACTTCAGGCAGGTCAGGGAGTCCTGGCTTGCAAGACCCGATGACTAGCGGTGCCAAGTGAAAGGATCTGCATCCCTTGCAGGCGAATTTGTGGGCTCGTCTCTGTCTCGGCCGGAATCAAAGGGCCTTGGCGAAGGTGTGACATCGCCTTATGCAAATGACTCTGCCTGGAACTTCTGTGTCCAGTGTTGTGGGCCGTGGTGATCACCTGAGCTTGCCCGCCACCAATGCCGAGCCCAAACAGAGAGGACATCTGTTATGGACGAAGACCTCAAAGAGTATCGAAGATTTCTCATTTCTGCGGAACAGAAATCTCAGGAAGACTTCGATAAGACGGTGATTGCGCTCTCAGGCGGAGCACTGGGTATCTCTTTTGCTTTCGTCAAGAATTTCGTGGGAGAACAGCCGCCCCAGAAACCGTGCCTGCTGTTGATCTCTTGGATGGCTTGGGCGACCAGCGTGACCTGTGTCCTTGCCTCATTGTACTTCAGTCAGCAAGCTCTACGACAGGCAGTAAAACAAATCGACTCCGGTTCGGATGAGGTCTACAGGGCGACCCCTGGTGGAGTTCATAGCCATCTAACAAGGATACTCAATGCTCTTGGAGGATTGCTGTTCCTGATTGGTGTGATTTCATTAGCCGTGTTTGCATCTATCAACATCTTGTAGGTCGAAATGAGGTGAAATATGCCGGAGGACAAACCATCCTCAGATCAGACTCCTTCTCCAGAGCAGTGCCGCGAAGGTTACGCACCACCACCTCCGCCACCAAGAGACGACGCGAAAAAGGGATACGTGCCGCCACCTCCTCCACCAAAGCCTACAACGGCAGAACCCGAGACAGCCCCACCACCGGAATCCGCGCCACCTGAACCTGAATCTGCCGCCCCACCCTCACCATCCGAACGGGCTTAGAGAATTTCGAGAGTCTTGCCCTGGCAGAGGTAACCGCGAAACTGCATTCTTGCACCAGAATGCCGGTGACTGTCTCTGTTCCCCTTCCTCCACTGGCCCGAACGTGTTTGACAGGCTGGCCTCAAGCAGGCTCGCCGGCGGTGGCTTGCGTGCCTGCATTGTTCCTGGGAGAACCGGCGTGTGCGTCGTCGTGCGTGCGCCACCAGTCTCCGCGTGTAGGACGTACTGGCCGATCTTGGCTCGCTGGCATTTCGCTCTGTTCTTCGAGCCCAAGGCGGCCACCGGATTGCCCGCGTTGTTCAACCGCGTCTTGAGTGGCCCGAAAGGCGAATCTGACACTCATCACTCCTGGCCCAGACCGTGCCCCCCCCTGTCGCTCCCGCACCGCAATAGGCAACTTGATCCCTGATGAGGTATAATAGCCCCCAATTCGGTGCCATCAGTGCCCTCTGTAGCTCAGTGATTCACCGGGGTTCAGCTCGAGCTATTCCCGGCTAGGCAGCAGCCCGGCTTGCATTGTCGTGGCTGAAATGTTGACCATAGGAGACCTATGCGTCACGCCCGTCACTTCATAGTCGTTTTGTCCTTGATATCTGTCGTCCTCTTTGGCTGCGACTGGAATGGGGAGGGCCTGGTCGGAATTAGGTTCCGCAATGGAGTAGAATGCCTGGGAGAGGAAGCTCGACCGGTTGTGGGCGATGTGGTGTACGTCTCACCTGAGGGCGACGATGGCAACGCCGGAAACCGGCCAGATGCCCCACTGCGCACCGTTGCCCAGGCTCTGTGTAACGTTGGCCCGGGTCAGACCGTGCACATTGGGGCGGGAACGTATCGAGAGTCGGTCATCCTGGGGGCGTTTGGCAGCGACGCCGCGCCAATCATAGTCCAGGGTGTCCCGGATGGCGACCAATTGCCGGTCCTCGACGGGGAAACAAATCGCACCATGGGCCTGGCGCTGGTTGAGTGTGCCAACATCGTTGTGGAAGACATCGAGTTTCGTGACTACACTGACGAGGGGCTTCATGTGTTGGAGGGCTCTGACATCACCATCCGGCGCAACCGGTTCATCGCCAACGGCCGGGCCTCGATTGATCCGGACGCAGAAGGGGAAGGGTTCGGGGTCAATGTGGATGGAACCGTCAGGGTCTTGATCGAGGCCAACGAGGCGGCGGAGAATGGGCCGGCCGCTGACCGGGTGCAACGGGGCATTCTGGGCACGGGCATCAACACATACGAGTTGCGCGACGCCACCATTCGCGATAACCATTCCCACCACAACATCGGCGGCGGTATCCTGGTGGAGGACAGCGTCAACGTGATGGTGGAGGGGAATCTGATTGACCACAACGAGTTGGACGCCGGCGGTGATTATTGGGATGGTGCCATCTGGGTGGACGGGGGGCACAACGTGACACTGCGGGGCAACACCATAGCAGACAACCACGGACCCGGCATCCAGATAAGCGATGAGGGCGTGCAGCATCCCGACGCGTCGTTCGGCTATGTCGTCGAGGAAAATCTCATCACTGGGAACCGCTTTGGCATCTACTTGTGGAATTTCGGGGAGTGTCCCTTTCCCGGGTCAGAGATCGTTCGCTTCTCGGACAACACAATCCAGGGCAGCCTCGAAAGGGACATCTGGTGCGAGGAATGGGGCTGTGGGTTCCGACGGCCGTGTGACTGATGACAATGGATGCCGCAGCAATGCGCTGCTCGACGGTGCGTTGCGCGAAAGGCAACCGAGACGAGTGTGCTTCCTCCCGCTACGGCATCCACACTTCCCGCACTGTGCGGGCCAGCGCATCCTGAATGGTGTCATCGTCCAGGCGAAATCCGGCCATCTGCAGGGAACGTATCACCTCGGCGGCTGACGGAATCAGACCTCGCTGTTTTGCCAGAATCACTACCGCCAGCGTGCCCTTGAGTGGCACCGAAAAACTCCGTGCACACCTGCGCGCGGCGGCATCGTCCAGGATGGCTGTCCATCCCTGTTCAGACAGCGCCAGAGACAGTACGGCCGTTTCCCCCGCACCCAGATCCCAGGCTGATAGCTCGGAAGGCGGCAGGGGCGTATCCACAATCCGAAACCGTCCGGCGGTCACCAGTTGTTTTGAGCGATCATCAGCTGGTCCAGCCTCGATTTCCAGAGCCACGGCCCGGGGAACGACCACGTGGTCTGTCACAGAAAACAAGAAGTCCTCGCGTCCAATGCGGGCGAGGACAATCAGTGGGGACGCGTTTATCACCCAGCGTTCAGTCACCGCTCACTTCCCGGATGAGTTCGTCCGCGTCGTACTGGAAGGGCGAAACGCCAAACCGCGACAGAGCAACAAGGAACTCCGCCCTCGACACGCCAGCGATCTCAGCGCCCTTTGCCTGAGAGACCATGCCCACCTCGTACCACTTGACCGCCGCCGCCAGGCGCATCTCCCGTACAAAACCCGACGGATCTTGCCGCAGCGCCGAAAAGACATCCCCGGGCAATTCAAATGAGACTTGTACGTTATCCATATTGGCCCTAGTTTCCAGAAACGACGCGAGTCCTATCGAGCAGACACGTCAACCGTGCAGGAATTGTAACAAGAAAAGGGGTTGTCGTCAAGGGCTATTCCGCAGATCGGCTGCCGTGTCCTGGCAGTACACGGACTACACGACTTGTTGAGTGTTGGGGGACCGCTCCTATTTGCGTACCAACCGCTCAATCCACCGGGTATCGGCCCCCAATGCCTCCGCCAGGTCCCGGGCTGGCTCGCTCTTGAGGAACTCCGCTGCGTCTGTGCTGGTTGAATCGCGCCTGTTGTTTCCGCGCCAGGAGTCACCCCGGTTCATGTCCAGGATTGCCCGGTGCAGGATGGCGCCGGCCAGCAGCACGAAGGGGTCTGTGTCGAACAATTGGAGTTCAATCTTGGCCATGATGCCTCAACAGGAAACCGAATCCGCAATTCAGGAATAAACTGGCTGCCACGACAAGGGTCCACTACCAGCGTCGGCCGGGAGCGGCCGATTCCGCATGCGCTTGTTCGTGTTCGGAAAGTACCTCAGTTTTCAACCTCATTATAGCGGTTGGCGGTCCGTTTCTCAACGATGGAATCCCCCAATCTGTCACCCGAAAAAACACCGACCCCCATTCCGTGCTAGTTCGTAGTGGGCCGCACTACGGCCGGCGCTGTCCACAGGGCACAAGTGCCTGCGGCGTGTTGACCGTGAGATGAGCTCCTGATACACTAGCCAGTGGCGGAATATTGGACAAGGGAGTATGCCATATCGATCGCTGTTCCCATTGAGGCTGCAGAGCAGGATCTGAGGATCTTCCTTTTCGGTGCCCGAGCCGTGGATGTTGCCGGCCAGTGGGCCGATTCCCAGACAGTACAGACATGCTTTGACGCGCTACCCGAGGCGACCGTCACGCCAGAACCGGGACCGACCGACAAGCCGGCACCGCCACCGACCGAGCCGCCGACAGCCATCCCACCGCAACCCCGAGGGAGGAGCCACTGCCCACGGGCGCAGAGGAAGAGTAACGGGTGGGAGTGACAGGCAGGGTTGAGGCATTCCTGGGAGGGCGTGTGATGAATAGAGCCTCATCATCAGAAGGCAAATTCTGGCCGGGGGTGACCATCTTGAGAATGCCTCAGCCGTACTCCAGCGTCGCATTCAATCAATGCTAAGGACCTGGCGAGCCTGGGGGTGCCACACCCGGCTGACTCAGCACAGAAACCGGAGGTGAGACCGTGAATGTGCAATTGCCCGGACGAGTCGTGTTTTTTGGATTCCTGGTGTGGTTGATACCGTTCGTCGTCGCGGTTCTCATCTTCCCGCTGAAGGACAGTCAACCCGCCCTGTTTGAGTCGCTCATGCCCGTTGTCATCACGCTATGCGTCACAGTGTTCTTGGCCCTGTACTTTCGCAAGATAGAGACGGGCTTCGTGCAGGCGGGCGTGGTGGTAGGTATCATCTGGTTCTTCATGAGCCTGGTGATTGACCTTTTGATGTTCATGTGGGGACCGATGAAGATGACCTTCGCCGACTACATGATGGACATTGGCCTGACCTACCTCATCATGCCTATCATCACGGTTGGCGCTGGCTACATCGTTGAGAACAAGTAGCCCCACATTATTGGGCAAGGGCTTCTTCCAAGCACTTGGGATACGTCCTCACAGCCCTCACTGCCCCAATTGTCCCTCCAACAGTGGCAGCGTCGCCCCCAACGCCCGCAGGCCGTGCGATTGAGCGCCGATGGCATTGCTGTTGTGGATGTCGAACCACCCTCCCAATGTCTGCTGCGCCACCATCAGCTCGACGGGGTGCAGGGATGGCAGAGCGACATTGACACCGGCTGCCTGGGCCGCCACGTACTGCTCCATGATGTGGCCGGTGGAGAAGGACTCTCCGGGAAAGCCCCAATAGCCGTCTGGATGCAAGGCGCTCTCGTAAGTGGCGAGCACTTCGTCCAGCACCGGCCCATAGGTCTCCACTGTCTCCGGATAGTGGTGGAAGAGGTCTATCAGCGCCGGGGCCAGGTGGAGCATGTTTTCGGGCACGATGTCACCCGGCTGCAGGTCGGCCGTCTCCCGGTGTTCCCGCCACCGCTCGATAGCCGCCTCCAGAGTTGATCTCAGGCTCCAGGTCTCTCCATCGGCCGCCTGCCACGTCTCCGTCAGGGGGACACCGCCCACGATTAGTGCCTGGGTTTCCATGCCGGGACTCCACTCGTCGATAGCTATGTTGTTCTGCAGCCAGCGCACCAGATCGGCCCGGGGAATCGTTACCTCTGCATCTGTTCCCCAGCCAGGACGGGTGATCTGGTGCAGGTCATTGTAGCTCATGGCCAGAATCAGTTCAGAGGTGAAGTGGCTGTGCGGTTGGAAGCCACAGCTGGGCAGCAAGGGCAGGTCGGGCTGGAGAACGTATGCTCCGGCCCATCCATCCTCCATCTCCACCACGCAGGCCTCGGCAAAGGCGTAGCCCAGCCACGCATGCACCTGCGTCTGGCCGAACTCGACCGCCAGCTGATCGCGCAGCAGGCCCAGCGCCATGAGGCCGTGGGGGTCGTGGAACTGAGCCGGGTCGGCAAACGTAGCCCGGGCGGCACGGCGGAAGGCGATGCGGTAGTCTCCCCTGGCCGCAGCGGAGGACTTCACGCTCACGCCGGCCCGGGTCGGTACATTCACCGGTGAATCCCTCATGGCGTAGTCAACCACGGTCACCCACAGGTCGTCCAGCAATCGCCGGGTGCTCAGCTGGCCGGTTCGGGTGACGACGTTGGTCAGCGGCCAGATGGTGGCGGTGACGCTGATGGCTCGGGCGCTCTTGATGTGACCGCCCAGCATCCTGTCGGGCTGGTAGCCGTGCAGATGCAACGGATGCCCGGCCGTGGATACCACTGGCTGCAGCGCCGGATCGGCGGCATACACCCCGTTCATGGTCCAGGTGGCAGTCACGTAGTCGCCAAAGCGGAAATGGTCATCGCCCACGTAGCCACTGCTGAGGTCCAGGCCGGTGAGCGGCAAGTAGTAGGCCACGGAGGTCTCGACCTGCCCGAATTGTCCCTCCAGTTGCACGCCGGCCAGATCAATATCGCTGGCCTGCAGGTTCTGCTCCAGCCACCGGTGCACATCTTCCTCGTCTTGCAGCCACCAGCTGATGCTCCTGGCCGGATCGCCCACCGCCAGGGCCATGAAGGGGAAATGGGCCAGGGACTCAGACAGATCGACCACATTCGCGTGCGACGGGCTGTCTGGGTCAGCCCACCAAAAGCGCAGGTCGCCAGCCGTGCCGCTGGGCAACATCTCGCCGTTTCGCCCCGCCCAGTCGGTGGTGCCCACGCCCACCACAGCCCAATGCGATGGGTAGGCAGCCAGGTCAACCTGGACATCGTCGACGGTCACCGTATTCAGCAGATCACCTGCCAGCAGGCGATCGACGGTATTGTACACCAGCAGCGTAGTCTCAACGGTGGGTGATTGTGCCGGCAGGGGGGCGGATTGCTCGGCGACATCGGCCTCAGGGATGGCTGCCAACCCCTGTGCCCCGGTGGTCACCTGGAAGCCAACCAGTGTCACGACGGCAACGAGTGCAGCCACTAACGAGAAGAACGTCTTGGATCGCATAGGTATCCTCCTATGATGGACAGCGGTGAGCAGTCGGCGGTCAGCGGTCAGCGCGCGAATGTGGGGATCCGACGCCCGCCCCGCCAGGCCGAATCGGACTAGCCGAAGAAGACCACCGTCAAGGCCAAGTAGTCGCGTCAATCAACCTCAACAAGCTAACCTGTTAGCGTAGTACATCCTTCACCCGGTGAGTGTTTCCTAACCTGCATCGTCCCGCCGGGCACTGTGATTCCGATCCATTAGCCTTCATTCACAGTTCACCTTTCAGCGTTCTTCATTCATCATTCATCGTTCCGGTGTCACAACCCCAACACGTAGCGCAAGATGAGCCTGTGCACCACCTGCTCCACGGGGGCCCGGTCGTCAGTGAAGGGAGCGACGCAGGCTTCAACGGGGACTGTGGCCGTGCTCTCGCCAGCCGGCAGCCAGGTCTCATCGCCGGCGCAACGCACCTCCCACAAGTTGGCCCGAAGCGAGCGGCCAGCCACGTCCCGCAACAGGGGGTGCTCCAGGGTGATGGCGTTGGCCGCCAGGTTGGTGGCCTGGGTAGGCTGCATGGTGCCCACCACCAGGCTGTTTCCGGTGAACTCGCCGAAACCGGGTTCGTCAAGCACGTGCACGCTGGGGAAGACGGCTTTCATAGTGCTGGCCAGCGTGTTCACCAGCGAATAGTCGGTCTCGGTGCGGGCGGCGTTGACGACCACCACACCCTCCTGGGTCAGGTGATCGCGCACCCCGCTGAAGAATTCGACCGTGGTTAGGCGAAAGGGGATGTAGGGCGGGCGGTAGGCGTCTATGGCGATCATGTCGTAGCGCCGGTTGACGGTCTCCAGGTAATAGCGGCTGTCGGCGGCGACCCCGCTTCGCGTGGGCTGGTTCA
>JACKQG010007287.1_pt1 | contig 11228 bp, 11 predicted proteins | sample 8237621 | NCBI WGS metagenome assembly JACKQG01 (sample SAMN15677084, study PRJNA649215) | marine metagenome | biome: marine; feature: Black Sea; material: saline water; isolation source: suspended particulate matter (SPM) from the Black Sea western gyre | collected 2013-06-09/2013-06-10 | depth... | reverse complement strand
CGGAATCGTTGCTAGCATACCTCGTGCTATTAGTTCGCTGTATACATCGCTGACTACTGAAGGTGAACAGCACATGGGATTAATTGAACTGGTTTTCTTTATCGCACTCATCGTTATAGCTGTTATGGGAACTATCTACATCACATTGGCTGTCAGAAAAATTCCCGTGCAACATTCCAGAAGAGTTGTCGGGAGGAGAATTTATGGTGGACAGGCAAACCATATTCCACTGCGGGTTAATGCTGCGGGAATGATTCCAATTATATTTGCAGTCACTTTAATTTCATTTCCCCAGACACTTGTGACTTTTATTCCAAGCGAGCTTCTCAAAAGCATTGTGCTTAAAGTCTATTCGCCTTTGATCTATTGGCCAGCTTATGCACTGCTAATAATATTCTTCACCTATTTCTATACAGCAGTGCAAATTAACCCTGTTGATTGGGCTGATAATCTGAGAAAATCTGGTGGATATATCCCCGGTATCAGACCGGGTAGAGCGACAGCGCAATATATTGAAAGAACCCTGGACAGAATCACTTTGCCTGGTGCGGTATTCCTCGCCGCTATTGCAGTTTTGCCTGCTCTTCTTCAAAAGAAATTAGGTGTGCAGGCCGGTATTAGCGGTGCGTCAATTTTAATTGTCGTAGGTGTCATGTTGGATACAATGAATCAAATAGAATCTTATCTTGTATCACGACATTATAATGGTTTTTTGAAAGGAACGAAGTTGAGAGGACGACGCGGAGGGTAAGTAGTCAAGCAAACCTTAATATTTGTATTGATTTACTCGTCCTGATTTCACGAATCTTAGTTTCAATTTCATTTCAGATTAGAAATTGAAACAAATCCGAATAGAAATCAAGGCAAATAATCGTCTTTATTAGGATAAGGTTGTCAACCACACCACGAATAAATACGGGAGTTTTCTTGGTGATTTTTATGATATTGATACTTCTTGGTCCACCTGGGTCAGGCAAGGGTACTCAAGCATCTTTGCTTTCCGAAAAATATGGTATCCCCTCAATATCCACTGGGGATATTTTACGTCAATCTATTGAGTCACAAGAAAAGTTAGGGTTAAAAGCCAAAAAGTATATGGACGAAGGGGCTTTGGTACCAAATGAGCTTGTAATCGAAATTGTGAAATCCCGGCTTGTTAAGCCTGACTGTAAGCGTGGATTTATCCTGGACGGATTTCCACGTACAGTGACGCAGGCAGAAGCGTTGGATTCACTGTTAGACAACCCCCTGCCCCCCTTTACTAAGAGGGATTCCCTTGATTATTCACTATCCGCTGTCGTAAATATAGATGTTAAGGATGAGGTTGTTATCGAACGACTATCCGGTCGTAGAACGTGCAGAACCTGCAGCCAAATTTATCATATTGTTTCCTTACCACCTAAAACAGTTGGAATTTGTAACAATTGCGGTGGAACTCTTTATCAAAGGGATGATGATAAGCCCGAGGCTATAAAAAAGCGGATGGAAGTCTATACGATACAAACAACTCCTCTCATCCGATACTACCAAGAAAAAAGAAAGCTTATTTCTATCAATGGCGATAGGGAAATAAAGGAGATTCATGAAGACATAATCAAATCCTTGAATTTAGTCGAAAATGAAAGGTGATGTTGCTTTATGCCAAAAAGTGATGCAATAGAAGTTGAAGGTACAGTTACTGAACCTCTACCGAATGCTATGTTTTGGGTCGAACTAGACAACGGACACAAGGTGTTAGCTCACATATCCGGAAAGATGAGAATGAATTTCATTAGAATTCTTCCCGGAGATAAAGTTGTCTTAGAGCTTTCTCCGTATGATTTGACTAAAGGTAGAATCACGTACCGAAAAAAATAAATATTAACGTTGTCAAGTTTTGAATCCCAAAAATTACTTTTTTCCTCAGTTTCAGGTTTTCCCTTCAAAAAAAAGTTTGGTTACAATTTTTACAAAGGAGAAAGCGACCTAAGGACCTCATCTTATTAGATAAGATTACTGTCGCTGAATTTCTATGAAAGTTCGAGCTTCTGTCAAGAAAATGTGTGATAGGTGTAAAATTGTTAGGCGTAAAGGGGCTGTTCGCGTAATTTGTAATGCAGACCCCAAACACAAGCAAAGGCAAGGATGAATGGAATGCGGAATGCGGAATTATTTTTAAAAATTCCGAAATCCGAAATCCCAATTCCCAATTCCGACCATAGGGAGGTATGTACATGGCAAGGATAGCTGGCGTTGATTTGCCTCGAAATAAAAGAATAGATATAGCACTAACTTATATTTATGGGATTGGAAGGAGTACTGCAGAAGATATTGTTAATGTTTCAACTGTTAACCCTAGCACTAAATCGCAAGATTTGACGGAAGATGAAATCAGCAGAATTCGTGAGGTTATTGACCGAGATTGTAAGGTCGAGGGTGACCTCAAACGCGAAATTGAGATGAATATCAGACGCCTACAGGACGTAGGTAGTTATCGTGGACTTAGACATCGGCGAAGCCTGCCTGTTAGAGGACAACGCACAAGTACAAACGCTAGAACAAGAAAAGGGCGTGCAAGAACTATTTCTGTTGGTCGAAAAGCCAAAGAAGTCGCTCGTAGAGCAGGTTAATGTTAGGTGTTATTAATTTAATAATTTATGAAATGTGAATAATTTTGAAATAGCCGTGAGGAAGGAAAGCAGAGCTAGGAATATATAACATATTCGTAGAGTACGGAAAAAAGAAATTATTCTGTTTAGGAATTTTCGTGTTTCGCGAAATTCCATGGCTGTTTAACAACGAAAGTATAACGTTTTCATTTCAGTGAGGTGAAAATTATTGAGACAAAGAACAAAGCCATCACGAACGAAAAAAACGACAAGAAAGAGTGTTAGCCATGGTATTGCCCATATTCAAACGACATTTAATAACACTATTGTGACAATCACAGATGTTAACGGTAATACTATATGCTGGTCAAGTGCCGGTTCTCTTGGATTTGCTGGTTCACGTAAAAGCACTCCATTTGCTGCTCAACAGGCTGGTGACGCATGTGCGAGGAAAGCAATGGAAAACGGATTAAAACGAGTAGAAGTTAGAGTTAAAGGTCCAGGACCAGGTCGTGAATCATCCATCAGAGCACTTAGTGCCGCAGGCCTTGAAGTCACAAGTTTTAGGGATGTTACCTCCATCCCTCACAACGGTTGCCGCCCGCCGAAGCGTCGTAGAGTTTAATTGATTATCCATGGTATTATACTTTTGCATCCCGGGATGGTTCACAATTTAGTTTACGGTAATCCCGATACTCGGGACGTTGGGGTTTGCACTTTTTTGATGAAACAAATTCAAATATTCGTATTTCGTCTTGCGTAAAAAACGAAACACGAAATACGCAATCTCAAGGATTTTTCCTGCGGCTTCAAGTGTCAACTGAATTTCCCGGACAAATGAACCATGACGAAATTTGTTCGATATAATGTAATTAGGATTTATGTTTTTGACTAAAAAAGGAGGAATTGGTTTAAATAGAATGGGTAGATATATAGGACCATCTTGCCGATTGTGTCGAAGAGAAGGAGAAAAACTCTTTTTGAAGAGTGAAAGATGTTTTAATAAATGTTCTTTTGACCGAAGAAGTACTCCTCCTGGAGAACGACATAGGAGATCTACTGCTAAGTATAGCGACTACGGTCGACAACTCAGACAAAAGCAGAAAGCCAAAAGAATCTATGGTGTCTTCGAAAAACAGTTTAAACGCTACTTCAGGAATGCCGAACGTCGAAAGGGTATCACAGGTGAGAATCTTCTTAAGATATTAGAAAGCCGTCTGGACAATGTTGTTTACAGATTAGGCTTTGCATCCTCCCGAAACGAAGCCAGACAGTTAGTGAGTCACAATCACTTCCTCGTTAATGGTAAACGGGTAAATATCCCCTCGTATATAGTAAAAATGGGAGATGTCATCCAAGTTATTGAAAAAAGCCAGCAGATGGCCAGAATCCAACAAGCGCTCGAACTTACTCAACAAAGAGGTGTTCCTGAGTGGTTAAGTATTGACTCTGAAAGAAAACAAGGAGTTGTCAACGCAATCCCGACAATGGAACAAATTCCAACAACTATTCAGGAGCAACTTATTGTAGAGTTATATTCCAAGTAATTCCCTCGTTGTTTTTTGCAAGGAAGTTTGAAAAGAAAAGTTTGGTTACGTATATTGTATATTTGCATACAATCTTCGATAATCCCTGAACAGTTATGGATTTTCCCAGGGGGTAGAAATCTAAATGAAGTTGCATGAGCTTACAAAACCCAAGCGACTTGTCGCTGACCTTGAAACACTTACGTATAACTATGGTAAATTTATAGCGGAACCTCTCGAAAGAGGTTTTGGTATTACTTTAGGAAATTCTTTACGTCGGATTTTGTTATCTTCGCTTCTTGGTACTGGGGTTATTTCTGTAAAAATTGACAGAATTCAGCATGAATTTTCAACCATCCCCGGCGTGGTAGAGGATGTTACAGAGATTATTCTCAACCTTAAACAAGTTCGACTGAAAGCCAATATCAACGAGCCAGTGACGCTATATTTAGATGCTCAAGGTGACTGTGAAGTTACTGCTGCTGATATCCAGCCCAATAATTTGGTTGAGATTATCAATCCTGACCAACATATTGCGACACTTGATAGAGGCGCAAAACTTAACATGGAGCTTGTCGCCGGTAGTGGTCGAGGTTACGTTCAGGCTAATAACAATAAATATTTAGAACAACAGGTGATTGGGGTTATTCCCATTGATGCCGCGTTTTCTCCTGTAAGAAAAGCGAATTTCTACGTTGATGAAACGAGAGTTGGCTCAATGACCAACTTTGAGAGGTTGACTTTAGAGGTATGGACCGATGGAAGTATTACCGCTAAAGAAGCTATCGGCGAAGCAGCAAACATTCTGACTGAACATATTCAGATGTTCGTCGATTTTGATGAAACATACATTGAAGAGGAAGAAGAAATTGACGAAGAGGCTGAAAAACGAAAAACGTTTCTTGCTAAACCCGTGGCAGAACTAGAACTCTCAGTTCGTTCATCGAATTGTCTTGAGGCTGCTAATATTGCTACTATTAGAGATCTGGTGACAAAAACAGAATCGGATATGCTAAAATACAGGAATTTCGGACGTAAATCGCTTAATGAAATCAAAGATATCCTGGCAGATATGGGACTATCTTTCGGAATGGTATTAAATGATGAATAATATGGTTTTCCGTATAACTTGACATAAACAGAGATAAAGTTATACTCACATAGTGAAACGTGAAGCGTGATGGAAGATATATTCACGCGCATCATGTTCCATAAGAGGTATTTAGCCAATGCGCCATAGAAATCAGGGACGTAAGTTAAATAGGACTACCAGCCATCGGAAAGCATTGTTTTCTAATCAGGCGGTAGCTCTGTTTCAACATGAAGGTATTCAAACAACATTAGCTAAAAGCAAGGAATTGAGAAGAATTGCCGAAAAATTGATAACACTTGCTAAACGAGGCGATTTACATGCTCGAAGGCAAGCCGCACGTACTATTAGAGACCATGAAGTGTTGAGGAAACTCTTCAATGAAATTGGCCCGAAATATATAGATAGAAATGGCGGTTACACACGTATTGTTAAATTAGGACCGCGATTGGGAGATGCTGCGCCGATGGCGTATATTGAGTTGGTTTAATAGCAAAGAGTCAAGTCCCGATTCTCGGGATCCCGCTACGTGGGAAGGGCAAAGCGGCAAAGAATTCGGATTTCGTAGCCACTTAGCCCTTTTGCCCTTTTGCTATTTTGCCATTAACATCTTACTCTACATCAAATTTCGATACCACTTCAGTGTATTGGTTGTTTGCCCTGCCCCAACGATGTCCAGCTTGTCATCGCCGTCGATATCCATGGCGACAACGCCTGTGATTCCCATATCATCGTCGATAAGATATTTGTTCCATTTGTTCGCTTTAACATCTATTGGTTCGTAATAGTTCAGACTAGTTCCCGTGCCACGAAAACCCGCCACGATTTCAATCTTGCCGTCATTATTCATATCAGCGCAACAGACGGCATGGGCATTTTCAAAGGTGTCATCAATGACGTGCCGTGTCCATTTTCCAGCTCGCAAATCGCCCGGTGCCTTGTACCATACCAATTCTGTCCCATGCCATGCTTCGAGTGATACAACTTCGTTGACGCCATCGCCATCAAGGTCAACGACAAACACATTTCCCGCGTCATGGTCGCTAATGATATGTTTTTTGAACTCCCCATCCTCAGTGTTTCTTTCGTACCAGAGAACGCCATCCTTGGCGGCGGCTATGATGTCCAAATGACCATCACCGTCCAGGTCGATGATGTGTTTGTTGTGAAGCCGTTTGACTTTATCATCTATAACATGTCGTATCCATCTGTCCTCTCTGGGATTCTCCGGAATTTTATAGTAGACCAGCAAGCCTGGGTCCTCCCAGTCCAGTGCTTCGGGGCTTATTGTCCCACGCATTGTTCCCACGACGAATTCATCTTTGCCATCGCCATCAATGTCTGCGAAATGACCGCCGTGAGCAAACGATAAGTCATCAATTTTGTAGCTCACCCATTCGCCTTCTTGGTCATCCACCGCGTCAAACCACTGCAAATATGCTGCATCTTTCGCCACACCCATGTTAAATTCGCTACAAACCGCAACTTCCAACTTACCATCTCCATCAATATCATGCGCGGCTGCACTGATATTGCCCCTGGTATTTGTACCGATAATATGTTTTTTCCAAAATGGCGATTCGTACCAGGCGATAAAATAATCACCGGTTGAGCCAACGACAATATCCATCATGCCATTGCCGTTCATGTCAGCAACTTCCACGGTATACGGCGCTTTAACCGAATCTACAAGATGTATTTCAAACATTTCCATTAACAAGCTCCTTTTAAATTTTTATTAGTTTACCAGATGATAGCGGTAAGAACAAGGATAAGTGGCGCAAATTCCCCTAAGTGGCGATTTCCCAATAGTGGGGCAGATTTCCCAATCTGCGGTGTTTTGACGACTACCCCATACTCATCATCTAACTTCACTTAAAATCGTAATTTCAGCAGTTCCCTGATTTTCATGCAAATCGAAGTTTGCGCTAATACCTCCGAGAGCACTGAAAGGATATAGATTCTTTGAAATTTGTGAGGCAATTTGACTCGCCTGTCGGTCTTTTGAAATGCTGGCGATTAAGGCGTAGAAAGATGCAATCCTCCGAAGTTCTGGGACTAAAGTCGGTGGATGAATGAATAAATATCCCGTGCTTTCTGGATTCAAATATAACTGATAATCCATTGGATTTAACGGCTTTTGATTACCTGAAGCAGTGTCGATAATTTTTTGCAGAATCGACATCGTTGTGCCGGCCACCAAGTATCCATCAATAATGGCGTATCCACCTTTAACGGAAAACATGAATCCTAGGGGTAATTCAGCTAAATTTATATTCACTCCATTGTAAACTTTACGACCCGTGAATTTTAATTTTTTTCCACTTATATGGATTGAATTTCTAAGTTCCAATAAATCCTCTTCCACTGCATGTACATCCGTTATCGGAATGAGAAACGCCATCGCCGGAATTAACCTCACCTCTTTGTCGGAAGAACCCAGCATAATGAAGTTAGTCTGCTTTCCCAAATATTTTTCCAGCCCTGTTCTTGAATCTCTATGCAGTATTTCAACCTCGAAAAACGTTTGACATATATCCCACAAAGCCCCCGGCTCAAGTCCCTCGGCTGAAAGTAATAAAGCAGAATTGGATGGAGCCATGGATAATATTTGACTGCTCTCTGTCTTAGGAGGCACATAAATATTCGATAACACAAAATGGTGTTCCGATACCACTTTCCCATCACCATACTTATTGCTGAAATTCCAAACTTTTACGCCTTTGAAAATATTTTTGAATACTGTACTGAAAGGTAGATGTTCAGGATACTGTGACAGGTCGAAATAAAGAGAACTACTGTTGCTTTTGTATTGTTTCTGTAGAAGCCCTCCATAATCCTGCTTGACGAAGCCGGTTTTACGTTTTTTATAGATGTCGATAGCATCTTGAATTAAAGTTTTATCATTGCTTAACAATCCAATTTTGCCGATGAATGCGTACGTAACTTCTTCTGGAAACCCAACTACGGTTATCATTTCAATGTCCTGATACTGCTCCCTGACCATTTTGTATCTGGTATCAATAACATCTTGCATTTCCGTAGCGCTGACTTGCACCTTTCCCGATGCCCCGACTTGACTGATAAGCAATAACTTGGGCGAACTCCGATTATAGAAACTTAGAATTGCTTCTTTGCCTACAAAATCTTTTAGCACGCCACGGTCCAACCGACCTCGGATTTCGTATTCCCATAATGCCTTCTGATAGCTAAACTGCCGCCAGGTTGGATTTGCCTTAATAGTCTGCAAAATCGGCAGTTTCTTTAATTCCTTACCAAACTCAGTATTTTCGACTGCCGAGATGATGTCATTCAAATTCTTTACCGAGATGTATCCCAACGGCGCTTCTGGCAGTATAGATACCAAATCCAGTTTAGGTGTAGAGAGATATCTTACGGTCAACCAAGCTGTCAGAATTGTAATTAACAAGCACGACAACAAAAGAATAATTTTCCCGCGTTTAGATATTTTCATTTTGAGTCTTTTCTTCAATGTAGCCGAACTCTGGAGAGTTCGGGAAATCCCTTAAAGGGTTTTCTGATAAAGTTGCAATTTTATTGACTTTTTTAGGCGATAATGATACATTATAGACAATAATATTATTGGTTGTGAGGATGGGTTTACTGCATAAACCACGTTGCAACACAACCAACGGATAAACTGTTCAAAAAATCCTAAAGCCATAGGAGGCGATATGGATGAATCACGAATACCTGACAGTACGCGATGTAGCGCAACTACTCAAGGTGAATTCTCAAACTGTTCGCCGTTGGATTTGGAACGGTAAACTACCCTACATCAAAGTAGGACAGACAGTACGCGTTCCCAAAAGTGAACTTGATGGTATGGTAACCCGTGGACAGAAGCGCGTTCAAGATGTGATGCAGTCTCCTGAAGACGGGTTTACTAGCGTAAACCATGTGGAACTTCAAACATTGGCCGAATCAGTTCTAGCCCAGTTAGACGCTGCCTGTGAGCAAATCCGCGCTCATGTAGGTGAAGTAGAGGATAGCGTCAATGTGTTAGCGCGTGTCCGCGAAAGTAGCGCTAGCAATGAGTAACGTTGTGTCTGACGCCTGTTTGTCTGCAAAATGGGTATTGCCTGAGAGATTCCAAAACCGAGCGCGGGCGCTGCTCAAAGAGTGGCTAATCAATGGAGTTGAAATCTGCGCGCCGCCGTTGTGGGAAAACGAACTGGATAGCATTTTGCGGGAGCGCGTATGGGCCGGTACAATGTCCCAATCCAATGCGGATACGGCGCAAGCAGCGCTTGATGCGGTTCCTGTGACAGTGAAATACATTTCAGGTGTTCGCAATCGAGCGCGCGAAATTGCCAAGAGAGCGAATCAACAGCGCGTTTATGATAGCGTTTATGCCGCGCTTGCCGAAATCGAAGGCTGCGAACTCTGGACGGCTGATTATGCCTTTTACAAAGCCGTGCGTGGTTTCCTCTCCTTTGTGAAGTATTTGGGAAACTACAAACCCCCTTCTGCTGTATCGCCATAAACTAAAACGCCAGAACCCCGTTTTCTTTGAGAAAACGGGGTTTCTTACATTGGGCTATTTTCTTATACAAGATTCAACAGGTTCCGTCAGCCAGGGCTCAAAATCAACGCAATCAGAAACAGCATCCCCTAATCCATCAGGATTCTCTGTCGGATGATACGGTCCACTGGCATCTCCCCACCAATTGCTTTCTGCGTCGATGGTGACGCTACAATCTTCATTGTAGACGCCCCAATCACGATTTCCGAAAATTTTGTTATAGTTGATGACAGCCAAGCCGCCTATCCCGTTTCGTACCCCAATTCCAGAGTCTGTAATAGTGTTATTCGTTATGGTAGCTGTTGCACCACCACTAACGTCTATTCCTATTTCTGTAACCTCATTGCCGGATATGGTGGCTGAGAAATTAACTTTGCAAAGTATTCCCCAGAACGCAAAGGGTTCAGGAACTAATTCGCTTGGAGTTTCGACTGATACAGTATTATCCGTTATTTCAGCATAACCTTCACCGCTTAGATGCATCGCCCCATGTCCACGACGGACTGTAATCGTATTTCCTGAAACAGTAGTTGTCCCTACACCCAAGTCTATCGCAGCGAATCCATTCCGTGTTATGGTATTATTCGCGATGATGGCAGATCCATTGTCAAATGCAATGCCCCTTATGCCGCCCGTTATGTCGCTATTAGATACCTGAAGCGACACATGAGCACTTATGTTTGTTTGCCCATACTCAACCATACAATGGCTGAATATCCCGCTTCCATCAATATCGATTCCCTTCCAATCCGTGGGGAAATAGTCTTCCAATTCTTTTGACCATTCCCCTTGCATTTGATCCAAATCTTCAAAGTCGCAACTGGTAGTGAAAACGATGGGATTTGCCTCAGTACCTTCTGCGACCAAATTGCCGTGAACTGAAAGTCCAACTTTAATTCCGATGAAGTCGGAAAACTTCTTAAACCTTACCTCCACTCCGGGCTGGACGTTCAAAGTTACTCCTGACCGCACAGATACATCACTTATCACATAATATGGACTTCTATCAAGCGTCCAGACGGTATCTTTATATATTTCTCCTGCTACCTGAGTTTTCCAAAACCAGTAAGACCAATCTACCAATTTTGGAAATGGGCCTTCCCAGAGGAATAGAAAAGAAAACACGCCTTGTTTAGACAAAGGAACGAATAAAAACTCTATCGTCACACCCACTTCGGTTTCAGAGAAGATGTCTAAGGCGATGCTACTTGGGTCAAAGATAATCGAAGATGCTTTTGGGACAACATCTGTTTCTATTCTATTAGATTCAGCAAGCCTACTGGCAAGTAAAGATTTTGTCCTCGGTGAGTTGATTAAACGCTGCAATTGTGGTTCTAATCTCGGCAAATCGCTTTCGCTAAGAACTTTGCCATAGCCTGCCATTACTAAGTTTAACATTAACACACTAACCAAAGCTAACCAAACAATGTTCTTCATTTTTAAGTCTTCTCCCTCTTGATTGATTTTTAAATTTGTCC
>JACKQG010007286.1_pt1 | contig 11230 bp, 8 predicted proteins | sample 8237621 | NCBI WGS metagenome assembly JACKQG01 (sample SAMN15677084, study PRJNA649215) | marine metagenome | biome: marine; feature: Black Sea; material: saline water; isolation source: suspended particulate matter (SPM) from the Black Sea western gyre | collected 2013-06-09/2013-06-10 | depth... | reverse complement strand
TCGCACCCTAATCCAGTACCCACCGTCGCCCTCGTCTTATTTATGCGTCAACTCTAGAGACTGGGGCCCCGGCGGCCTCGGCGACTTAGTGGATCGTCGGTCGATTCTTCGTCCTCGCTCGCGGGTGTACTGGCCGGTCGTCGTATTTGACGGTTGGGCTGGTCGTCGGTTGATTCCATGCTCTCGCTCTCGGGTGAACTAGCCGGTTGTCGAACTGCGGGTCCACGCCGTCCGCGGTTATCGGACTCCATGTCCACGCTGACCGTGTACGAACCAACGGACTGATTCTCGGCACTGGCTGCCACGATGAAATACGTCTGTCCCTCGACGACGTCGATCGTCACCTGCGAGCCCGTTCCGTCGTCGTTGCGATTCTGCCCTAAGAGTTGGGGGATGGGCGTGACTGCGCCGACGAACAGGTGTGTGTTCAGATTGCCGTCCGAGGCGTCCAGCCGGATCACCGCCTGGCCGGTCGTCGACGCGACAAAGCGAAACACGTCGCTGTCACCATGCTGTTCCAGGGCACCTGCGATCGAGCCGTTGCCGGTGGCCGGATCAATCAGGATTTCCGTCGAATCAGACTCACCGAAATTGGGATGATCGTCGACTGGTGGCATGTCCACGCTCAGCGTGTAGGCACCGGCCGAGCGATTCTGGTAGCTGTCGGCCAAAACGAAATACGTCTCTCCCTCGACAACGTCAATCGTCACCTGCGAGTCGTGCCCGTTGTAGTCGTTGTTTCCCGCGATTACCGGGTTCTGACTGTCGCCACCGGCCACGTAAAGCACAGGATTCAGTTCGCTGTCCGGCGTGTCCAGACGGATCGTCGCTTGACCGGTCGAAACCGCGACAAATCGGAACAGATCCGTGTCACGACGCCGTTCCAGCGAACCGTCAACCGATCCGTTGCCCGTGGCCGGATCGATGTGGATTTCGCTCGCAGCGGACCAATCGCCCAGGTCCGCGTGGTCGTCGGCAACCACCAGTACGCCGAGGGTGTAAGAGCCCATGGACCCATTCCGATAGTTGTCGGCCAGGAAGAAGTAGGTCTCTCCTTCCTGGACGCGAATGGCCACTCGTGAATCCTGCCCGCAGTAGTCGTCGTTACTTGCAAGCAGTTGGTGGTCGCTGGTTCCATCGTATGCGTACAAATAGGGGTCCAGGCGGCTGGCTGGCGTACCCAGCCGTACCACGGCCCGTCCAGTCGTAGGAGCGACAAACTGGAATAAGTCCGTATCGCCGCGCGTTTCCAGCGATCCCTGAATCAAGGCGGCTGGTTGGGCGGGTTCCATGGAGATTTCGGCGGCGGTCGACCAGTCGCCCGCATCAGGGAAATCGTCGAAACCGAAGCCGTTGCCGCTTAGCATCGCACGCGTTTCAAGAGGTTCGGCCGCAAGCCGAGTCGTCCGCGTGGCCCACCGTCGCCGACGTCGACGCGGGGCAGAAGCAGGATCGAAAGCCTCGGCAAATCGGCGAACTGCCTGGCGGATTCGATTCCCAATTCCGCCTTTGACGAATTGATCGTAGAGCTTGCCGCGCAGATTCAAACCGTGTGTGAGCATTGCTTGTCCTTTCATCTGAAGATGATCCAGGGCCGCTTGCGTTCGGCCTCTGATAAGACAACGCTCGGGTGTCACACGATTTTTCCGCATCGTTCAAAAAGGGGTCAGGTACCGTTGTGCAAAGCACCCTCCGGGCCGTTCCGGCAACGGTACCTGACCCCTTTTTGAACCCGGTCACGTCCGGTCGTCCAGCTCTTGCCGTAACCGGCTGAGGACACGGTACTTAGCTTGACGGACGGCGCCGGGGCTGATCCCCAGTTCTTCGGCGACATCAGAAGAAGTGCGGCCTTCGGCGGCCACCATCCAGAAGGCTTGCCACGTTTGTGATTCGAATTCGATACGGATCAGATCGAGCGCTCGATGGACCAGCTCCAATTCGCTATCTTCCCCCGGCGGCTCGGCGGCGTCCCATTCTTGATCGGGCACGGCAGCCACGCGAGCTTGCACCGTGCTGCCACCGATAGCCTGGGGCCGTGCGCGTCCCCGTCGAAAGTGGTCCCGCAGCTTGTTGCGCGTGATGGTCCAGAGCCAACCGCGGAATGAATCGGTATCGCGATCCTTGCGAAAGTCGACGACACGAGTGAAAACGGATCGAAAGACCTCTTGGACGACGTCAGCCGCGTCACACGTCTGCAGGCCCGCCCGACGAGCCCAGCCGTAGACCAAAGGAGTGTACAGTTCCGACAGTCGCTCCCACGCCGAGGGATCCTCTTGCTGCGCACGCCGAATCAGACTCCTCGAAGTCGATCCGGTTATTTCCGATGCACCAGTGCTCATACTGCTAAGTTCAACTCCTCGGCTTACACAGACTCCTTCTAGACTAACAGCGATGACATGGACCATCAACCGAAGTCGCGCAACGTGTCGGATGCACTATCGAGAAAGCTCCTTCAAGGTCTTGTGCACGAGAGCGACCGAAAGACATGTGAGCTTACTTGTCCAATTATTCCGCGCCATGCCGCTCGATTTGATTGAAACTCAATGCCTTGACAAACGAATTTTTGACCTTGTCGTGCGATTCTATCGCGATACCTTCATAGAAACGCGCCTGCGCCCAGCAGATTTGATAGTCTGAGCCTCGTGCCAGCGGCGGTGTCGTGCTGATAATCCCCAAAATGACCCCATTGCTTGCTGGCGAGGATCAAGTCCCATGGAGGAGGATGAGGTAGGTCCCGGTTGCCGAACGGGACCTTGATCGGTTGACAAGAATGTGACTCGATGTCCCTACTTTACCGGCACCAGCAATCGCAAGACAGATCTGGAAGGCATTCATTCACAATGAATCGTCAGCCCTATCAGAAGCCGCCACAATGGTGGTCGCCGAAGTTGAGTTCAAGGTGGGTCAAGTTCTGGCACCCTTTTCGACGACGTGAACGAATCAACAAACACCGGCTGCTGGAAGTCGAAGTGAACGGCGTGGAAAACGTCAGAGAGGTCCTCGACCAGGGCTGTGGCGTACTAATTACACCGAATCACTGCAGCCACGCCGACTGTTTTGCGGTGTACGAAGCGGCCGATCGGTTGGGCTGTCTTTTCTACGCGATGGTCGCTTGGCAAGTCTTCGACCGCAGCAGGTGGCTCAGGCGATTGATCCTCCGACAGCACGGGTGCTTCAGTATCGATCGTGAGGGCACGGACTTGGCCGCGCTGCGCCAAGCACGCGACGTGCTTCAATCCGAGCCCTATCCATTGGTGATCTTTCCAGAAGGCGAGGTCTACCATCTGAATGATCGTGTCACGCCTTTCCGAGAAGGCCCGGCCGCGATTGCACTGATGGCCGCGAAAAAGGCATCGCGGCCGATCGTCTGCGTGCCCTGTGCGATGAAGTACTCGTACGTCGAGGATCCCACGTCAGAACTAACGGAGTTGATGGCTCGATTGGAGGAAGCCGTTTTCTGGCGACCGCGTCCAGATCTAACGCTGGGCCAGCGGGTCTACCATCTTGCCGAAGGCTTGCTTTCGTTAAAAGAAATCGAGTTTCTGGGAGAAACCTTCTCCGGTCCTTTGCCGGAGCGAATCGCAGCCCTGATCGAGTTCGTTCTGAACCGAATCGAAGCCTCCTACGGAGTCGACTCGCCAAACGCAACGATTCCGATGCGGATCAAGACGGCTCGACAGCAGGCGATCAAACGATTGGGGGAACTGGGCGAGGACGGTCCTGCGCGAAGGTCACTGTACGACGACTTGGACGATGTGTTCTTTGTCGTGCAGCTTTACAGCTATCCCGGCAACTACATATCTCAGCAGCCTAGTATCGAGCGAATCGCGGAGACGTTGGACAAGTTCGAGGAGGACGTGTTGAGCGTAAAGACCGCCACGATCCGCGGCGCACGCAAGGCGACCGTCACGTTCGGCGAACCGATCGCCGTCGAGCCCCGCGGAGCCACCAAGACGACCGCCGCCGCATTGACCGAGATATTGGAGACACGTGTACAAGAGATGCTCGACGAAGCGTCAGGCTGAAGGCCGTAATCCGTAGGTCAGGCTGTGCCTGACGAGTTCAGGAGTATTGGGTCAGGATTTCGTCAGGCACAGCCTGACCTACGCCGGTCCGGAGAAATGCCATGGGATTGGACGCAGTCGAAATCCTCATGGAAATCGAAGAAGAGTTCGGCATTACGATTGCCGAGGAGGAGATTCCCCATTTCCGCACCATGGGCAGCATGCACGATTACCTGCTGGAAAAATGCGGCGTGCGGAAACGCTCCGACTGCCCCACGCGATCCGCGTTCTATCGCTTGCGCCGCGCCGTGGCGGAGGTATGCGACGTCGAGCCACGGACGTTTTGGCCCGACACCGAGGTGCTGCCGCTCCTAGGGCGCTGGCAGCGCAAACGCACGTGGCGACGGGTCGAAAAGGAATTGGGCCTGACGCTGCCTGAACTAGAGAACCGTACGGGCGCAAGCGCGTTTTGGGGAGCCGCGGTTGCCGGCGGGATTGGTTTTGTGACCGCGACCGCGCTGTCACGCGATCTTTGCGTCGGCATCGGTTCTGCGCTGGTGGCGTTGAATCCCGGCCTCTTGATCGGTTATGCGATCGGCCTGTGCTGGATTCCCACGGTCTGGCGACCTTGCCGAACGTTGGGCGGGTTGGCGCGGTCGGTCGTGGCCATTAACTACTGCGAGTTTCACCCGGCGGTCGAGCCAAATGTGGATTCTGAAGGCGACCCGACCTGGGAACGACTCTGCAAGGTGATTGTCGAACAACTTGGCGTACCGCGCGATTCGCTGCGGCGAGAAACTGATTTCGTCAAAGATTTGGGGTTTTGACTATGTCACTGGCAAAGCAAGCTCGCGCTGTCGAGCGAGACATCTTTGGCGCTCTGATCGGCACTCTGGCGGGCGCTCTGGCCTGTCGATTGGTGCTGCTGGTAGTCGATCTGAATGTCTACCTGCTGGTCGGGCTGCTGGGGATTGGAGCTTGGAGTGGCGGATTCATCGCCCACTTGGCTACCAACCGATCGGATGTGGCCATCCAGTCTCTACAGGTTTGGGCCCTGCAGTTTCGTCGCGTTTGCCTGCGAATCATGCTCTGGCTTCTCGGAGCGGCGGCGGTCTTTGGCGTCCTCTCTGTATTGACGGCCAGCTACGATGTCGTAGGGCGGATCGCCGGTACGGCCGCCCTGACAGCATTCGCCGCAGGTCTGCTTTGGCCTTTCACCATCCTGATGGACCGTGATTCTCACCGAAACGTTGGGATGTTCGGAGCCGCTTCGGTCATCGCCATCTATCTCCTGGTCGCCCCGTCCATCTGGAACCTGGGGCACCGCGGAGAGGAAGCGGCCCTGGCGGGGTTGATCGTGGGACTGATGTTGCCCGCCGGCCTGGTCATCATGATGCTGATCAACACGCGAGTTGCACGAGTCGCGGGTCTGGTGGGAATGGGGCTCTATGTCTGCGTTCTGACCAGCTTTCTCGTCGCGCTGTGGTATCCGGGGCGTTGGTATCAAAATGACGAGTGGTGGGGTACTGGATTCGCACTCGCCGGATTCGGGGCGATCGCGTTGGCCAACTTGATCGGCGTGGCCACAGGCGACCGTCGATACTGGAGATGGGCGGGCGTCTTGGCGGCGATGCTCGCTTGCGGGCTGTGCCTTTGGGCAGTCTGGTCGTTCGAACTTGTGGACGAGAAGGTGATCGTGGTGATCACCAGCGCCGCGATCGCCATTGCCCACGCAAACCTGACCATGCTTGTACCGCTGAGAGCCGGGCAAGTCTGGCTTCGGATCGCAACGATTTGCGCAGTGGCCATCACGGCCGCCAGTCTTGATGTGGACCTTCTGTTCTCGCTGAGCAAAGGCCCGGGTATCAGTGCTTTCGCCAGGATAGCGCTCGCGTCGGGCATTCTGTCGTCCTGCGGAACGCTGGCGTTGGTGATCTTGGCCTGCTTGAACCGAGCGGTCGGACATCGGACGGTCGAGGGCCAATGGACGAGTATTGCCGTGAGTTGTCCGAAATGCGGCAAACGGCAGACGATTCCACTGGGAGATGCGGCATGTACCCGTTGTGAGTTACGCATCCAGATTCATGTTGAAGAACCGGGACTCGCTGAGCCCGTAGCCGTGATTGAGCAGCGAAAAGGAACAGCCACTGAAGAGTAGACACGTTTACATTCGTCGAGCCGACTCTAAGAATACATGGTGGTTAGAAAGGCTCGACAGAGGCTGGCGGGCGAGCGCAGAGGGCGAAACCATGCAGAGTCTGGACGGCGATGTGACATTGAACGTGGTTTGCGAAGGCGACCCGTATCAGATGGGTCTGACGCAAGGCACCGTGCTCCGCGAGAAGATCCAAGCGGCGATGTCGGTCCTTCTGGAGTTGGAGGCATTCCAGTTGCAGAAGCCACGCTGGCTGCCGCTGCAAGCGTATCGTTGGTTGGCCGAGCGGAAAGCCGAACGATATATCGAGGGTGCTCTACAGCGCGATGAAGCATTGTTCGCCCAACGACTCGCCGGGATGGCCGAAGGAGCCGGCGTGTCCGGGCGCAGCGTTGCTCTGTTGAACGTCATGGAAGCGGTCCTGTCCGACTTGCGGCCTTCGACCGTGGTTCCGGTCGCAGCGGGTTGCTCGGCGATGGCCGTTACGGATGGTGCCTCAGCATCCGGCGAGCCGATGGTGGCGCACAACTTCGACTATCTGCCTCAAGTCCAACCGTTTTACTGCCTGCGCGAGAGCCGGCCCGACGGCAAACTTCGGTCGCTGGAGTTCACGTTGGCCCCGTTGTGCGGAGTCGTGGACGGCATCAACGAAGCGGGCCTTTGCATCACGAACAACTACGCTTATGCTACCGACGCCGATCACCCGGCACCGACGATTTCGATGTTGGTCTCCGATGCCTTGGCCCACTCGACGACCGTGGACGACGCGATCGAACGTCTTAGACGAGCGGCACGCACCGGGGGTGGAATCCTGATGCTGGCGGATGCGGAAGGAAAGATTGCCTCTCTGGAACTGTCCAGTACTCGTAGCGCCGTTCGCCGGCCGAACGGCAACGCGGACTGGCTGGCCCACACGAATCGTTTTCAATGCGCAGAAATGGCCGATGTCGAGTTGGACGCGCAAGGGGTCTTTTCCAAACGCGCTCCGTCGCCCCTACGCGGACTCCGCGTACACGACTCGGCCGACGAACGAGACCAGAGGTTTCGAGAACGTCTCGAAGAATGCAGCCGTCTGACAGCCGAATCCATCGACAAGCTGATGGCCGATCACGGCCCGCTGGGGAATCCCAGCCTGGGCACGATCTGTATGCACAGCGACTATTGGTACACGACCGCTTGCGTTCGGCTCTTCCCACGGTCACGCCGGATGCGAGTGGCCTATGCACCGGCATGCACGGCGCAGTACTCGGAGTTCCAAGTCTGAAGGCACGTGAAATCGGGCCGAACCGAGTTGCTGGCCTTCTGCAAAGTCATTAGGTTATCCCACGAGACGGGAGGTTCAGCCCGGTGCAAACGCGCGAGTCCGAATTGACGGCCGACGACGGTACTCGGATCTTTGCCCAATCGTGGGTGCCGGAAGCTGATGCGGTGGGCACAGTCGCGATCGTGCACGGTCTGGGCGAGCATTCGGGGCGATACGCGGAAGTGGCCGAGTTGCTCGGTCAAGCCCGTTACGCCGTTACGAGCTTTGATCTGCGCGGACATGGTCGGACCGGCGGGCAAAGAGGGCATGTTGGGAACTACGACATGCTGCTCGATGATATCGGCCTGCTGATCGCGGAAGCCTCCAGTCTCTGCGGCAGACTACCAGTCTTCCTTTACGGCCACAGTCTGGGCGGGAATCTGGTTTTGAACTATGCCCTGCGGCGACAGCCGCAGATTGCGGGATTGGTCGTCGCCAGCCCGCTCTTGCGTCTCACGTCGGCGCCGCCATTGTGGAAGCGGATGCTTGGGCGGATGATGAATCGAATCGGGCCACGGTTCTCGCTTCAGGGAAGGATCGATCCCAAAGATCTCTCACACGATCCGGCGGCGATACGCCTGCTGGAGCAAGATCCGCTTGTTCACAGACGCGTGTCCGCGCGGCTTGGGACCGCGATGCTGGACACCGGCCAGTGGGCATTGGACAACGCCGGCCAACTGGCACTTCCGACTCTGCTAATGCATGGCAGCTCCGACCCGGTGACCTCGCCCGACGCGAGCGCCGAGTTTGCACATCGGGCTGGCGACAAGTGCGCGTTTCGCATCTGGGAAGGTCTGTACCACGAATTGCACTGGGAAACGGAACGAGACTCGGTGATCCAGTGCATCATTGATTGGCTACAAGAGACTGGTTAGGGACGCGAAGGAAGTAAGTGGGGCACGATTCCATCGTGCCAGGCACGTTGGAAACGTGCCCCACGTTGACAATGCAACAACAGGCAGGCAGAACGAGCAACTGGAACGACTGCGGGAACTTCGGTCGCCGAACACGTGTTGGTTTGGCGACAAAGTGTTCGCACGCTCTCGCCCAGTTGCGCTGTTCCGGCAGCCAATTCGGCGAGCTTGTTCCGGCCTGCCTATGAAACGCGGATTAACGAACCGCTGCCGCCTTGGGTTCCTTCTTTGCCTCGAAGTCACCGGCAGTGACGACACTGAGCCGGTCGAGATCGAGGTGCTTGCGCAAGGCTTCGACGACCTGCCCCGCCGTGAGAGCTTCGACTGCCTTTCGGTGCTCGGCGCGGTAGAGCATCGTGCGGCCCGTCTGAAGGGCTGACGCCAGGCTAGATGCCAAATTCGAGTCGCTGGTCCATTGCATGTGCCACGAATGCAGCTTCTTCTTCTTCGCGTCGGCAAGTTCCTCGTCGGTGATCCCGTCGCGGAGCAGCCGATCGAGTTCCTCACGGACGATGGCCCTTAGCTTGGGCACATTTTGGGGGTTCGAGATTGCCTGGACCTGGAAGGTAGCTACTGGATCAATTGGGTTGGCCGAGAACGTCGAGCCCACCGAATAGGAAAGCCCTTCCTTCTTGCGGATGCGGTCGCCCAGTCGCGAGTCGATCGCGGACGCTCCCAGGACCTGATTGCCGATGACCATAGCCGGAAAGTCCGGATCGAAGGCGTCCATGGCGATGGCCAGTCCGGCGGCGTAGGCTGCGTTTGCCATGTCGGGCGTCTGAATGGTCTCGTCGATTGCCGGCAATTCGGTGCCCGCCCGGTTGTCGATCCGCTTGTAGGGCACTTTGGCCGCCCAACCGTCAAGCATTGCGGCCAACAGCGGACGGACTTCGTCCGGGTCGAAATCGCCGACCACGGCCGCTTCTCCGTTGGCTCCGCCCAAGAAGTCGTCGTAGAGCCGCTTCACCTGATCCATCTTGATCGACTCGTACCGTTCGATTCGGTCCTGCAAAGTCGGCTCGTAGCGGACATCTCCTTTCGGATACGGCGACATCGCCCGGCCGACTCGCTCCATGGCTAGAAACTGAGGCCGAGTCGAGATTTGCTCGAGCATGGCGAGTCGCTGGCGGCGGTAGATCTCCAGTTCCTCGGCCGGAAGCGATGGCTCGCGAAGAATCTGCCGCAGCAAAGCCAACACGGCTGCCAATTCGGCCCGTTTGGTCTGGATCGTGAAGGTGATGGTGCCCGCGCTTCCCGAGCCCCGAAGTGTGGATCGTCGCTTGTCTAAGGCGTCCTTGATCTGTTGCTGCGAGAGCTGCTTTGTGCCTTTGGTCATCAACGTCGGCAGGACGCTTGCCGCCGTTTCAAGTCCCTTCAAGCTCTCGGCGTTGCCATAATGAAGACGGAGAGTGAGCTGGACGACCTCGCCACGAGTCCGCTTCGGCAACATGGCCAGTTTGATTCCCGACGGAAGCGTCTCACGGGTGGTTCGAGCCTCGATATTCTCCGGCGTTGGGTCAAAGTCTTCACCCGCGGCGACTTCCTCCCTTCCTTTGTAGTCTTTCAGCATGGCCGACACGTCCGGTCTAGGCGGCACGGCCACGCGTTGGGGTTCGTCGGTGGGTACGAAGCGGCCTACGATGCGATTGTTTCGCACAAGGTATCGAGCGGCTACATCGGCAACGCTTTTGGGCGTAACCTCTGCCATTCGGTCGCGATCGAGGAAGAACAGCCGCCAGTCGCCCATGGCAACCGCGCTGCTCAAGGCGATGCCGACCGAACTGGTGTTCGTCATCAACAACTCGTACTGTTTCAGATACTTCTCGCGGCCGCGGCTGACTTCTGCCTCGGTCACTCCCTTCTCGGCCAGTCCCTCAAGCTCTTTGATGATGACCTGTTCGACCTCCTCCGGAGATCCGTCGGCGCGGACCTGAGCCATAATCATCAGCAAACCGGGATCGTGAAGTGACGGCGCCCCGCCGCCGACCGAAGTGGCCTTTTTGCTTTCCACCAGCGCTTTGTACAGGCGGCCCGATGGCACGTTTGTCAGTATGTCGGACATCACGTCGATCGAAGGAAAGTCCACGTGCGGGCCAGCGGGCATGCGGTAAGCCACGCTCACGGCACTCACCTCGCCCACGCGGCGGAGCATGACGATCCGCTCGCCGTCGGCTGACGGCTCCTCGGTGTACGTGTTGTCCAGTTCGCGTTCCGGTTTGGGAATCGCACCGAAATACTTCTGGATCAACTGCAGGCCTTTCCCTTGGTCAAATTGACCGGCCACGATCAACACGGCGTTGTCGGGCTGATAATAACGACGGTAGAACGCCTTTAGCTTGTCGATGGGCACGCGCTCGATGTCCGCCCGGTTGCCGATCGTCGACTTGCCGTAGTTATGCCAGTCAAAAGCGACGGAAAAAACCCGCTGTTGGAGGATTCGCGTAGGGTTGTTCTCGCCAGCCTCGAATTCGTTGCGAACAACGGTCATTTCCGAATCGAGATCTTCCTTGCGCACGTAGCTATTGACCATTCGATCGGCCTCCAAACGCAAGGCGAATTCCAGGTTGTCGCCTTCGGCCGGCAGCGTCTCGAAGTAGTTGGTGCGGTCGAACGAGGTGCTTCCGTTCATTTGGGCTCCGCGATTTCTCAGCACACCGGGAATATCCGGATGGGTGGGCGTGCCTTTGAACAACAAGTGTTCCAGCAAGTGGGCCATGCCCGCCTCGCCGTAACCCTCGTGTCGCGATCCGACCAAATAAGTGATGTTGACTGTCACGGTCGGTTTGGAGGCGTCGGGAAACAAAAGCACCTGCAGCCCGTTGTCGAGTCGGTACTCGGTGATCCCTTCAACCGT
>JACKQG010007285.1_pt1 | contig 11231 bp, 8 predicted proteins | sample 8237621 | NCBI WGS metagenome assembly JACKQG01 (sample SAMN15677084, study PRJNA649215) | marine metagenome | biome: marine; feature: Black Sea; material: saline water; isolation source: suspended particulate matter (SPM) from the Black Sea western gyre | collected 2013-06-09/2013-06-10 | depth... | reverse complement strand
ATGACTCTCCTGCGATATTGTTAATACCATTAACGTCCGTAGGGTGCATCAGGTGCTTTTCGTCAACAGGCAGCTGGTCCGCTCTACCGTATTGTCCTCTCGTACCGGCAAAAATAATTTTGACGTCTCTATTGTTTATGCGGCAGGATTCCAGGATTGATAACTGGCTCCTGCAATTAATATCCAGATCGGTAAACGGATCTCTCATGCTATCTATGTGGCTTAACGTACCGGCAAGATTAAAGATGATATCCTTACCTTTTACCAGATAGTCCATACTATGCTTGTCTCTTACGTCAGCAATATTTACCTTTACTTTGTCCTTGATGCCATCAATGTTAAAGTTATTCCCTCCGTAATCCGGTATCAGAGAATCTACAAGACATATGTCTACTTCCATATTCACAAGACGTTGGGCTAGTGTACTACCGATAAAACCCAGACCACCGGTTATTAATATCTTTTTGTTTTTGAAATAATCCATAGTACTTTTTTGTATATGCGCTGAGAGGTATAAACCACCCGCACAGGGTATTTTTAATTATGGGTTAAATAACCTGCAATATTGAATTTTGTCAAGTAAATTCCAGTCATTGATAAGTAATTAACTCTTTTCGCTCAAAGAATTTCCAATAAATAGCTTGAAATTTTTCTAATCTGAATCATAATGATAAAAATCAATTTTTTCAATCATTTTACCAGAAAAAACGGAAGTTAAGCTTAGTCTCTAAATCGATGATTTTTTGTTTTTCTTTACTGAAAATTGTCGAATTTGAGACTGTTCCAGTCGCTTCTTAACCTGGATGACATTGAATGTGGTTAACATATTTTGATAAGGTATTATATTTCGTACATACATATCTGATATCTTCTTTAATGGTAGATTCAATAAAACATATTTATTACACTCTGATTATTGATCTATACACTACCTCCAAAGAGAGAGATAGCATATAAAACATATTCCTGAAATTTGAGAAGTCATTGGATAAAAATATTTTAAACTAATTGAATATATCATGTTAAATAAAAATACAATATATGCAATTATGATTATATTTGCGGGCTTCCTGACAAGGCTGATAAATATAACGCAACCTATTCTTGAGGTCGCCGGCTGGAGGCAGTGTTTTACCGCTTCTATTGCGCGTAATTATTATTACAATGGGATGGATATCTTCTATCCCCAGGTATTGGCTAGTGGTAATACGGATGGCTACATTGGGGGGACAGAGTTCAACATATACCCATTTGTGGTTGCAATATTATACAAGCTCTTTGGTATACATGAATCTTTAGGTAGATTAGTGTCAATAATTGCTTTCTGTGGAGGTGCATTTTTTCTATATAAACTGACGAGAAAATATGCAGGTAGCACAACCGGGTTGATAACTTTACTCTTTTATACGTTTAATCCTTATATATTCTTTTACTCAAGGTCTTTTCAACCGGAGTCAACTATGTTGTTTTTCTCTATCACCATGCTTTATTTCTTCTCAGAGTGGATAGATAGAGAAGGGTGGTGGCAGTTTACTCTTATGACGTTTTGTGCCACATTTGCCTTTCTTACAAAGATCCCCACGATTTGTTTAGGATTACCTTTATTATATCTTTGTCTTAAAAAATACAAACTCAACTTTCTAACACAATGGAAGTTGTGGCTTTTCGCCATTCTAAGCCTGACAATTACTTTTTTATGGTACAAGCATGCCAACTATTTAAAAAGTATTGATAACCTGTCAGTGAATTCCTTAAGCTTTAGTTATTATATGAAGTACTCAGTCTACTTTTTGACAAATCTGCATTTTTATGAGAAGGTATTCTATGCTGAAGTATTTGAGAAGGATTTGATATATGTTGGGGGTGTATTTTTCGTTTTAGGTATAATTTTCACTCTTAAGAAAAAAGAGTTTAGGTATATTCATTACTGGTTGCTCGCGATAATCATATACTTTTTTCTAGCGGCTAAAGAGGTTGAGTGGCACACTTACTATACTATACCAATAATAGTTCCGGCATCTATATTTGTCGGATATGCCATTAGTAACTCTCTAAAATTAATAACGGTATACAATATAACAGGCATAAAAAAAATAGTTTTACAGTTATTATTTGTAATTATGGTTGTAACTCTTCCTTTTATCAGTTACCACAAAATTACCGGGCGATACAACGCCAAAAGGCTTGAAAAGGATTACCCTGTTCAGGTTGCCGGCAAGATAGTAGATGAAACTGCGCGTGAGAATGACTTGGTAATAGGTTGTATATGGGGTGGGCCTGAACTTTTGTACTACTGTAATAGAAGGGGATGGACTATGAATGCAAATGCATGTTCCATCGCGAGCATAGAGAATTTAAGACAGAGTGGTGCAGATTATTTTGTTACGACTAAACTGGATGTGGTTGAGAGTAGTGTACTGGATTATCTCAAAAGTAAATATGAAATAATCGAGTCTACCAATGAGTACCTTATTGTCAAATTGTAATCTTCTCCGTTAATCAACAAAAGTCCGAGACTGAAAATCCTGGCAGAGAAAAGTTAAATGCCAACCGTAAGCGTAATAATACATACTTATAATAACGAAAAGTTTATAGCAGAGACTGTAGAGTCTGTCCTGAATCAAACATATAAGGACTATGAAATTATCGTTGTTGACGATGGTTCTGTGGACGGTACTCGTGATGCACTACTGCCATATATGCATGGAATAAGATATCATTACAAGGAGAATGGAGGAATTGCAAGCGCCAAAAATGCTGGTATAAGCTTATCCCAAACAGAGTTTGTCGCGTTCCTTGATCATGATGATTTGTGGGCTCCTGATAAACTCCAGCTACAGATGGAATGTTTTAACGAAAACCCTAAGGTGGGACTGGTTTATGCTAAATATACCAGTTTCAGGGATGGCAAGGAATTGAGAACAAAACCGGAGAAGGGATACAGCGGTTGGATATTTAAAGAGCTTCTTTCCAAAAGCTTTATTCAGACTTCAACCGTAATCGTAAAAAGAGAATGCCTGAATGCTGTTGGACCGTACGATGAATCATTTTCTCTTGGAGACGAATATGACATGTTCTTACGAATATCAAAAAAATTCCAATGCGGATTCGTTGATAAAGGGCTTACGAGGTACAGGGTACATGATACCAATGCGTCAAAAAATGATTTTCTTTTTGATAATGAGAACCTTGGCGTTTACAAGAAGATTTACAATAATTTTACGGACCTTGACGGAGAAGAGAAAAAAATATTAAGGAAAAGGATTGCCAGGTACAGTATGAAAGTGGCTAAAGGTCTTTATAGTCAGGGCAAACTGGAAGAATCAAAAAAATATCAAAAAGAAGCACATAATCTTTTACCATTTTACAAACGAATTACCAACAACCTGATTTTCAAAACTTAATCACTCCATTAATATTTTACAATATTTACAGCCCATGAAAATTGCCTTAAATATCTACAAGTATTTACCATCAAAAGGAGGTGGAGAAGGGTATCTTGCTAATTTTGCAAATCAGCTGGCAGAGAGAGGTCATGATGTACATATATATGCCAGTAAATGGGAAAGTAACAATGACAAGATACACTTTCATACAATTCCCTCAATAAGATATCCTAAATTTCTTAAAGATGTTTCATTTGTTATAAACAGCTATAAATCTATGGCAAAGAATGATTACGATATTGTACATGTTGTTGGCAGGGCATTGGGAATGAATGTTTTTAATCCGCACTGTGGAGTTGAAAAGGCATGGCTGAAACAGAACTTTCTGTCAATAAATTGCCCTGTTTCCAGGATTTTAAAATACATAGCCAGTTTTTTTAGTCTCAGACAGAATTTCATTTTATGGTTGGATAGAAAACAGTATACGGGTAAAGGTGTTTCCAGGGTTATTGCCATATCCGACATGATAAAAAATGACATTATTAAATACCATAATATAGATCCACAAAGTATAGACGTGGTCTATAATGGCGTCGACTTGAAAAGATTTCATCCGGATAACAAAAACAAATACAGAAAAGTTATGAGAGAAAAACTGTCTCTGGGTGAAGAATTTATTGTTTTGTATATAAGTAATAACTTTCGGCTGAAGGGACTTTATACTCTGATCAAATCACTGGGAGAACTTGAAAAGTCCGGAAAGACTTTTAAAGTTTTAATAATAGGAAGAGGTAATGAGGCTCCATACCGTAAACTGGCAAAAAAACTAGGCTGTCTGGGAAATCTGATATTCTTAGGGCATGTAGGTGAGATAGAAAAATATTATGCAGCATCAGATCTTTATGTGCATCCTACATTTTATGATTCATGCTCTCTCGTAGTTACTGAAGCGTTGGCAAGCGGGTTACCGGTGATTACGACAAGGTATGACGGTGCAAGCGGTATAATGGAAGATGGCAAGGATGGCTTTGTTATGAACGACCCTAAGGATTACAGAGTATTAGCAGAAAAGATAAGTTGTTTTTTTAATGATGAGTTCAGACAAAAGGCATCCATTGCCGCACGGGAGAAAGCTGAGCAATATCCGGCAGAGAAAAACTGTGAAGATATTATAAAGATATATAACGAAATAGCAGCAGAATTAAATGAAGATGCTGCTTTTAGTTCAAGGCAATGAAATTTCGTATATCAAAAAAGAGTTAAAGAATGACTAACAACACAGAAGATGTCAGGATGCGAAATAGATTGTTTCTGGCTATTACACTTGTCGGTACCTTTTTAGTTTGTCTTTTAATCATTGAAGTGGTAATACGTATTCTTGATCCTCAGTCTGACCTGCGCAGAAAAGATCTTTTCTTTCAATATGAACCATTTATAGGGTTTGAAGGGATTCCTGACAAAAAAGGGGTTTTTGCTAACTCTTCATTCAAAACAACTATAACACATAATAACGAGGGGTTCAGGGATGTTAACCACGATAAAAAGAACACTCAAAATAAATTTCGCGTGATTACACTTGGAGACAGTTTTACGTGGGGACATGGCGTAGAAAATGATCAGATATATATGAAGGTATTAGAAGAGTATGTCCCAAATATTGAAACTATTAACATGGGCGGTCCAGGCGGAGATCCGCAAGGCGAGCTTAAGGTATACACATCTCGTGGAATTAATTATGAACATGATGTGGTATTGGTTGGTTTCTTTATAGGAAACGATATTGAAGCTTATTATCCCGATCCAAAAAAATCGCCTCCACAATGGGGATATGATAGTAAAGGGGAATTTGTTTTAATTGGAAACATGAAGAGCCAGGAAGAAGTTGATGCAATCAGAAAGAAGAGTGAAGAAAGATATTCTCCCACCAAGAGTAGAAATTTCAGAAGCCGCATCAGCTACTGGTTTACACGTCATTTCCAGATATTTACATTTGTTGGAAATCATCGGAAGTACTATTCTGATGTGTTAAAAGGGTCATTACTATATACAAAAATCCTAAAACTTTTTGGAATTGATAATAAACGTGCACATGGTTTTCTGAATTTTTGTATGGAAAATGATACTGATGATGTTAAGCATGGATGGAAATTGTTGACTGGAGTCTTAGAAACCATGAAAGGTTCTGTTGGCAGCGCAGGGGCAAAACTATATGTGCTTTTTATACCGCAGTATGTTCAAACGTCACAGCTAATCTTCGAAAGAAGCGTGAGGAAATATGGACATGATCCTTCAAAATATGATGCTGAGAAACCAAACAGGGAATTAGCAAAACTTTGTAGAAAGCTAGGGATTGACTATTTGGACCTTTTGCCGGTTATGAAAGAAGAGACATTAAGTGGGAATGCTCTTTATTACCCTCGTGACGGTCATTGGAATGTTGAAGGTCACAGGATTGCAGCCAGAGAAATATACAAAGATATGAAGAAGAGAGGCTGGATTAAGTAAGTAACTTAAAATTAAGAATAAACCTTAGATTATTAATACAAGTTGAATAACACAAACTAGCAACACAATCACAAATATGAAGATATTATTTCTGGTACAAGGTCTTGATGTTGCGGCAAGCAGATACAGGGTGCTCCAATATCTGCCATATCTCAAGGAGCAAGGAATCCAGGCATCAGTCCTGCCTTTTCCGAAAGGATTCTTTACCAAGTTGAAAGTATTCAAGAGTGTGAATCAATATGATATTCTGTTTATACAGCGAAAAAGATTTCCTGTTCTCTGGCTTAAGCTCATAAGGAGGAACGCGAAAAAAATTGTTTATGATTTTGATGACTCTGTAATGTATCGTAGCTCAAAGTATGTTAGACATGAATCAAAAACACGGGTTAAAGCGTTTAAGAACATGGTTAATGCTTCTGACCACGTTATAGCGGGCAATGAATATTTACAGAAGAACACTACACCATATACTCACAATGTGACAATTATACCATCTCCCATTGACATGACTTCCTATCCGCAAAAAACATATTCGGAGAAGAATGATAACATTGCCCTGGGTTGGATTGGTGCCCATGGAAGTATTCATTATCTGAAAAAGATGAAACCCATATTTGAAACTCTTGGCAAAAGGAATGATAAATTAAGACTGAAAATTATCTGTGATACTTTTTTCGATTGTGAGAATATGGTTGTGGAAAAAAAACATTGGAATGAGAAGGATGAAGTTGCAGACATTCAAAGTTTTGATATCGGCCTGATGCCGCTCATGGACGATCCCTGGTCTCATGGAAAATGCGGGTTGAAGATATTACAGTGTCTTGCTGTAGGAGTTCCGATAGTCTGCAGTCCTGCAGGAATCAACAGGGAAATCGTTGAGGACGGTGTACACGGCTTCTGGGCAAAAACACAGGAAGAGTGGATAGAAAGACTTGAAGTCCTGATAAATGACCATGAGCTTCGAAGAAAAATGGGGATGGCAGGGAGAGAGAGAGTTATTGAACATTATTCACTTAAAGCAAACGCGCCAAGGATGCTGAAGATATTTCAGGAATTAATTCAAAATGGAACAGATAATTAAAGCGAAAAAAATTCTGGTCAGAGCGCCCAATTGGGTTGGTGACGTTGTGATGGCGACTCCCGCATTCAGGTGTATCAGGGAGAACTTTGCCGATTCTCATATAACGTTGCTGATTAAGAGAAATCTAAGAGGAATAATAGACGGTTCTCCCTGGTTTGATGAAGTTATTGAACTTGAGCCTAAGGCTGGAAAGAGTAAAAACGGATTCCTTTTTCCAGGGAAGGTTTGTAGTGGTAATACTAAGGAATATGTAGGATTAATACGCAAACTAAGACGTGAAAGGTTCGATTTGGCCTTCCTATTTCCAAATTCGTTCAGTTCCGCTCTTATGGTATGGCTAGGAGGGGTGAAAAGGCGCATTGGGTATAAGAGAGATGCTCGTTCCTTCCTGTTGAACGATGGCATAGAGAGACCAAGTGAAAATGGAAAATTCCTGCCAACCTATATGGGCGATTATTACTTAAAATTATGTTCTCAACTGGGATGCAGGATAACATCCGGCAAACCAGAACTGTTTATTTCCGAGGAATGCGAAGAGAAGGCACAAGAGTTATTAAAGAAATACAATATCGATAAGAAGCCCTACATACTGATGAACCCTGGCGCATCTTACGGTTCGTCGAAACTCTGGACAGCAGAGGGATTTGCCAGGACAGCAGATTTGTTAAAAAAAGTTGTAGACTGCAATATCGTCCTGACTTCCGGGCCTGGAGAAACCGGGCTTGCTGACGAGATTGAGAAACATTCCAAGTCAGGCCTGATCAACCTTTCAAGAGCCTCAATCTCTCTGGATGTTTTTAAGGTGATAGTCGAAAGATGCATGCTTTTAATAGCGTTGGACTCAGGGCCAAGACATTTTGCGGTAGCCTTAAACCGGTCTGTTGTTGTGCTGATGGGACCTAATGATCCCAGATATACGGAATCAAGATATGAGACAGGTAAGGTCATAAGAGAAGATATCGAATGTTCACCATGCCAGCTTAAGACGTGTCCTACAGATCGCCGTTGTATGACCATGATAACACCGGAGAAAGTGGTACAGACATGTATCGATGTTTTAGGGCATCAGGGAAATGAACAAAACAAAACAACCACAAAATCACTTCATTAACATTTTTTAATCTCTCATTCATCTTGTCTTAATGTTTGTTTATATATAAAATATTACCAGTTCAGTTACTTGATAATACAAAACAGTTAGCTATCCGTTTGGTATTAGAGCAGATTTGTTACTTTTTAAAGCAAAATATAACTTTGTTTGAGCCATTTATATAAATATGAGAATTCTGATTGTTGAAGATGAAGAAAAGATGGCAAGATATCTCAAAAAGGGACTTGAAGAGAGTTCTTATGTAGTGGATCTTGCACTTAATGGAACGGACGGTCTTCACCTGGCGACTCATGAAACATATGATCTTGTAATATTGGACATTATGTTACCTGAGTACGATGGATTGACGATACTTAAAGATGTTCGAAGTACAGGAATCAACACTCCTGTTATCTTTTTGACAGCGAAAGATTCAACAAAGGATAAAGTTGAAGGATTAAATATCGGGGCTGATGACTATATCGTCAAGCCCTTCTCTTTTCATGAATTGCTGGCTCGCGTTCGTGTCTGTTTGCGCAGGAGCAGTAACAAAACATCATTAGAATTAGAAGTGGCTGATCTGACTCTTGATCCATTAACCAGAAAGGTATTCAGGGGAAAGAAAAAGATAGAGGTTTCTCCTACCGAATTTTCTCTCTTGGAATATTTGATGAATCATGAGGGTCAGGTAGTTACCAGAACGATGATTTCAGAACATGTTTGGGATTCGAACTTTGAGAGTTTCAGTAATGTTGTGGATGTTCATATAGCCAAGCTGAGAAATAAAATTGATAAGGGTTTTAATATAAAACTCATACATACAAAAAGAGGTGCGGGATATGTCATCGAAGAACAGGATTAGATTCCTCAAAACTATCAGCTTTAAAATCACCCTATGGTATTTACTGTCAGTTATGGGAATATTACTCTTTTCGGGGACATTTTTATATTTTCGTTTGCAACATAAGCTGGATAAAAAAGCAGATCAACTGATCCTGGATGAAGAGGAAGAGCTTCTGCTGACGCTTCTGGACAAAGATTCTACACTGAATGATCTAAAGTCTGCAATTGCGCTGGAATTCTCTGAAGACAGATATTACAAGTTATCAATCAGGCTACTGGATGCTGGAGGGAAAACAATTATCGTTTCTGATAACTTTTCAGTTCAAGATCTGGAGACATCAGAAATAGCTGTTACAAAAGCAAAAGGAGGTGAGAGTGTATTTCAATCTGTACGGGTCCGGGAGAGGAAGTATCCATTTCGTTTACTGACAAAAGCAATAGACCAGGACGGTTCATTAAAGTATATTCTCCAGATTGGTCTTTATATGAAACCTCTGTACAAAACAATAGAGAATTTAAAAAGTAATTTGCTAATATTGATACCGATACTCATTGTGCTCAGCATTACCGGAGGCTGGTTTCTCGCAAGAAGGAGCCTATCGCCAATAGAAAACATAACCAGAACTACGCAGAAAATAACTGCATCAAACCTGAATAAGAGGCTTGTACCTACACACACTGGCGATGAGGTAGATGAACTGGCAAATACAATAAATCTCATGCTGGGCAGGATTGAAGATTCTTTCGTTAGAATTGCCCAGTTTACATCGGATGTCTCTCACGAACTCAGGACACCTGTTGCTGCCCTTAAAACAGGAACTGAGGTCATCCTTTCAAAGGAAAGGACGGCGGAAGAGTATCGTGATTTACTTGAAAATAATTTAAGCACTCTGGAAAGAATGACCAGGATGATAAGCGACTTATTAGAACTCTCAAGGTCAGACTCAGGCACAAGTATTTTACATCTTAAGTCATTCAGTTTGGGTAATTTTTTGAATGAGCTTCAAAATAAATTCAGGCTGATATCGGAAACAAAGAACATAAATATCCTGAATAACGAACTACCAGATATTCAGATCGAAGGTGATAAAGATTTATTGCGGCGTGTTTTTTCCAATCTACTGGACAATGCCATTAAATTCACTTCACATGGTGGCAGCATTTCTATCACTCTGGCGGATAGGGGCAACGATGTTGTCACCTGTATTAAGGACACAGGAATTGGTATATCAGAAGAACATCTGGAGAAGGTTTTTGATCGTTTCTTTCGTGTTGACTCTTCACGTTCTAGAGATACAGGTGGAACCGGCTTGGGATTGAATATCTGCAAAAACATAGTTGAACTCCATAAAGGAAAGATACAGGTGAAAAGTAAAACTGCTGCGGGAAGCACATTTGAAGTTGTACTTCCAAAAAGTCATACAAATTCCTGAATACACTCTCTTCTAAACTCTCCTGCCAGAAGATTAACACGGCTGCTTTACTATAAAAACTGCAAGATTAACATTTCTTCATCTTTCCTTCATCCTGCCTTAATGTTTAATTATATATAGTAATCTACATACAGTCATTCCGCTTACAACAGTTAAAAATTATATGACAGTATTTTATTCATAATAAACATGGGTTTTAAAAATATCTACAAATACTTAATTATTTCATTCATGCTGATATCAGTTGGTTGTTCTACGCATTTAACTCATGATCGTGCATACGTATTTGACTCCATCAGCAAATATACCGGTCACTATCTCGCGTCAGTTGAAAACGAGAATGGACTAAGGTTACCTGATGGTAATTCACTCACAGACGGCCTGACAGAGGATGAAGCAGTTGCTATTGCCTTGTGGAATAATGCCAGATTTCAAGCCGATCTTGTAAGCCTTGGTTTCTCACGGGCAGATCTAGTTGAAGCAGGTATGCTTAGTAATCCGGTTTTTTCAATGTTTTTCCCGGCAGGACCGAAACAGATGGAAACCACTATCTTTATGGCGTTAGAGTTACTATGGCAGAGGCCTTATCGTGTCTCCGCAGCTAAGCTAAGTGCTGAACGAGTTGCTGATAACCTGGTTCAGAATGGCCTCAATCTTGTACGTGACGTCATGATAACCTACACCAATCTTGCTTTCACACAGGAGCAAGCAAATATTACCAAGGAAGAGACAGCGCTTAATGATGAAATCGTTTCTATTGTGCATGCTCGCCTGAGTGCTGGTGACATTAGCGAACTGGAAGAGGCCTCATTTCAACTTCAAGCCGCTAGAAAACAGAGGGATTTCGTTAATAACGTGCGCGATGCCGTTATTTTAGACGCTGAGCTGAAAAA
>JACKQG010007283.1_pt1 | contig 11232 bp, 9 predicted proteins | sample 8237621 | NCBI WGS metagenome assembly JACKQG01 (sample SAMN15677084, study PRJNA649215) | marine metagenome | biome: marine; feature: Black Sea; material: saline water; isolation source: suspended particulate matter (SPM) from the Black Sea western gyre | collected 2013-06-09/2013-06-10 | depth... | reverse complement strand
AATTTCTTACGGCGCGGCGGAAGCCATATTAAAGCTACTTTCCAACAATCACTTAAGTGCTCAGAATTCAAACGCTTATGCTATACTTGGCGCATGACTGTTTTTATTGCTATTGATCTTGGCGGCACCCAAATGAGGGTTGCTGCTTTCGGGGGAAAAGGCTTCACACCCATCCACATTGAACGAATTCCATCACAAAGCCCTGGCGCTTCACCTCAGGAACGACTCATCCAACTCATTACAAAAGTAGCGCCGAAAGGCGAACAAATTTCTGCCATCGGCGTAGCAGCACCCGGCCCGATTAATCCCCAAAAAGGGATAATTCTCACCGCGCCGAATATTCCTGGCCTGGTCAATTTTCCTCTGGTAGCCGATTTACAACAAAAATTGAACGTGCCGGTTTTTCTGGATAACGACGCCAACCTGGCTGCGTTGGGCGAATGGCAAGCGGGCGCGGGCCAGGGACACAATCACCTGGTTTATTTGACAATCAGCACTGGAATCGGCGGCGGTATTATCAGCGCCGGACATCGCTTACATGGCGCGCAGGGCTTTGCCACCGAAATGGGGCATATCACTGTTTTGCCCGATGGCCCAATGTGTGGCTGTGGTCATCGCGGCCATCTGGAAGCGATTGCCTCCGGCACATCCATTGCCCGTTGGGTGAAACAAGAAATCGCGCAAGGCGTGCCTTCTGCGCTGATCGGCAAGAGCGAAATTTCTGCCAAAACAGTGGCCGAAGCGGCCCGTCAGGGCGACCCGTTGTCACAAGCTGCTTATGCTCGCGCGGGCTATTATCTGGGGCAGGCGCTGGCTGATTTTTTACACATCTTCAATCCCAGCATCGTCATCTTTGGCGGCGGGGTCTCACGCAGCGGGGAGCTTTTGCTAAACCCGGTGCGCAAATCGCTTCACCAGCATATCCTCTCTGAACAATATATTAAAAATCTCACTATTACAACCGCAGCCCTGGGCGACGATGCTGGCATCATCGGCGCGTTGCTGTTGGCACGCCAATCGACATACGTATGAATCCAACTCCCAAAAACTGGCAACTCTCCCCCCGCATTACACCGGAAGCCGATCAAGCGCTGCACGGCTATCCGCCGCTGATGCGACAAATCCTCTTCAATCGCGGATACTCAACGCACGAACAAGCGCGCAATTTTCTAGAAGCAAAATCCGGCTTCGAGACCAATCCCTTTCAGTTGCCCGATATGCAGGTCGCAACCGAGCGCATTCTTTTCGCTATCGAAAAGCAGCAAAAAATCGCCATTTATGGCGACTACGATGTTGACGGGGTCACTGCAACCGCGCTGTTGGTGCAAGTTTTTCACTCGCTCCAGGTGGATGTGGTGGGTTATATCCCCCATCGCTTTGAAGAAGGCTACGGTCTTAACAAAGCCGCGCTCGATCAATTAAAAGCCGAGGGGGTGAACCTGGTAATCACCGTTGATTGCGGGATTCGCTCACTGAAAGAGGCGCAGCACGCGCGTGACATCGGGTTGGATCTGATTATCAGCGATCACCATACCCCGGGGGAGGTACTGCCCGAAGCGGTCGCCGTGATTGACCCCAAACGCGTCGACAGCGATTATCCCGAGAAAAATCTCGCCGGGGTAGGAGTAGCCTACAAATTAGCGGCGGCGCTTGCCAGCAGAATTGACTTTCCAACCCGCGCTCAGGCCGAAGACTATCTCGATCTGGTGGCGCTGGGGACTGTGGCTGATCTCGTTCCACTGATTGGCGAGAACCGCACGCTGGTACGCGATGGTCTGGCGCAGTTACGCCAAACACGCCGCCAGGGCATCCGCTCGTTGATGGGGATCGCCAGTATTCAGCCAGAGAAAATGACCGCCACAGATATTGGTTTTGGCCTCGGGCCGCGGCTGAATGCCGCCGGGCGGCTGGATACGGCCACGGACGCACTGCATCTGTTAACCACTCAAGACTTGCTCAAAGCCGGAGAGTTAGCCCAGCAACTCGAAATCCAGAATCGCAAACGCCAAAGCATCACCCGCGATATTCAGGCGCAGGCCGAAACCCTGGCCCTGGAAGACGACCCGGACGCGTTCCTGCTTTTCGCCGCGCATCCCGATTTCAACGCCGGAGTAGTTGGGCTGGCAGCTTCACGACTCACCGATCAGCATTATCGCCCCGCAGTTGTAGGCCATATCGATGGCGACTACACGCGCGCTTCTTGCCGCAGCATCAGCGAGTTTCACATCACCGAAGCATTAGATCAGTGCGCTGATTTATTGGAAAAATATGGCGGCCACGCCGCGGCGGCAGGCTTCACTGTCCATAACAAGAACCTCACCGAGCTAGTCGCGCGGCTGAAATCCCTGGCCGCAGAACAGCTCTCCGAGTTAGATTTGCGACCAACACTCACCGCCGATCTGGAACTCCCCCTCTCTGCGCTCAAGTCTGAGGTGCTCGAATATCTCGATTGGTTGCAACCCACTGGATACGGCAATCCGCAGGTTGCTTTTATCAGCCGCAGACTTCAGGTTTCGAACAGCCGCCGGGTAGGAAAAGATCAGAGTCATCTAAAATTATCTGTCACCGATGGGCAGCTTACTTTCGACGCGATCGCGTTTCGCCTGGGCGATTGGCACGACGATATGCCGCCGCGCATCGATTTGCTGTATCGTTTTGAAGTTAATGAATTTCGGGGGAGAAAAACCTTGCAACTCAACGTGAGGGATATTCGTCCATCACGGTAACTTAAAAAGAGACCGGAGCGTTGATACAAAAGCGCTCCGGTCTCTTTTTGGGGAATTTTCTAGTCGATGAAGCGGTATTTGAGCAAGGCCCAAACAGCTTCAAAAGCATCGCTAAGCCCGATTTTCTTGCCTTCATCATAATCGCGGGGATTGAACGAAATCGGCACTTCGAAAATGCGCACGCCGCGCTTTAGGATTTTGGCCGTAAATTCAGGCTCAAATTCAAAGCGTTTGGCATGCAGGGGAATATCGGCAATCACTTCACGCTTAAAAACCTTATAGCCAGTTTCCATGTCGGTCAGGATCGTATCATAGAGAATATTCGTCATCAGCGTGAGCAGCTTATTTGCGAGCATATGCCAGAACATTGCCACGCGATGCGGCGCGCCCAAGAAGCGAGAACCATAAACAACGTCGGCCAGGCCTTCTTCAATTGGCTGCAATAGTTTGGGGTAATCGCGGGGATCGTACTCCAGGTCAGCGTCTTGAATGAGCAAAATATCGCCGGTAGCAGCTTTGATACCGGTGCGAACAGCCGCGCCTTTGCCCTGATTATGCTCATGCAGGATCACCCGGACACCATCCTTACCATCCAGTTCTTTTAGAATCGCCCGCGTGCCATCGACGGAGCCATCATCAACCAGAATGATTTCATCAGCCAATTGGGTTGCATGTACGCGCTTCATAATCTCGCGAATGGTGTTTTCTTCGTTATAGATTGGGATCAGTACGGTGAGGGTCATGGCGGCGATTATACCGCGTTTTTGGGGAGCTTTTGAATGTTCAACCTGCGTGCTATAATCAGCATACGTTTCAGCTCATCTAGCCAACCGGGAGAGTCTATGACCGCGCTGAGTTCATCAAAGGGAGGCTTAAATCCTCCAACCGGTAAAGGGCCGTTTATACCCACGCCGATCACAAAGGTAGAAGATACTGGGTTATCGCAATTATGGTTGCAAGACCTGGTGCTCAAGGTTTTGTATTTCCAGGGCTATCTAACCGGTTTTCAGGTAGCCGAGACAGTGGCGCTGCCCTTTGCTGGAGTCACCGATCAGATTTTAAATGCGCTAAAAAGAGAAAAATTCGTTGAGGTGAAGTCTTCCCAAATGGGGTTGGGGGAGGGATCCTACCAATACGCGATCACCGGGGCCGGAATCGACCGGGCGCGCGAAGCCCTTGAACGCAGCCAATATGCCGGGCCAGCGCCGGTTCCATTGGAAGTTTACAATCGCTCGATCCGCAATCAGCAGCGCGGGCGGCTGCGCGTCACCAGCCGGGTTCTGCGTCAGGCGCTCGCTCATCTGGTGCTCAACGAAACTACCTTCCAGCGCATCGGCCCTGCGGTCAACTCAGGCTCTTCAATTTTCCTGTATGGTCCGCCCGGGAACGGGAAAACCAGCGTGGCGCGCGCCGTTGGGCAAATGATCCTCAGCACTACCATGTATATCCCCTACGCGATTTATGTCGATGGTCAGGTGGTGAAACTCTACGACAATGTCAACCACAAACGCGCGCCGGAGAAAGATACCACCGCGCGCGGCACCGGATCGCTGCGCGCGGGCGCGCGGCGCGATACCCGCTGGGTGCTGATTCAGCGCCCCTTTATTATGACCGGCGGCGAGCTAACCATGGATGGGCTAGACCTGGTTTTCGATGACGTCAATAAATTCTATGAAGCCCCCTTCCAGGTGAAGGCCAATGGCGGCATCTTGCTGATTGACGATTTTGGACGCCAGCTTGTGCGCCCGCGCGATCTGCTCAACCGCTGGATTGTCCCCCTGGAAAATCGCATCGACTATCTGACCCTGCACACCGGGCGCAAAGTCGAAGTTCCCTTTGACGTGCTGATTGTATTCTCCACCAACCTGCCCCCGAAAGACCTGGTGGATGAAGCTTTTCTACGACGGTTGCGACATAAAATTGAGGTCGGCGACCCCACCTATGAGGAGTATCGCGAAATTTTCCAGCGGATGGCGAAAGCCAAGGGGGTTGGCTATCGCGATCAGGGATTGGCGTATTTGCTGCAAGAATGGTATATCAAACATAATCGCAAACTGCGCGCATCACACCCGCGCGATTTGTGCGACCAAATTTTGGATATTAGCAATTTTATGTCATTTGAGCCCAATATGACCCGTGACCTGATTGATCGCGCCGCTCTGGCTTATTTTGTGGATTTATAACCATCAGCGATGTTTGAGAAACTTCCCACCCCAACGATTTTCGCTCACCGCGGCGCCAGCGCGCATGCTCCCGAAAACACCCTGGCCGCCTTTGAATTGGCCGTACGCCAGTATGCCGACGCGATTGAACTGGATGTTAAACTATCTGCCGATGGCGAAATGGTTGTCTTCCACGACCAGACCCTGGAGCGTACAACCAATGGCAGCGGCTGGATACACGAACACTCTTTGGCAGCGCTGAAAGAGCTGGATGCGGGTTGTAGTTTCGATGTTACCTTTTGCGACGAAAGAATCCCCACATTGGCCGAAGTTTTTGAGAGCGTCGGGCAGAAAACCTATATTAATATCGAACTCACCAATTACCGCAGCCCGCGCGACACACTCCCCGAAAAAGTGGTTACCCTGATTGAGCAGTACAGCCTTGCGGAACGGGTTTTCTTTTCTTCCTTCAACCCGATTGCGCTGCGCCGGGCACACAAGCTGCTGCCACAGATTCCCCTGGGGTTGCTGGCGCTCTCGGGGATTGGGGGCGCTTGGGCACGCTCGGCCCTCGGGCGTAGCATCCCCTACCAGGCGCTGCACCCAGCCCTGAGCGATGTCACGCCGCGCCTGATCCACAAACAGCACCAACACGGATGCCGAATCCACGCCTATACGGTTAATCATCCAGAGGATATGGCTCGGCTCTTTGCCTGGAAGATTGACGGGATATTCACCGACGACCCTTTGTTGGCGCGTGGCATTCTCGATAAGTTGCCAAAACCCGAGGGCGACGCCTGATGTTCACCCCTGCCGAAGTCATGGTCGCTTGCATGGCGCGTCAGGTGGAAAACGGCGAAGTCGTTGCACAGGGAATCGCCACCCCGTTAGTGACGGCGGCCTATTTGCTCGCCCGCCACACGCACGCCCCCGACCTATATTTTGCCTCCGCCATCGGGCAGGGCATTTGCCAGCATCCAGCCCCGTTGGGAATCGCCAGCATTGAAAGCCTGTGGCTCGATCATTCTCTAAATAATGTTGGCTTTGTGCGCGCAGCGGCAGATATTTTGCCCAATTTGCGTCCAAAGGAATTTTTTCGCCCAGGACAGGTAGATGCACACGGAAACTTCAACAACCTGGCTTTCGGTAATGACTATGCGAAACCCCGACTACGCTTGCCGGGCAGTGGCGGCATCCCCGATGTGACCACATTTATCAGCGATATTTACCTGTATGTGCCGCGCCACTCGCGGGTAACATTCGTCGAAGAGGTTGATTTTCGCTCCGGGCTGGGCTATCATCCTGAACGGCTTCACGGCGCGGGGCCGCGCTACCTGATTAGCGATCTGGGACAGTTTGACTATGCAAACGGACACATGCGCCTGATATCCTATCACCCCGGCGTCAGCATTGCGCGTATTCAGGCGAAAACCAGGTTTGAGCTTGAAATTGCAGCGGATGTCTACGAAACAGAACCACCCACAACCGAGGAACTCGAACTCATTCGCCATGAGGTTGATCCCCTCGGTGTACGCGACCTGGAGTTACTCAGCGGCAATGCCCGCCGCAAAAGATTGCGCGAAATACTCGCGCAAGAGAGTAATTGGTTCAATCTGAATATGATTTGAGGAAATGAGAAGCGATTTACACAGATTGAACCCATTTTTCGAAGTTATTTTTAGACAATTTCAAAAAGTTTTGGAGAAGGATCAGTGAGAAGTTTTCGCCATACAAAACTGGCGCTAGGTTTAGCGTTATTTTTGTTATTTCTACCTTATACCCCCGGGCAGGCCGCTCTTCCGTTACAAGAAGGTAGCCCCGAAACGCGGGCGCAGGAACTGCTTGTCCAACTTACGCCTGAAGAACGCGTTGGGCAGTTATTTCTGGTCACTTTTCAGGGTACTGAAGCCGGGCCGGAAACTCAAATCTATGATCTCATCACCAATCATTACCTGGGTGGAGTGATTCTCAGCCAGATCAACGATAATTTTACGATTGACCAAACCGCGGAAAATACCCGCAATCTGGTCACGCAATTACAAAACAGCCGTTATTCCAGCAGCCAAACCGAACACAGCGACCCCGTCAGCGCGGAGATGTTTTTACCCGCCTATATTCCCTTGTTTGCAGGCATCACCCAGGAAGGCGATGGCGCGCCACGCGCCCAGATTCACAGTGGTATTACACAGTTACCCAGCCAATTGGCGATTGGCGCAACCTGGAATCTCGACCTGGCTCAACAAATTGGCACGCTGGCCGGACGGGAGTTAAGCACTCTGGGATTTAATTTGCTCTTCGGGCCTTCACTGGATGTGTCCGATATTCCCAATCCGGATGGCGAAGGCGATTTGAATGTGCGCGTTTTTGGCGGCGACCCATACTGGGTGGGTGAAATGGCGCGTGCCTATATCACGGGTGTCCACGAAGGCAGCCAGGGGAAAATTGCTGTTGTTGGCACCCACTTCCCTGGGCTGGGCAGCGCCGACCGCCTGCCCGAATATGAAATCGCCACGGTGCGTAAATCGCTGGAACAGCTTCAACAAATTGAATTGGCCCCTTTTTTTAGCGTTACTGGTAGCACTGAAGATGCCACAGAACGGCTCGATGCGCTGTTAGTTTCGCATATTCGCTACCAGGGATTGCAAGGCAATATCCGCTCAACCACGCGCCCGGTGAGTTTTGATCAACCCGCGCTCAACTTGCTAATGCAACTAGAACCCATTTCTGGCTGGCGCGAGGACGGCGGCATTATGATCAGCGACGATCTGGGCAGCCGCGCTGTGCGTCGTTTTCATGACCCCACCGAGCAGACTTTCAATGCCAGCCGATTAGCCCTCGATGCGTTTCTGGCGGGCAATGATATTCTGTATCTAAACAATTTTATTAGTAGCGATGACCCAGACGCCTACACAACAATTTTGGGCACGCTCGAGTTTTTTGCCCAAAAATATCGCGCTGATCCTGTCTTCGCACAACGGGTGGACGAATCTGTATTGCGCATCCTGACGCTAAAATTCCGCATGTATGGCTTTTTCACGCCCAATCTGGTGCTGCCACAGGGCGATATTGCTGAGATCAATACTACCGAATCGAAGCAAATCACCTACGAAGTAGCCCAGCGCGCGGCTACCTTGCTCAGCCCGCCGCGTGACGAGTTGGATAATGTCATCCCAAATACCCCCAATCGTAACGACCGGATCGTCTTCATCACGGATACTTATGACAGCCAGCAATGTAGCGAGTGCCCTATCGAACCGGTACTTTCACCCGATGCGTTACAGCAATCGGTTATCAATTTGTTTGGCCCCAGTGCAGGCAATCTAATCACCCCTGCGAATCTGAGTTCAATTACGTTCGCTCAACTCGCCAATATATTGGATGACGGCAACGAAGCGCAACAGGTCGAAAACAGCATCAGCCGCGCTCATTGGTTAGTTTTCACCATGCTCAATATTGACCTGAGCCGTCCGGAATCGCTAGCCTTACAGCGTTTTCTGGCTGAACGCCCGGATCTCAGCAGTAACAAAAACATTATCGTCTTCGCAGCCAGCGCGCCTTATTACCTGGATGCTACCGACATTTCCAAACTGACGGCCTATTTCGGCCTTTACAGCAAAACATCGGCTTTTATGGATGTTGCTGCGCGTTTGCTCTTTAAGGAAATTTCCAGCCCCGAGGGCGCGCTGCCTGTTTCCGTTCCCGGGATTGGCTATGACCTCATCACAGCCACTTCTCCCAACCCGGCTCACCCGATCCCCCTGAGAGTGGGTACACAACCCATGCTCGTTGGTGATCCTGGCCTTCAAGCGACTCCTGTCTCTCGGTATGAATTGGGCGATACAATCCATCTGGAAACAGGCGTGATTCTCGACCATAATGGCAATCCCGTTCCAGATAATACGCCCGTGCAATTCAGTATCACAATCAACGGACAGGAGATGCCCCCCATCAGCGTAATGACACAAGCCGGTATCACAGCTACCGACTATCAATTCATCCAATCCGGTTTCATTAACATCAAAGCCACCAGCGGATCAGCAGCCTCTGTGGAAATCGTCTTTGAAATCCCTGTGCCGGAAGGTCCCACACCAACCCCCACACCAGAGCCAACCGCCACACCAGAACCAACCGCCACAGCCACCCAACCGCCACCTACTCCGCTGCCAACGCCCATGCCCGAAACACCTTCGACCAGTAGTCAGGTACTCGATTGGATTTTTGCTCTGGCAATTATCTTTGCCGTAGCCTGGGGCGCATCCCGCAGTGGAGCTTTGCGCGGACAGGTACGCCTGGGCGTGCGCTGGGGATTTGCCGCCATTATTTCGGGATTACTGACCTACACCTACGGCGTACTGGCCTTGCCCGGCAGCGCGTGGATTGCAGAGGGGAATCACCCCTGGGGATTATTGTTACTGGCCTTTTTTGGCGCGTTATTTGGATGGGGAGCTATGGTGATTTTCTTCAACGATCAGCAAAAAAAATAAACCATACAAAAAGACGCTTACTACTGCCAAAGGGTGGCGATCAAACTGACAAATAGCAGCCCTAATGAAATCCAGATCAGGCGGCGTTCAAACGGCGACGCGAGCAAATCGATCAGAGTGGGGGCAGGCATAGGCGACTTCGGCTGGTTGACCGGGTTCCAATCTCCCAACAAAGCTTGCCGAAATGTTTCCATACTTTGCGGTCGTTCTTCCGGGTGCAAACTCATCGCCCACAGGATGGCGCGCTCTGTGCGCGGGCTTAGGGATGTGTTTATGTCCCGCGGCAGGACAAGAAGACCCGGCTGCAAGAAGCGATCACGCGCTTCCCGCGGGGATTGATTGGTGAGCATATGATAAAGTGTGGCTCCAAACGAGAAAACATCGCTACGCACATCGGTATGACCAGCATCGCCACCATATTGCTCCAGCGGTGTGTAGGCTGCGGTGCCGCGCCCTTGCACAACAGTTATCGTGATTTCATCGCTGGCAAGAATTTTCACCAGGCCAAAATCAACCAATTTAACTACCCCGGCGGGGGTAAGTTTGAGGTTACTCGGCTTAATATCCCGATGCACAATGGGAGGTTCTTGCCCATGTAAATAAATCAACGCATCAGCCAATTGGGCTGCCCAAGTGAGTACTTCACGCTCATCCAAGAATTCTTTTTTCAGACGCGCTTCTGTCATCAGTACGCTTAGATCGCGCCCGGGAACAAAATCCATCACCAGGTAATCGCGTTCTTCGATAGCGAAAAAATCAGATACTTTGGGTAAATTCGGATGGTCCAGGCGCGCCAAAACAGTCGCTTCACGCATAAATTGATCACGCGATTGTTGGCGCAGGGTTTCCGATATCTGCGGGTCATGAAACACTTCTTTCAAGGCACATAAGCGCCCATCCAGCCGTAAATCATCCGCCAGATAAACACTCCCCATACCGCCCTGACCGATAATGCGGTTTATTTTGTAACGCTCTTTTAGAATATCTCCAGTATGATGTGGTACAGGCATATAATAATTTTCCGGGTCTCCAGGAATCCTCGTGGTAGTTCCCAAAGAAACAATTTTCCAAAGCAAAATATTATGATATTATACTCGGATATGGTGTCGAATAACCACGATATACCTGTATTAATCGGGCATGAGGGCAATCTCGACGGTCAGCGCTGGATGCTAAGAGAAGACATTATCCTGGGCAGGGATCATGACTGCGGCATCACGATTCAGAACCGTCAGGTTTCCCGGCATCACGCACGAATATCACTCACTCCAAATGGTGCCCTGCTCGAAGATCTCAACAGCAAAAATGGCACGCACTGCAACGGAGAACGCCTTACCCTACCAACGCCGTTGGTAGACGGAGATGTTATCTACATTGCTTTGGCGCAAAAATTTGTGTATTTGAGTTCTGATGCTACTTTGCCTATTGAATTGGATGCCCCACGCCACCCCGCAGAGAATTTCAAATTGCGGATAGAAAAACGCTCCAGACGGGTGTGGATCAATAATATTGAATTGCTGCCGCCTCTATCGGCATCACAATATAAATTACTCGAGATTCTCTATGAAGAGAATGGCAATGTAGTTTCCAGGGAGATTTTGATGGCTACCGTCTGGGGTGATGATTCCGTTATGGACATCACGAATCAGGCTCTAGACGCGCTGGTACGGCGTTTGCGCGGGCGGCTGGCCGAAATTGATTCCGTGCACACCTACATCGCCACAGTCCGCGGTCACGGACTGCGGATTGATAATCCCCCCCAAGAATAAATCAAAAAAAGGGACACAGAAGGAATCATTATGCTCAAAGAATTCAAAACATTCGTTATGCGCGGCAATGTACTCGATATGGCCGTTGGCG
>JACKQG010007282.1_pt1 | contig 11233 bp, 11 predicted proteins | sample 8237621 | NCBI WGS metagenome assembly JACKQG01 (sample SAMN15677084, study PRJNA649215) | marine metagenome | biome: marine; feature: Black Sea; material: saline water; isolation source: suspended particulate matter (SPM) from the Black Sea western gyre | collected 2013-06-09/2013-06-10 | depth... | reverse complement strand
ATGCCGACATTCGATGGACTGGACCAGTTGGGCGTCAAGGTTAAATACACCATCAGCTCAGTCTATTTCGAGAACGGCAAACTCAAACGGATCGCCGGAACAAAAACCTCCGTCGAGCCAATCAAGCACTATCCGACCATCATGAAAAATATCGAACAGGAGGCGGTTAATAAATACGGCTATATGACCCGATAAGTTCCTGTTACCCTCTTGTGGGTCTTTTTTGCATCACAGATTGGAAGGGTGGTAGTGTTGATGATGCTGAAGATATTCGAATCGAAATGCCTGTTTTTAGCTGTTGCCACCGGTCTCATATTATTTGCGGCTGCCGTCTGTCGTGGAAACAAACCGAGTTAATGTAAAAACAACCCTTGAAAAGAGGACGGTAAGCGGTATTATATCATAAAATCGAAAGCCAATTGCTGAAAAGCCCGGAAACCTTGGACGAAGGCGATCGCACATGGATGATGCGCACTATTTGCCGCAAGTGAAGGAGCAGTACGAAAATTATCCATATCCCATGCGGGACCCCGCTGATGAGGTAAAGCGGCTTGTTTGCAGCCAAATGCCGTATTTAGCCAATATCAATCATTTTTGTTTTAAGGGCAGGCAGGATTTTAACAACGGATTCCGGGCGCTGATGGCTGGCGGTGGAACAGGGGACGCCACCATCTTTCTTGCCGAGCAACTCCGGGGTAAAAATGCGCAGATTATTTACCTTGATATGTGCGATGCTTCGATGGAAATCGCCAAAAGACGGGCCGCGATCCGAAAACTTGATAATATTGAATGGGTTAAGGGTTCCCTACTCGAGATTGATAAAAGTATGCTTGGCGAATTTGATTATATCAATTGCTCCGGCGTTCTGCATCACCTGGAAAGTCCCGAAGAGGGACTGAGCCGACTCAAAGGCGTTCTCAAAGATAATGGTGCGATCGGGATCATGCTTTACGGGCAGTACGGCCGGACCGGCATCTACCAGATGCAGGAGTTGATGCGGCTGGTGAATACCGGCCAGTCGGATATCACAGCAAATCTGCAAAACACCAAGGCGGTGCTTGGCTGCCTGCCGCCAAGCAATCTTTTCAAAAAGACCGAGGCCAACTTCGGTTTTCCGGCAACCCTGAATAGCAATATTGAAGTTGTCGATTTGTTCCTGCACTCACAGGACAGAGCCTACACCGTTCCCGAGGTTTACGAGCTGGTCGAACAGTGCGGGCTGCACTTTGTTGATTTTGCATCGAAACGGCCATTGTACCGGCCGGAGCGTTTTGTGAAGGACCCTGAGCTGCTTGAAACAATCCATGCACTGTCGGCTGAGACACAGCAGGCGATTGCCGAGTTGATGGACGGTTCGATCAAAAAGCAGATATTTTATGCCTCGATGCAGCCGGATACCATTGCCGGCCCGGATGATCCGGAGATGATCCCTTATCTGTATCGAGAGAATACCGGCCCGCAGATCTATGAGAAAATCAAGGATATGCCGGTCGGCGTCGCGGTTGACATGACCGACAAAGTTGAGGGAACGGCGAGGTTTACCATCGAGCCCTATACCAAGGCATTGTTTAAGCATCTTTCAGGGGACAAAACGCTGAAGGAGATTTTTGAATTGATCAGAGCCGAATGCGATGGGGATGACAAGCCGTCCGACGCGGTGCTGATGCAGGAGTTCAGGCGGCTTTACGAATTGTTTAACCTGTTGAGCTTGATGGTATTGCGGCACAAATCGGTGCCGCCGTTTCTGCGGAACGAGCAAATCCAGGAGCGGTTTATCCGTTTGTACAATAAGTAGGGGCCAGGGGTGTGGTGCTTTTCCATCCACCTCATTTCATTCGGTGACTGCCACCCATCCTACATGGCTGGTTCCCAGTTTAATGGGCTATATGGAGTTTCGCCTTTCTTGTAATAATTTGAGAAGGCTTTTTCTTCTTCATACGTATAGCCAAAACTACTATAATCCGACACGTCGTACACTGCCTCTTTGGCAAGAGCGATGGCTCCATCGTGCAATCTATATTTGGCAATAGTGCCATCTAAAAACAAAATATAAATATAAATATTCTCGACAGAAAAAAAACTATCCTTGGCGTATTTCTTTTTTAACAACTCCGGGCCTCCCGACAAATTAAACTCACCATCAGCTTCAAATACTAACACAAGATTGCCAGGCAAATCCTTTTTTGACAAAAGACTCAAATTCTTATTAAAGGCAAAATGGTATTCAATCGGCCCGACTTGGGTCAATTGAGGAATGTTAAAAAGATATTTTTTGACAAGCCCTTCTTCCATATAATACTCCATTAACCTATTACACCAAACGGAGTTTTGTGGAAGCTGTTTGTTATGCTCGAAATATAGGTTAAATACTTCACTAATTTTCATAATCGAAGCAAGCCCATTGTGTTCAATACCACGTTTAGTCCTCTGGTTATTAATATCCTTAATACAACCGATAAAAAAAATAAATGCGACAATTATAATTAATAAAACAACGGATACAGCAAAAAGAATCTTCAATACAAATCCTGAAGCACACATTTTGAATACCTCCACAAAATAAATCTCTTATCTATTAGCATTCATTTTCTACTGCATCAAAAGTATGGTGTTTTCTTTCTTGACCAATAACAATAATTCTATACCTTATCCAATTATAGTAAGAAGTGGTCCGTTGATGTCAAGAATTATGTTTTCTGTTGACGGGGTGGGCTTTGAAATGAACAATGATGATTGACGAATGTATAATGGGGTGGGATTGGGCCGTATAGGTAATTCGTTATTTATAATTGACGGCGGGGGCTGAGAGCCGTAAAATAGCCCATCATAGATTGTTAAGGCATCATAAGGGTAGATTATGGCTAAAATTGAGTTTGATACGCATCGGTGTAAGGGATGCGGTTTGTGTGTGATGTTTTGTCCCACGAAAGTTCTGCGCATGTCCTCCCATCTCAATGAACACGGGCAGCCATATCCGGAGATGGTTGATGAGCAGACATGTACGACGTGCGGCCTGTGTTTTCGGATGTGTCCGGACGGGGCCATCGAAGTGAACAAAGAAGAAAAATCGAAAATTAAAGAGTAAAATGTAAAATTAAGGAAGCGGCTGTGCCGCACTGTTTAAATAGATCCCTCGGCTTCGCTCGGGATGACACGTTGCGTCTGACGCAGGGGGAGAGTTTATATATAGGGAGTTATTTGCCTCATGGGCCAAAAGATACTGCTAAAGGGAAATGAAGTGATGGCCGAGGCCGCCGTTCAGGCAGGCTGTCGGTTTTTCGCCGGTTATCCCATCACGCCTCAAAACGAGGTTCCGGAATATATGTCCTGGCGCATGCCGGAAGTCGGCGGCGTATTCGTCCAGGCCGAAAGCGAGATCGCCGCGATCAATATGATCTTCGGCGCTTCGGCGGCGGGAGCGCGGTGTATGACCAGTTCGTCATCGCCCGGGATCAGTTTGAAACAGGAGGGCATCAGCTACATCGCTTCGGCGGAGCTGCCTTGTCTGATCGCGAATATGCAGCGGGGCGGACCGGGGCTGGGTAACATTCGCGCGTCTCAGGCCGATTATTTTCAGGCTGTCAAGGGCGGCGGACACGGCGATTACCGCCTCATCGTGCTGGGGCCTTCAACGCTTCAGGAACTGTACCAATTGACGATGAACGCGTTTGACTGGGCCGATCACTATCGCAACCCGGTCATGATATTGGGCGATGGGATCCTGGGCCAGATGGCCGAGCCGGTGGAACTGACGCCATACAAGCCTGTCGTTGATCTGCCAAAGAAAGATTTTATACTGGACGGGTGCAAAGGGCGCCAGCCTCGGGTAATCAAGACGCTGGTGCTGAAGCCGGCTGATGGACTGGTGCCGCACAACGAGCACTTACAGGAAAAATATAAACGCATCGAGTCGGAATTGTCTCTCTGTGAAGAATACGAAACCGCGGATGCGGAGATCGTTGTTGCCGCTTACGGCATCACCGGACGCATCGCCAAAGGCGCGGTTCGCAAGGCCCGGCAAAAAGGCATAGCCGTTGGATTGGTCCGGCCGATCACGCTCTGGCCGTTTCCGAAACAAGCGTTTTTGAATGTCGCCCAAACGGCCGCCAAAATACTCGTTGTTGAGATGAGCCACGGCCAATTTGTTGAAGATGTCAAACTGTCAATGAATTGCGCATTGCCGGTTGAATTTATGGGTAAGGGGGGCGGTTGGTATCCGACGGAAGAAATTATTCTTGAGAAGATCGAAGCGATGGCAAATGATTTCGCATCTGCCGGAAAGGGGGGCAAATAGATGCCGACCCTGAAACGAACCAATGTGATGAAGGATGCTCAAACGCACTATTGCCCCGGCTGCGGTCACGGGATCGCGCACCGGCTGGTGGCCGAGGTAATCGAGGAACTGGGCATCCGAGAACGCACGATCGGTACCGCCCCGGTTGGCTGTGCGGTGCTGTTGTATGATTATTTTAACTGCGACATCATCGAATGTGCCCACGGACGTCCGCCGGCGGTGGCAACCGGCATCAAGCGGGTTCAGCCCGACACGATCGTCTTTACCTATCAGGGGGACGGTGATCTGGCGGCGATCGGAACGGCCGAAACCATCCATGCGGCCAATCGCGGCGAAAACATTACCGTGATCTTTGTCAACAACGCTATCTACGGCATGACCGGCGGACAGATGGCCCCGACCACCCTGCCCGGCATGTTTAGCACGACCACCCAAGACGGTCGAGGCGGACACGGAGAAGGGGCGCCGATGAAAGTCTGCGAATTACTCAGTTCGCTGGATGGCGTCTCTTACCTGGAACGGGTGGCTGTCAGTACGCCGAAAGATGTCGCCGGCGCCAAGAAAGCGATCAAGAAAGCTTTTCAAAATCAGGTCGACGGCAAGGGGTTTTCGCTGGTGGAAGTACTTTCAATGTGCCCGACGGATTGGAAAATGTCGACGGCCAAGGCGATCGATTTCGTGAACAATGAGATGAAAACATTTTTTCCGCTGGGCGTTTATAAGGACAAGTAAAAGCATATGAATAAGCATCAAGCAAACATTCTCATGGCCGGTTTCGGCGGGCAGGGCATTGTGGTGATCGGAAATATTATCGCCCGGGCCTGTGTGATCGAAAATAAAAATGTGACGGGCATGGTTTCCTACGGCGCTGAGATGCGCGGCGGAACCGCTAACGCGACGGTGATCATCAGCGACGAAGATATCGCCTGTCCGTTTGTGACGCATCCCACGCACACGATTTTTCTCAATCATCCGTCGCTGGAGCGATTTGAGCCGGACATTGTTGACGGCGGCTTAATGCTTCTTAATACATCCCTGATGCAGCGTCCGCCGGAGCGTGATGACCTGCAGCGAATTGAGATCGCTGCTACGGATATCGCTCATGAACTCGGCAACCTCAGGGTGGCAAACATCGTGGCCTTGGGCGCCTTTGTCCATCATACCAAGCTGGTTTCGATGGAAAGCATTATGCAGGGACTCCAGGATCTGTTCGGTAGTAAAAAACCCGAACTGGTCAGCTTGAATCTGAAAGCATTACAGACTGGTGCCGAACGCAGTGTGTTGATACCGGCCGTGCAGGCCAGTCATAATTAGAAAAGGTTTTTGTGCATGCCTTTAACCGCCGATTCACATATTACGAACGCATTTTTTCAAATAGCGACCTCCGGTATCGACCGTCGAAAGCCGGCGATTGGGATTCGCATGACACCGATGATCGATGTAATTTTTCTGCTGTTGATTTTTTTCGTGTTGACTGCGAAATTTCAGGAGCCCGAACAACTTTTGCCGATTTCCGTCGGCGGCGCCCAGACATTAATGCCGCCAGCTGTTCAGCAACCGCTTTCGATCCACGTTAAAGCGGTCCCGGACGGCTGCGTGATCCGGGTGGGCGACCGTTCCGGGATTACGCTTTCCGCTCAGAAGCCGCAGGAGGGGCTGTTGGTGTTGACGCGAATTGTGCAGGGGCGGGTCGAGACGGCGGGTTTTCAGCCGGTCGAACTGTATTGTGACGATGCTGTGGCATGGGACATTGTGGTCAAGGTTTATGATGTATTATACGCGATGGGGGCACAGGATATTACATTCCGAATTGACCCGTAGCTTGGCTCTTGGGGTCAAAAAGCGTTTTCTTGCAATCAAAAAATAATTGTGGTATAATTCTAATGTGCAGTCTCTTTATGGGATTTGTGCCTTTAATAATCCAAAAAAGACAATTTTCAAAAGTCAGGAGCCGTTCTATTATGGCGAAGTCTACCGGTAAGGACAATGATAAACGGGATGCGTGCAGTTTTTGCGGCCGCACCAAAAAACAAGTGGACGCTTTTGTCGAGGGCCCGGGCGGCGTTTATATCTGCCCCGAGTGTATCGATCTGTGCTACAACATCGTCCGTCAGGAACGCCGCCGGATAAGCGGTGCTAATGCGTTGTTTGACGAAGTTCCCAAACCGCGTGAGATCAAGGAATTTCTGGACCAGTATGTTATCGGGCAGGACCGTGCCAAGAAAAGTCTGTCCGTGGCTGTCCACAATCATTATAAGCGGCTGCTTCATGCCGACAGCGAAGATGAGAAAGTCGAGATCGAAAAGTCGAACATTCTGCTGATCGGACCGACTGGTTCGGGCAAGACGTTGCTGGCCAAAACACTGGCACGGATGCTTCATGTTCCGTTTGCGATTTGTGACGCGACGACGGTGACGGAGGCGGGATATGTCGGCGAAGATGTGGAAAATTTTCTGCTGCGGTTGCTGCAGGCGGCGGATTATGATGTTGAAGCGGCCCAGCGAGGCATCGTCTATGTTGATGAGATTGACAAGATCGGCAAGACCAATCAGAATGTCTCGATCACGCGAGATGTCTCCGGTGAAGGCGTCCAGCAGGCCCTGTTGAAAATGCTTGAAGGGACGACGGCGAATATCCCCCCCCAGGGCGGCCGAAAACACCCTGAGCAGAATTATATCCAGATCGACACCTCGCAGATCATGTTTATTTGCGGCGGGACGTTTGTCGGACTGGACAATATTGTCAAGAAACGTCTGGGCAAACGCATGATCGGTTTCAACAGCGAGCACGAGGCACACCACGATAAGAAGGCCGACTACAGTGAGATCATCGCCCAGGCTACGCCGGAAGATGTTATTTCGTATGGCATGATCCCGGAGATGGTGGGGCGGCTGCCGATCATTACCACGCTGTCGGCATTGGATGAAGACGCCTTGGTTCAGATCCTGACACAGCCGAAGAACGCCCTCGTCAAGCAGTACCAAAAACTGTTTGAGATGGAAGAGGCCGAACTGAAGTTTACCGATGAGGCGCTGAGGATGCTGGCGGCCAACGCGATGAAGCGCGACACCGGTGCGCGAGCCTTGCGGGCATCGATGGAAGAGATCATGCTCGATCTGATGTATGACCTGCCGGAAGAACCCAAGCCCGGCGACTATACAATTACGCCGGAGGTTATCGAAGGCAAGGTGAATCTGTTCGAGAAGGCTCGGGGGGTTCGCAAAGAATCCGCTTAACACTTTTAAGAAAATTCAGATAACAGTCAAAGGACCCGGATATTTCCCGGGTCTTTTTTTATATCAAAGACCAAACTTTAGGTTGCTGGGGTCTTATTCCTCTTTTCAATCTAAAGCACGATTGGACATGACTTGCTTGCGTAGGGCCTTTCGGGCCTTGACGCGGAGGGCGGCGTTTTTCCAGCGGCGTTTTTCGTCTTCTGTTTTCGGTTCCAGCGGCGGGGCGGCGATGGGTTTGTGGTTTTTGTCGATCGAGACAAAGGTTAAATAGGCTTTGGTAGCGTGGGCGCGTTTGTGCGTCACGGGATCCTCACGCATGACCTTGACGCCGACTTCCATCGAGGTTTTTCCGACATAATTGACACTGGCCAGCAGGACCACATGGTCGCCGATGCCGATCGCTTCGTGGAATGCCATCGAATCGATGCCGGCGGTGACGACTTCCGTGCCGCAATGTCGCTGGGCGGCCATGGAGGCGACCATGTCGATCCAGCCCATGATGACCCCGCCGAAGGCGGTGCCGAAGGGGTTGGCCTGATGCGGCATGACCAGATAACGGGTTTCAACCGCGCTTTGTGCGGGACTTTTTGCATTTTCGGACATCGACAGGGTCTCCTAATCCTCAATTTATAAGTCATAGTGTAGCGAATTATTGCCAATAGAAAAGAAAAAAACCAACAGACTGCTTCTAAATCGCAGGGTTGCATATCGGTGTTTTTTCGGTTATCCTGAGAGACGGCGTGTAAATGAAAGGATTGGCCGATGCGCATCATTCAACTGACACCGGGTTCGGGCGACAATTTTTATTGCGAAAATTGTCTGCGTGACCTGACGTTGGTCAAGGCGATGGCCCGGGCGGGGCATGATATATCCATGGTTCCGATGTACCTGCCGATTGCGATGGACCAGGTGTCATCGGCCCATTCGGCACCGCTTTTCATGGGGGGCGTCAACGTTTATTTACAGCAAAAATTTTCATTGTTCCGCAAAACACCTCGCTGGCTGGATGCGTGGTTTGACCATCCTGAATTATTAAAAAAAGTCGGCCGATTTTCCGGTATGACGACCGCCAGAGAACTTGGCAAAACGACCGTTTCGATGCTGCAGGGCGCCGACGGTAAACAACAGAAGGAAATTGGCCGCCTGACGAACTGGCTGGAGGAGCTGGACGAAAAGCCCGATGTGATTATTTTTTCCAATATTCTTCTGGCCGGGCTGGCCCCGACGATCAAAGAGAAACTGAAGGTGCCAGTCGTTTGCCTGCTGCAGGATGAAGAGGGGTTTCTCGACGATCTGCCGGAACCGTTTTGTCAGCAGGCCTGGGAACTGGTTCATGAAAAATCGCGGGCGTTCGATGCGTTTATTGCCGTCAGCGATTATTACAGAGACATCATCGTCAAACGCCTGCCGGACATGTCCGATCGGGTTGAGGTGTTGGCGATGGGGGTTGACCCGACTGCTTTTGAGCCTGCTAAGCAAATGCCGGAGGCACCGACGCTGGGGTATCTGTCGAAGATGAGTTATGATCATGGGTTGGATATTCTGATCAACGCGTTTCATTTTTTGCGGCGGGATAATCGACTAGAAAATGCTCGCTTACGCATCACAGGTGGCAGCGGTCCGGGCGATGCCGGCTTCTTGAAAAAAATGCGGCGGCGTATTGAGTCGCTGCGGTTGACCGACTGCATTGAGTTTGCGCCGGAGTATGATGTCCAATCGCGTCAGGCGTTTTTAAAGAGCCTGTCGCTGACGGTACTGCCTTCGCGCGTGCCGCTGGGGTACGGGTTGTTTGCGATTGAGTCACTGGCATCGGGTGTGCCTTTTGTGACACCGAATGTGGGCGTGTTTTCCGAATTGGCGGATAAGACCAAGGGGGGCGTTCTCTATGGACCCAACAACCCGGTTAAATTGGCTGAAACGCTGCGGCCGCTGCTGTTGGAACCGGATAAGATTCACCGGCTTGGGCAAAAGGGCACCGCGGCGGTAAAAAAGTTGTACTCGATTGACAGCACGGTCAAAAGCATGGCTGAATTATTCAGTGCTCTCTTATCAGGATAGAGCGGAAAGTGAAATCGATATGCTTGAGTTAATACAGGTCACTAAAACATATCCCGGCGAGGCCGAGAACGTTACGGTGCTGGAGGAGATCGACCTGGCCGTTGAACCGGGACAGACAGTTTCGTTTACGGGGCCTTCCGGCAGCGGAAAAACGACGCTGCTGAATCTGATCGGCGGGCTGGACCGGCCCTCTTCGGGCAAGGTATTTTTGAACCGGACCAATCTGGCGTCGCTGCGGGGAGGCGAACTGGCGCGGCTGCGGAATACGCAGATCGGCTTTGTGTTCCAGCTGCACTATTTGCTGCCGCAATGTACGGTACTCGAAAATGTCCTGCTGCCGACGCTGGCCGAACGGCAGTCCGAGATCGAGCGAAGTCAGGCCCTTAAGCGGGCGACGGAGCTTCTGGAAAAAGTGGGCCTGCAGAAATACCGGGATGTTCGACCCGGCCAGATCAGCGGGGGCCAGCGTCAGCGTGTGGCGGTGGCCCGTGCCTTGGTGAATCAGCCCGAACTGCTGTTGGCCGATGAGCCGACCGGTTCGCTCGATGCTGAGACTGCCGAGCAGATCACGGATCTACTGCTGGAACTGAATCAAACCGAAGGCGTGACGTTGATCGTCGCCACGCATGCTGAAAAACTGGCTTTGAAGATGCAGCGGAAATTTCTGGTTGACCATAAACAATTGAGAGAGATTTAAGACCGAAGCGATGAATTTTTTACAGATCGTAAAACGTGATCTGCTGTTTTACCGGCGGAATAACCTGGCAACACTGCTGCTGGCAATGGTTTGCTGTGCTGTGTTGACCGGCGCACTGCTGGTGGGCGACTCGGTTCGTTATAGTCTTTTACGGCTTAGTCAAATGCGGCTGGGAAAGGTGCAGTTTGTCTGCTCGACCGGCGAGGGCTATTTCCGCAGGGAACTGGCCGATGAGTTAGCGAACGGGTCCGGTTCTGTTGTGGCACCGGTATTGGCTTTAAAAGGAATTCTCGAATCGCCTGACGGGACGGTGCGTGTCAATCAACTGAATATTTACGGCATTGATGAGACTTTTTGGCAACTTGCATCCGGTCAGCAGGCAATGGATTTGTCGGCCGATCAGATCCTGCCTAATCAGTCGCTTGCGGATCGATTGGGAGGGTATACAGGGGAACTACTGCTTCGTCTTGGGACCGATACGGTCCTGTCTCAGGATTTGATCTTTTCGACGGAGGGGGCCGATTCACGCGCATGGAATGTGCAGGTCGGGACAGGTGTTTCAGACGATTTACTGGGGCGGTTTAGTTTGCAAGCTCAACAGAGGCTGCCGCTGAATGTCTTTGTCCCGATCGAGTGGTTGGCTGACAAAGCGCAGGTTACCGGCAAAGCGAATATGTTGCTGGTCGGCCATGACGGCTCCGGCAAGACAGGCCCGAAAGAGTATGACCGATTGCTCAGGCAGTTTGCGATCCTTTCGGATTATGGCTTGGAGATTCGTGATATTAAAGAACAGAACGTGATTGAGCTTCGCAGTCCGGATATTTTTCTGGAGAAGGCCGTAACGGAAACGGCGATCGCTATCGGGGCAAATGCGTCCGGCATTTTTACTTATTTTGTCAATGAGCTGAGTTCCGGTGAAAAGTCCGTTCCCTATTCAACCGTTGCGGC
>JACKQG010007281.1_pt1 | contig 11238 bp, 9 predicted proteins | sample 8237621 | NCBI WGS metagenome assembly JACKQG01 (sample SAMN15677084, study PRJNA649215) | marine metagenome | biome: marine; feature: Black Sea; material: saline water; isolation source: suspended particulate matter (SPM) from the Black Sea western gyre | collected 2013-06-09/2013-06-10 | depth... | reverse complement strand
CACTCGGCATAATCCGGAACTCGGCATTATGCCTATTATGCCGAGCTCGGCATAATAGGCATGCATGCGCGGTAAGAATGCTTTTATCCGGGAAGTCACCCTCTGACATTAAAAATCATCTAGGCCACGAAAATATAAACTCCACCATGCTTTACCTGCATATGAATCTGACTCAAAGGAGAGCGGTGCAAAAGAAATTTATCGAATATACTCAATCCAACCTATCTCATGACCCGAAGATAGATGAGTTAATTGATTGGGAAAATAAAAAAGATGTTCTGGAATGGCTCGATAGCCTCTAAACAGCAACTGTAGCCATTGATCAGATCAGGTGTGGAAGGTTTTAGCACAAATCGTTATGTTGCCACTTTTATTGCAAATTTGTTAGTTCTTTTATAACGCATTGTTTTTATATCGAATTTGAATTTCCTGGGACCACGATGAATATTGAATTATTTTCAGCCGGTTAGGTGTACTCACAACATAAAGGCAGTAATGTTCACATTAGGGTGTGAATATGAAATGCGGCTGAGGCACAACATATGGAATTTTTCAACTTCAGCCCAGACCTAAAGATGAGGGCCTACTCAGGTGTGGTATTCGTTAAGTATCACAGGCATTTAAAGGCTTTGCGGCGCCAGGATATATTGCAGATATCCAAGGCAGGAAATGATGATATAAGATGTTTTTTGTGCCAAGCAATCTGCTAATCCAAATCATCTAAATATGGATCTATATACACAATGATGTTTAGCATCGTGTTTTTCAAACCAATGTCCTCCAACGAAATGGATTGTTGGGTTCGATGCTTTGTATTGGGCGGTATGCTAAGAGAAAACTCTCTCTGTGCTTGGATGTAGACATTCCCCGAGCATTCTTGACAGAAAAACTTATCCCAAACCTCTGAAACGCTACATCGAGAACAGGCTTCAATTACTGGTACAGTTATGGGGAAAAGCCCTCCTTGCCTGGCTTCTTGAGGGGAAAGTATGATTTCGTAAAATAAATCTTTTTCTGGGGATCGACCACGCTCTCTGGTATAAAAACCAGGCAAAAATCCTTCAAAAAATTCGTCAGTAAATGATCTGAACCTATCCATTTCGTCAAAGACGGTTATTCTTCTTGAAACGGTTCTTGAGACTTTCGTTACACTCGGGACCGGTAGGCTCTGTGTCAGCATTGCGTCATATCTTCGGCGTCTTTCCTCATCAGCAAGCGTTTCATAAGCCTCTATAACTTCGCGAAATTTGTCGCTGCTCGCGGATTGTGTTAGATCCGGATGAAACTGTTTTGCAATTCTCCGGTAAGCGCGTTTAATCTGGTTTACATTGGCTCCTCTGGATACACCTAGAACAACATAATAGTCCTTTGGCATAGCACATCTCCATTCAAAACCTTTTAGTGTCAAACCATCACTAACAGGATCACACTATCCCACGAAGACGCTCTTTTGATTAAATTTCGAAGAACGCAGCGGCAAAAGCTGAGCATTGATATTCAAATAATCAAAGAAAAAAGCCGGAGGATCGGTTTCTTCATACTCACACCACCTCCGGCTATAAGAAAAAAGTTTATCCGGGTTTGACTTCGATTTGGCGCGGTTTAGCTTCTTCTACCTTCGGTAATGTGAGCCTTAAAACCCCATCGTTCATTTTGGCATCGATTTGACTTTGATCGATTACACTGGAAAGGGAAAATTGCCGATGGTATTTCCCTGTCTCGTATTCAATCAGAAGGCCTTCTTCGTCGGCTCCTCCAGCAGGTTCAACTTCTCCTATCAGGGTTAGTGTGTTTTCGCGAAGGTCTATCGTCAGATTTTCTGCCGTAACACCCGGCAAATCAGCCAAAAGAGTAAGTTCACGATCGGTCTCGAATATATCCACACTGGGGGTGAAAACCAATCCAGGGCTTGTCAGTTCCGCAGCAGTTGTTACTTCTTGTTTTGGCTTAAACTGAATTTCTTTGGAATCTTTATCCGTCATTGTCATCCCTCCTTCCAATGAAAATATGTGAAATAATTATTTGACTGTTATCTGCCTGGGCTTAGCAACTTCAGCCTTTTGTATGGTGATCGTTAAAATGCCATTATTCAAGCTGGCCTCAACTGCATTGACGTCGATTTCACCGGGGAGATTGATGGATCTGGAAAATTTTCCTGCCTCTCTTTCGCGCCTGTGATACTTTACGCCGTTGCCTTCCTCCGGTATTTTTCTTTCTCCCGAAATAGAAATTCCGTCTGAAGTCACCTGGATATTCAGTTCGTCTGACTTCATTCCCGGCAACTCAGCCCGCACATAATAGTTACCGCTGTCTTCAGTCACATTGGTCAAAGGAAATACACCGGCTGCAGGCATGGAAATAGCATCGCCTGATAAGGCACCATACAGCTCACTCATCTGCCTTCGAAGACGATCCAGTTCATCAGACGGCCTTCTGAATCGCCAAGTCGGAATATTGAACAACCTTCTGTAAATCATGATAACATCCTCCTTTCTTTGATAATCTAAACGTTTTTTATGTACAGATTCAACTAAATATTTAAATTTATGGAACACAGCAAATAATTTTTAACTAAAAAATATAACAGGATTTAAAGTTGTCAAGATTAATTTTATATTTTTCTATTGCATTATTAATTAATACATTTATAATAAAGTAATGAAAAAAGAGCGGAGGTTAATATCATGGGAAATGACGATAAAAAAAAACCAGCAACAGGATTTTCCTTACCCCTGGCATCAACATCTAAGTTAAAAGGAAAACAATCCGTTCGAGCCACCTTTAGGCTATCGGAAGGGTGCATAGAGGCTATTGGTATTGTGGCCAATCAAATGGGTATAAAACAGAAATCTCTTTTTGATCATTTGGCTGAGGATATAAAAATTTTAGAGTCAATAGCCCATGAAATCAAAAACGCGACCTTTAATCAACATAACCGTATTCAGAAAACTTTTGTGATCAGCAGGAGATCACTGTCTTCATTTGATGAGATCTCGACAAGTTTTAATGCACCCCGAGATGCCCTTGTCGAACTTTCAATTCAACGTCTATTACCGATCATTGAAAGAGAACGGAAAAAACATGAAAAACGAAAAGATTTTTTCACTAAGATCAACAGGCATTACAAGGAAGGAGAAAAGATACTTAACGCTATCAGAAAACAACTGGGCGATGATGACCCAATTATCAATAAATTTGAAATGGTAATGTCCAGTTATGAATCCGCAAAAAGCAATATAGAGGCATTTATTGATAGGAGTAGAGGTATTGAGAAATTTGACTCAGATGATATGAATCCTTAATTCTTGAATTAAAGGAATCGTTCTGATCCAGATATCTTGCAATTTGAACAAATATCCTAATGGTTTCAAACCTTTTGATACGATTAACATATCTAGTGCTCAGTTGCAGCATTTTAATGAAAACCTGGTCATCCCCTCAACACTACATATGGTATATTTTCGTTCAGAATCAAGGCGGTATTTAATTCACGATGCCTTGCCTGAACCACCTCAGGCCGTTCAAGATTATTTATACAAGATTTCTAAAGGAAATCAACACATTTTGAGGCTTGGAATTGTAGCGGTGAAAGGTTACAGTCAAGAACTGGGTACGATTGAGCTTTGGCAAATGATCTCAATCTTTTTTTTTGAGAGAAAGCAGCTCTTGCATGGATTTGTTAAGTTCGGGAAGTATAAATGGTTTTTCAAATACCTTATCAGCTTGGGTTTCTATAATGAACCCGTCAGGATAGGCCTCCCATCCAGTTATGGCAATGACTGGTGTGCCTGGGAATCTTTTCCTAATTTCTAAAATGAGGTAACTCCCACTTATTTTGGGCATAACGAGATCTGTTATTACCAGATCAAATCCTTGTTTTTCAGTTTCAAGCAATTTCATCCCTTCTAAGCCATCAGAAGCAGTTACAACATCGTAGTTTTCATTGGTTAAATAATTGTAAAGAACCTTAAGAATCTGCCTGTCGTCATCAACTACAAGCACCTTAAATGTCTTGTCTGTTTTATTTAATTCGCTATCCATTTTAGTTTTTCTCTCCCTGGAGGATTTATCCGTCTCTTACTCCCTGCCCTTCTTCCCCACCCCCGTTTATGGGCATCCCGGAAGTTACCATTTGCCGTTTTGTTAGTATTTAATTAGAGGTCTTATCAATATATCAATACCCGTCCCTAATATTCCCAACAATATCCGGGATCAGATACAGCTTGACAAAAGTAGACGATTCCTGAACCAGCGGGTGACTTCTAACTATTATCATAGACGATTCGGTTTGGGAATCTTATATTTTTTGGGTTATCTTGCCTTAGCAAATAACAATGATGTCAACATGTTGAGATAAGCGCTGTGTGTCTGGACTCAGGTTGAACATCGTTGTGAAATCCGGGCGGTTTTTCCCCCTTACATATTGTACCAAAAACTGCATGAAAAAATTTAAATTTGAAAACATAAAGAAATACACAATGAAAAAGTATAATGCCGACCGAATAGGGTTTAGGTGAATATATGGAATTTGTTTCCTGATCCCCGACCCCCGACCCCCGACCCCTGACAACTTTCAATCAAGGGAGGCGGGTTGCAGTATCATTGCTGTGCGGGTTGGAAGGTATAAGCTGAGCAGATTTCGTTCCCGCCCCATTGAATTATCGAATATGGTCAGATGGTGTTGATCCGGGTGTAAGCGGTTGTGGCCTCCGTATGCGGTCATGTCCGTGTTAAAAATCATGCGGTATTTTCCAGGCGGTGCTTCGAAACGAAAGTCAGTGTGAGAATAAGTGGGATGAAAATTAAATGCGAATATAAGGCCGGCGCGCTTAAAGATGATTACCTTGTCCTCGGAATGCTCGAACAAAAGATGCAAACCGAAAGATTCCAGGAGCTTAAAACGTTGGGCCAGTGCAATCATATCTTTGTCAAAATGAGCAAGAAAACGATATTTAAGCGTGGTGTCATCCACTAAATTCCACTGACGCCGTGCATATCGGTAGGACCATTGATTTCCTTCACGCGGGAAATCGATCCATTCGGGATGTCCGAATTCATTACCCATAAAGTTGAGATAGCCGTTGCCGGCGGTTGAAAGTGTGATAAACCGGATGAGTTTATGGAGGGCCAAACCCCTGTCTACCTTAATATTCTCACAGCCGGCGTCCATGGCGGCATACATGTCTGAACCGATAAGCCTAAAGATAAGCGTCTGGTCACCAACCAGCGCCTGATCATGGGATTCGGCATAACTAATTGTCTTTTCGTCCTTGCGGCGGTTGGTTAATTCATGCCACAGGTGTCCCATGTTCCATTCTTCATCCGGTGTGTCCTTTACCAGGCGGATCCAGTAGTCGGGTACCCCCATGGCAAACCGATAATCAAATCCGATGCCGCCTTTAGAGATCGGTGCAGCCAGTCCCGGCATGCCGCTGATATCCTCGGCGATGACTACGGCATCGGGCTTAAGGTCGTGAATCAGCCGGTTGGCCAGCGCCAGATAGGTAAGGGCATCTTCGTCCACGCTGCTATTAAAGTAGTCATCATATGAAGTAAACGCTTTTCCCAGGCCGTGATGGTCGTAAAGCATGCTGGTAATTCCGTCAAAACGGAATCCATCGATTTTGTATTCATCGAGCCAGAAACGACAATTGGAAAGCAGAAAATGAAGCACCTGATATTTACTGTAGTCAAAGCAGCGGGAATCCCAGGCCTCGTGCAAACCCCGGGAGCCTTCATGAAAGAATTGATACGGTGTGCCGTCAAAGCAACTCAGTCCTTCGGTCTCGTTGCGGACGGCATGGGAATGGACCATGTCCATGATCACCGTAAGGCCCGCAGCGTGGGCAGTGTCGATGAGCGCCTTTAGATCTTCGGGGGTTCCAAAGCGGGAGGAGGCTGCAAAGAAATTCGAGACATGATAGCCGAAGGATCCATAGTAGGGATGCTGCTGAATGGCCATGAGCTGTATGGTGTTGTAACCGGCCGCAACGATCCGCGGGATGATCTTTTCAGTAAATTCCTGATAAGTACCGATACGCTCTTCTTCCTGGGCCATGCCCACGTGGGCTTCATAAACAAACAGAGCCTCAGGCGAACGCTGAAAATCCGGGTGCTGCCAGGGATAGGGGGACGGCGGAGACCAGACCTGGGCATTGAAAATCAATGTTTCCGGGTCCTGCACCACGCGCCGGGCATAGACGGGAATGCGATCTCCTTTACCGCCGGGCCAGTGCATACTGAGCCGAAAGAGATGCCCGTGGCCCATTGTGTCCGAAGGTATACGAAGTTCCCACACGCCCTCAGGGTCGATCCGTTGCAAGGCAAACTCTTTTTTCTGTGTCCAATCGGTCATATCTCCGATCAGATAAATGGCACTGGCATTGGGCGCCCATTCCCGGAAAATCCATTCATTGCCGCGAAAATGCAAACCATAGTATTCGTGCCCGGAGGCAAAGTCGGCCAGAGTCATTTTTTCTTGAGTAAGTCGACCCTCGGTCTGGCGGGTACGATCGAGCCGACGCTGTAAGATTTGTTCGTACGGCTGCAGGAAAGGATCATTGTCAAAAAGTTGCTTTAGCAATTCCTTTGGCCGTTTAATTTCAAGAGAGCCTTTAGTCTCTTTGGGTTTCCGGATTTCAGTCATTTCCAATGCAATCGGATTTCGTATTTGTCGTGTCTTTATGTTAAATAATTAAGGGGCGCTCCAGCATCTTCTCATAAAGCTCGATATATTGCCGAGCAGTTGCGGCATGGGTAAATTGGGCGGCACTTTCGGTCATGACCCTTTTGATTTGCTTTGCCTTTGTCCGCTCCGGCAAATTATAAAAGTTCATGGCCTGGTTGATGGCATAGAAGAGGCCATTGGCGTCAAAGGTTTTAAACAGAAAGCCGTTACCGGTATTGTTTTCAACATCCAGATCACTAATCGTATCATGGATCCCTCCGGTATCATGGGCCACCGGAAGAGAGCCGTAAAGCGGGGCGATCATCTGGGGAAGGCCGCAGGGTTCAAATCTCGAAGGCATCAGGATAAAATCCGAAGCGCCGTAAGCCAGATGCTCCAGCCTGTTGTCAAAATCGCAGATTGCCACGCGCTGCTTAAATCCGTGATAATTCACAATGTCTCTGAATACCATCTGATAATCACCGTTAGCGACAAAAACGACCTGCAAATTTTGGTCCCAATATTTCGAAATGACCTGATAAAAAATTTCCACCAGCAGTTGGCATCCCTTTTGAACCGGATCGAGTCGGGACGGCCAAAAGAAGACGGGCGCTTTCTTGTCCTTAATCAACCGCAGTTTTTCTTGTAGAAACAGTTTGTTTGCGCCTTTGCCCGCGACATAGTCCCGGGCACGGTATTTTTGTTTGAGATTATTATCTTCAATAGGATTAAAGGCAGGATCCGGTGCATTCAGTATCCCAACGGCACAGCCGGCATTATATTTATGGGTGAGTTGCTGTTGTATGGGCTGCTCGACAAAAGGATGGTGCCCGTTGACGATTTCCTTTAAGAATGTCGGGCTGACAACATTCACAAAATGCGCGGCAAAGATTCCGCTGGTCAGCATATCTATAGGGTTGGTATCCCGCACGTCCCAATAATTGGTCGCCATATTTTCGTAATACATATTTTGCCAAAACTCGGCGGCATCAATGCCTCTGTCCTCAATGTAAGCCAAGGTTGTTTTTACCGTGTGCACATTGTGAATGGTAAAAAGGCATGGAATTTCCATATGTCTGGACATTGCCGGAATCAAACCGGTCATCCAGTCATTACAATGAATCAGATCCGGTTGAACCTGAGGGACGATATGACTGATCACCTCGCGCTGAAACGCCAAGGCGAGTTTAATGTTTTCTTCTCCATAGGCAGAATACACCCGGTTGATGTAATAAAAGGCCCGGTCTTCCGCCAGGTGGATGCGATCATCGGGCATTTTGCGATGGATTCTACGGAGCTCTCTTTTTAAAACAGGGGCCAGGCCGTTACTGAAGATGGCACGATAGTCCGGAAGGGCGACGTGGACATCGGCTCCCTGCTCAAACAGAGCGCTGATCAGGGCGGCCGAAACGTCGGCCAGTCCCCCTGCTTTAGCAGTGAAAAAAGAGGCCAAGCCTCCCATACGGTCCGGCAAATAGGTTATCTCCGGGGTTACGATCAGTATGCGCGGATTTTTTTGGGAATCGCTCATGATTTTGGTACTCCTTCTCCGGGTTAGGACCAGGTTATAAATCCGGGAGCGAATCGGATGCGGTCATCTCCCCGGGGTACGGCTCGGCATGTAAAACCGTATCGACCCGCCGCTCGGCAGGAGATGGTGCAGGCAAAAAGGTATTGCCCGTTTCCCCGGTCCTCCTGCACGGTCATGATTTCCTTGCGTCCCCCCGCCAGTGCATCCACATCTTTCAAAAGGCCGTAATAGATCTGGATCTCTACTTCTTCGGGACGCAGTTCGCCGAGATGTACCAACGAAGTTACATGAAATGTCTCTCCCACCCTAAAAGGTCCGTCCGAACTTCTGACCGGAGGCTCGATCTTGATGTTCTGCCAGTGGTTGCGCAGTCTCTGGTATTGAACGGCCTGGGCTTTGGCCTCGGCAATATCGTTTTCAAGCAGGGCTTTCATCCGATGTGCTATGGGAGCATAAAACCGTTTTTCATATTCACGGACCATGCGGTGGCTGCAAAAATCAAGCATGGCCATTTTAATGGATGCTTTCATCATTTCAAGCCAATTTAAGGGAATATTACCGTTTTTGCGTTCATAAAAACAGGGGATGACATCATTTTCCAGAACGTTATACAGTGCCTGGCTTTCCACTGAGTCCTGGTAGGCGTGGTCGGAAAATTCTTCCCCGCGGCCGATGCGCCACCCTGTTTCTTCCGAATATCCTTCCGCCCACCAGCCGTCCAGCGTGCTGACATTCAGAACACCGTTAAGGGCCGCTTTCATGCCGGATGTACCGCAGGCTTCCATGGGCCTGCGGGGCGTGTTGAGCCACACATCGGCACCCTGCAAAAGGTACCGCGCAATGTGGGGGTCGTAGTTCTCGATAAAAATGATGCTGTGGCGTACACTGGGTCGTCGGGCAAATTCTACGAGGCGACGGATCAGCTCTTTGCCCTCCTGATCCTTGGGGTGGGCTTTGCCTGCAAAGACAAACTGAACCGGATGCGTCTTGGAGTTAATAATGGCTTCAAGCCGGTCGGGGTCTGCCAGTATCAGGTCCGCCCGCTTGTAAGTGGCGAAGCGGCGGGCAAAACCGACGGTCAGGGCATCATGATCCAGAACGGTTTCAACTTCCTCCACCATTGCTTTGGGTGCGTTGCGCCGTTCATATTGCTGCTTCATAAGTTTGCGGCAGATGCTGATCAGGCGGGAACGATTCATTTCACGGGCCCGCCACAGTTCCTCGTTGTAGATTTCGTCAATGCGCTTGAGGAGATTGGCATGCCAGGTATGCAGGCTCCAGTCCGGGCCGATGTAACGCTCAAAGAGCAGGGCGTTCTCGCGTGAAATCCATGAAGGGACATGCACACCGTTGGTAATATGGCTGATGGGAATTTCAGAGTCGGGCCTTCCCGGCCAAACGTGGGACCACATGCGCCGGGCCGTAACACCGTGCAGTTCGCTGACCCCGTTACAGTACTGAGCCGTCCGCAGGCCTAAAACAAACATGGAAAACGGGCTGGTCGCATCAGGGTTTGCGGGTTGCCCCCAGGTAATAATTTTTTCGACTTTGGTCCCGAGCCGTTCCTCAAAGGATTTGAGATAGGGCTTGACCTGTTCAGGGGTAAATTCATCGTGTCCGGCAGGCACCGGGGTATGGGTGGTAAAAACCGTTGTTCGTGGAACGATCTCCCAGGCGGTTTTGAGATCAACGCCATGGGTCTTTATCACCTGCGCCAAGCGTTCGAGGCTGGCAAAAGCCGGGTGCCCTTCGTTCATATGGCAGACTGTCGGTTGGATGCCCATGGCGTCGAGAGCCCGCATCCCGCCGATACCCAGGAGTACTTCCTGGGCCAACCGGGTTTTGCCCTCGCCGGGATAAAGTGTAGCGGTGATGTCTCGAATTTTAGCAGGATTTTCTCCGATATTGGCGTCAAGCAGATAAAGGGGGACGCGGCCGACCATGATTTTCCAGACGATGGCATGGATTTCACCATCGGGTCCTGAAATTGAAACCATAAGGTCGTTGCCGGATTGATCCAGAGCCCGTTTTGCCGGCAGATTAAAGATGTCGGTTTCCGGATACTCCTCCTGCTGCCATCCATCCTGGTTCAGAAACTGATTAAAATAACCCTCCCGATAAAGCAGTCCCACGCCAACCAATGGCAGCGCTAAGTTGGAAGCCGCCTTTAGGTGGTCTCCTGCAAGAATTCCGAGCCCTCCGGCGAACAGGGGAACACTTTCATGAATTCCAAACTCCATGGAAAAATAGGCAATGATTTCCTTTTGATCAAAAGGTGTGTCTGACCGGTTTACGGGACCTAGAACTTGGCCGGCATAAAGTTCTCTCACGCGCTTTTGATGCGCCAAAAAACTGTCGTCTTTTGCCAGATCCTCAAGGCGTTTTTGATCGATATAGGTCAAAAAAACAACCGGATTTCTGCCGGCCGCTTCCCAGAGTCCGGGATCGATCCGGCGAAAAAGCTCCTGGGCATCATGCTGCCAGCTCCACCACAGGTTGCGGGACAACATTTCCAGAAACGATAGGGGTTCCGGAATGGAAGGAAATACTTGAAATGTCTGTAATCGGCTCATTTTTAATAACCCCGGCAATATAAATTATTGGAAAACTTCTGGCGCTACCGTACCTGGTAGTGGAAAATATCATAATTTTGGCATTTGTCATCTATACTTGTCAAATGCCAATATTAAAATCGGGTAACCCTATCAGTAAATTTTCCCTGAAAAACCTGGTTCTTTGGGCCAAGCCTGCCCCGCATTGCGGGGGTCAGAGATGTTTGGCTATGCCTGAAATAATCCTTAATCGTAATCGTACTCTTAATCATACTCGTAATCAAAAAGTTCGGTATAATTAGTCAACTGCTAAGAACGATTAGGATTACGATTAAGAGTAAGAATGCTTGATAAACGTTTTGATTGATCCACAACCTGGCAAATTAACCCCTATGGGGTGAAACCAAAGCCGGGTCCTCTGGGTCCGGATTCTTTATTTGTGTTTCCATATTGGTTGGCGTTTTTCCAGAAAAGCCGCCATACCCTCC
>JACKQG010007280.1_pt1 | contig 11239 bp, 6 predicted proteins | sample 8237621 | NCBI WGS metagenome assembly JACKQG01 (sample SAMN15677084, study PRJNA649215) | marine metagenome | biome: marine; feature: Black Sea; material: saline water; isolation source: suspended particulate matter (SPM) from the Black Sea western gyre | collected 2013-06-09/2013-06-10 | depth... | reverse complement strand
AACGACAATCTAACTGACATACTATCCTCCAACAAGAATCATTTTCTGGAGGTTCTATAATAACCTATTTTATACAATTCGTCAACACGCCCTAATGTTCCTAACTTCTGATAGGCGTTGATAAACACCTCTTGGGTCAAATCCTCGGCGTCGTGAAAGTTGCCGATTTTGGCGTACACAAGCGCATAAACGCTCGCACCTGTCAACCAGGAATCCAAAGGCTTCAGGTTCATCGTTGAGGCACTGGCGAATAATATATCCATCTTCGGTTCTCAAGTTTCCCTCCTCATCTAATTGAGGTTTTCATCTTATTAGAAACCGCAAATGCCCAAAACCTTACAAAGAAATGAATTTTTTTCAAGTTTTTTTTCAGCACTGGAGTAAATTCCCATGCTTAAAGAGTTCACAAAATTCTATCAACTGTTTTGAATCAGTTACTGATACTATATCCTAGTTCCTTCAAATCCCGTTCGTTTCGCCGCCACCCTTCTCTGACACTTACCCATAGCTCAAGGAATACAGGGGCGTGTAGAAATTTTTCAATCTCTTCTCTTGCCAGTTGACCAATTTGTTTTAGGCTTTTTCCACCTTTCCCAATTATGATTCCCTTTTGTGATTTACGTTCTACATATATCACAGCACGGATATATATTTTTCCTCTCTCCCGCTCTTTAAATTCTTCCACCAGCACACAAGACGAATAAGGTATTTCTTGCTTTGTTTTCAGAAAAACTTTCTCACGAATTGTTTCTGCGACAAAAAACCTTTCAGGCAAATCACTCATTTGATCTTTAGGATAGTAAGCTGGTCCAAAAGGTAGATAGCTTACAATCATATTAAGTAACTCAGAAACTCCATTTCCCTTTATTGCTGAAATGGGAATGATTTCTTCAAAATCAAATTTTTGGCTATATCTTGATATGAGTGGCAGTAAGCTTCTTTTGGATATCAAATCTATTTTATTCATAATAAGGATAGGAACTCCACCGGATTTTTTTATATGCCCCAAAATTCTTGATTCTGCCTCTTCTGGCGGGAGGTTTTTAACATCAATCATATACAAAATTATATCGGCATCATCCGCGGCTGCAAAAGCTGCTTTAATTAGATGTTCCTGAAGTTTGTATTTCGGTTCCAAAATACCGGGAGTATCGAGAAAAATAATCTGGTAATTCTCCTTTGTAAGAATACCTGTTATGCGATTACGGGTCGTTTGCGCCTTTGGTGTCACAATTGCTAGCTTTTCTCCCAATATCGCGTTGAGCAGAGTAGATTTGCCAACATTCGGTTCTCCGATAATACCCGCATATCCTGAACGGAATTTTTTCGTTTGTTCCATTTTCAAATCCCTTCTTATCTATTAGAGCCTCCGATTTTCAGACCTCATCGGCGTGGTCGGTAAATCAGCGGCTATTTCTTTTAATCGCGAAAGTAATCCTACCTTTTGGCAATTTTATTCATAATGGCTCATGTGCAATTTGCTATAAGCGAATTGCCTTAAATTTCAATTGAGGTAGGCATGTTCAATGTTTATTTTTCGCTTGACGAAGCTATTGGGTATCGCGATGTGCGCGATGATTTCGCCGAAATTTATGCAGTCGGTTGCAATATGGTTACGCATTATTTTAGAAGTGAATACAGCCTTGAACAAAAAGGACAGCGATTTTGGGCTTGTTTACCCGGATGGCTAAGGAAGGTAAAAAGGCGGTGATTGAATTGGAGAACTGTCAGGTTAAATACGCACTCGTTTCGAACTAAATGTGAATGAGTTGCGAATTAACGAACGCGAAGCCAGAGCTAAAATACAGAAACCGTTTTTACCAAAAACTTGGTTCAGAACGTTTTAACAATTTTCCATCACAAATTTCAATGCCTCCTCTTTCGTCCCTATCTGATTCTCCAGTTGTGCTTCTTCAACTGCGTCTAAAATTTCTTTGAACATTGGCCCAGGTTTATATCCCAAATTGATTAGGTCACGTCCATTTATCAGCAGTTCCGGTTTAATTTCCTCTGCGCTGTATTCTTCAAATTTGCGCTTGCACAATTCCCAGTTTTCCAAGCTCCCATGACTGCCCAAACAATCCGCTTTGTGGAGCGCCAATTCATCCCAAAATGTCTCTCGTTGAAACAAGCGCTTAAAAGTGCTTCTCTTCATTCTGTGTACATTCATAAACGTCATATGATTTTCAATACAAGCGACAATTCTTTCGCGTTCATCGTTAGAGAATCGCAATTTTGTACAAATGTTATTTGCAATCTCAGCGCCGACTTTATTGTGTCCATAAAATCTGATTCTATCAGTGATTGTAACCGTCCGCGGTTTGCCCACATCATGAAGTAAAGCGGCAAAAGCGAGCACCGGCGAAGGGTCAGTGAGACTATCAAGGGTGAGTTTGGTATGAGTAAATACATCTCCTTCCGGATGGTAATCTGGCGGCTGCGGAACACCGACCATTGCGCTGACTTCTGGCAACACATAGTCTAAAAGTCCGGTATCGCATAGGAGTTGCAAACCTTTACCGGGGTTTTTGCCTGTGAATATTTTCATAAGTTCCATTTGTATTCGCTCATTGCTGACTTCAAGAATTTTGGGCGCAAGTTCTTTAATTGCCTTGAATGTTCTTCTTTCTATTTGATACTCAAACCTCGCGGCGAAGCGAACAGCACGCATAAGACGAAGTTTGTCCTCAGTAAACCTCTCCCTTGGTTCGCCAATACATCTGATAACCCCAGTTTCGATGTCTTTTTTACCGTTGATGTAATCGTACAATTTTTCCGCGATAGGGTCGAACAGCAAACCATTGATGGTAAAGTCTCGGCGTAGTACATCCTCCTCGGCAGAAGTGGATAAATGCACATCCTTGGGATGTCTGCCATCTATGTATTTGCCATCAGAACGAAATGTCGCTACCTGAAATGAAATATTATCTATGACAACCAATACTACTCCAAATTGCACGCCGACGGGAACAGTTTTTTTAAAAAGCGCCATGACTTCATCCGGACACGCATCGGTAGCAATATCGTAATCGTCAGGTTCTAAGCCCATTATCTCATCTCGCACGCATCCGCCCGCAAACAGGGCAGTATATCCAGCACTATTCAGTTCTTTCACAATATTAGTGGCTATTTTTCTTATATTTTTAGGCATCGTTGCTATTTTTCTTTGTTTCAGGAAATTCCCTATTCTCCCCGGTTTTTCTTCCCATACAAAGTCATCCAAAATTCCTCAACCATTTCCTAAAACCTTGGCTCATTATAGCTTTTTTCTCAGCATACACGCAATATTCGAGGAATACCCGTCCCCACACGCTCGCCATATCCTAAGGCTTCTATCAGTAAAAATAACAATCTATTTCGGGGATGGTGGTCGCCTATCGGAAGCAATTCGAGTGAAGCGGCGTTAGGCAATCTACTCCAATCGGTCATCAAAAATGAATAGACTGTAGACAAGTAACTCACTCAACTTTCCTGAAAAATGAACCATCCCGCAAATAAAGATCGAAAATTAAACCTGCTGGAGGTTCAACAGTAAAAGATTCTTTGATGAATCCAGAGAGCAGTCTTTGGTTAAAGCAGGGATAGTGTTCAAATATTTCTGGTCGTGGGAAAAGGTGATTAATGGCATTGATTGGGTGATTGTCGGAGGCGAATCGGGTCCAGGCGCACGTTCTATGATTCCCGCTTGGATTACTGAGATTCGCAATTAATGTATTCGCACATCAGTGCCTTTTTTCTTCAAACAGTAGGGAGGTACAAACAAGAAAAAAGCAGGTCGTCTTTTGGATGGACGTACTTGGAGTGAGATACCCTCTAAAGACACTTAAACGCTTAGTGTAAGCTAGGTTGTATTTGCAACATTTTAGTAATCGATTTAAAACTGATTATTGAATAGGTTCAGTCTGAACGATAGATAAGAATACAAGATTGCGCTACTTTCCATAGTGGCAGCGACTTATCCCCGTTAGTCTTCAGCCCAAACCGAGATAAATTCGATTACGCTCGGAAGAAAAAAGGTACAAGGCACTGCCACTACAAACTAACATTAATTCGACTGTGATAATGAACTCACAACAAACCACGCTATACCGCCTGCTAAAGTTGTGAGAATAACGAAGGCTTTTTTGCCTTGAGATAGTTCTTCAACTTCTCCGGTATCAGCGATTCTCGTTTCTAATCGAGAAATACTTTCCTGGTTTTGAGTAATTTGGGTTGTCAAAGTTTCTACACTTTGGCTTATTTCGGTTATTTGCTGCTGTCCGGCTGCTGCTAATTGGTCAACTTTTCCATCAAGCGCTTTGACATTGTGGTCAATTTTATCAACATTTTCATTTAATTGATTGACTTGTTTCACTGATTTCTGAAGCTCACCTTTGACTCCAATCTCAGCTTCCGACAGTCTCTCATCAATGCTCGCAACCTTCTTTTCCAAATTCTCTACTCGCTTTTTTCCAGCTTTCTGATTGATATTTTGGTTCAATTTATCAATAGCCTTTTTAAGTGCTTCTAATTCTTCGGTTTGAGATTTAAGTGCATTAGATATATCTTGATTTGAATTTTGAAGCGCTTTTATTTCATATTCAAGCCGTGCAATTTCTTTTTCTCCAACCTTTGCTATCTCCCTGGCCATTTCAATAGGAATTTGCATATCTTCGCCGGGATAGATAAGGTCGGGATTGGTATATTCATTATATTTTTTAAACTCTGGCCATTTCAATGGGTCCTTCAGCCACTCTTCCGCTAAATCCCACAGTGTATCACCCTGTTTTATAGTAATAACTTTTCCCTCGACTGGTTCCTTTACGGTAATTTTAGCAAAAGAAGAAACGACAGAAGGACCACCGGTCAAGAACACACAAATATAAAGAATTATTCCATATCGAAGGATAGATTTCCGTGAATTCATAAAAATGTGCTCCTTTCTTAAAGCATTAGGACATAAGATAGGGCATCGGCAACGGAGTAAGTGGGTAAGTGAATAGCTCACTTACCCCTTTGTTCTCTGCCAAAACCAAGTGCGCGAAGTTATCCTGAGAATCAGTAGGACAATTTGTTATTTATAATACGCGTAAGATAAGGATACAAAGTGCGAGCTACCATCTAACTGATAAATTGTGTCGTCGGTGGGCTTAAATGCGTAATCAAGTTGAAGTCCTGCAACTCTCACACCAAATCCACCAAAGAGACTACGTCGATCTCCAGTGTGTTTACCTCCCGCACGAATGGCAAGCACGTTTCTTAACCAGTATTCTACACCAAGACGGATACCGGTTGTGCTTTCTGGCAAGTCGATAATTTCGTGCTCAAGGTCAAGTGCTAGCATTGCCTCATGATTTTTCAGAAGTTTGAATGCAACGCCAACGTCAAGAACCATTGGTATAGTGCCATCTCCTACCTTACCGCCAAGATTTTCTATAGCCAATCCGCAGCTTACTGTGTTTTCAAAAGCATGTCCCAGCACACCAATATCAATGCCGCCAAACCCTGTTGTTCCTTCTGCACCCTCGAAATTGAAGCCAGATTTGATGAATTTCAACGAGGCACCAAATCTGAGTTCTGAAAGTCCGCTAGAACTGACATCTGGAAGTCCATATCCATAAGATAAAGCAAACATATGGTCAGCAGAACTGAACCGCTTGTCGGAATGTTCCTCACCGGTGTTATCGTAATAACGGATGTCATCTACACCCGCGTTTGTCCATGCAAAGCCCACGGCACCTGCTGATTTCAGATTTTTGGTTATGCCGAGGAAATTATGTTTGCGATCGAAGTCCATTTTGGCTGTATACAAGGTGAAAGAACAGTCACTATCAATATTTGATAAGCCCGCAGGATTTAAGACTATTGAAGTAGCATCATCTGCGACCGCGGTAAATGCACCGCCCATACCAAGTGCTCGTGCGCCGGCGCCCATCCGCAAATAGGGAGCGGCGTCGATTTCAGCGCTAAGGCTAACCGATACGAATCCAAGAAGAAGTATTATTCCAACGACACCGATAATTAATGCGTGCTTTTTTTGAAGCATTATTAACCTCCTTTTTAATAATGGTGAGTGGTAGAGTGGTTGCTAAAAATAGCAAGCCACTCACCAATCATCCGTTAGACGCCAGCATCAACGAGTAAGCGCCATTTTAAGAACGGCCTGTTGAGGCTCGAGTTCCGTTTTCATAATAATGACGCCGAAGTATACACCTCTGGCAAGGTCATCACCATTTTCGGACTTACCATCCCACGGAATTTCATAAGGTCCGGCTTCCATTACCTCGTTATCTTTCAGCATTTTTACAAGTCTTCCTGAGAAATCGAAAATTCGAATGGTGACCTGAGATTGCTGTGTAAGTTTAAAGGCGATGGTCGTGTTACCTCCGAATGGGTTAGGATAGTTGCGTGGATTCACTATGCCAGCCGCTTTAGCTTCGACAATGAAACTCCATGTAATTGATGCTTTATTATCATCATTATCTTCCACATCAAGATTGACAGTATGCGGGCCGATGGACAAATCACTATCAGTCGTATATACAATTTGACTTACATTCTTCGTACTAGCTTTTCCTGTTACATCTTGACCATCGATTTTGAGCACAACAGATTTCTCATCAACTCCTGCGAGATTATCCGAGTAACTTGCTGAAATCGTCGGTTTAGCCTCGGTCATTCTTGTGCCATCTTGAGGTGAAACTATAGTGATGACAGGTGGAACAACATCGAATTCCACGGTAAAAATCCACTGAGCAGAGGAAGAATTTCCGGCTACATCTTCAGCTTCCGCAGTTGCAGTGTATGTTCCAGCTTTCAGCGCACTATTAGGCTTAAATGTCGCTGATGATTCATCGGAGCTTACTTTTCCTGAAACCTTCTTGCCAGCGGCATCTTCCAACAAAATATCGATTGAATCCACACCAGATACATCATCAGATACTGAAACTGATATAGTGGGTTTTTCGACTCTCACTGTTCCAAGAGGCGAAACTGCTGTGATAGCAGGCGGAATGGTATCCAACATCACTGTAAAGCTCCACTGTGCGGATGCAGTATTACCAGCATTGTCAGTAACTGTGACTTTCACTTGATGTTCGCCTGAATCAAGCCCGGTAGCATTTCCTGTCGTTAAGCCATCACTAAATGTTACGCTTATTGAACTTCCATCAACTTGGATCGTGGGTTTTCCATCTATGCCAGATTCATCGGTAACAGTAGCAGAAATCGTCGCAGAATCTTTGTAGATTGTTCCCTGTGGAGAAGCGACTGTGATTTGCGGCGGAGTTGTATCTATATCTTCTTCTACTAGTTCAACAGTAAAATTCCACGCTGCTTGAGCTTTATTGCCGGCACCATCAGTCACGACTGCTTCTATCTGTTGTACGCCAACAGCAAGGTTAGTGACGTTTGCTGTCGCTACACCATCAACAAGCTGAACGCCAGGGACATTAGCACCATTTCGCTTTATAGCTACATCAGTTATGCCAGATTCATCCGTTGCGCTGACGATAATTTTAGTAGATGATGCGCGGATTATTCCTTGAGGTGAAACAACAGTGATCTGCGGCGGCGTTGTATCCATCTCTAGGTCAACAATAAAACTCCACTTAGCCGACGCTTTATTTCCAACTGGGTCCATCACTACGGCTTCTACCTGATGCTCACCTGCTTCCAGGTCTATCGCCTTTGATGTGGCTACGCCATCGACCAACTGCACATCCTCTGGTGGAATCTCAACGCCATCCAACTTGAGGGCAACGCTGGCCACTTCGGTGTCATCCATTGCTGAAACTGATAAGGTTACTTCAGACACCGGAATCGTGCCTTGTGGTGATGTTACCATGATGATAGGTGGACTGGTATCCTGCCCAACGACAAACGATATTTCCGACCTTGTAACATTACGCGCTAAGTCAGTAACTATAATAGATACGGTATAGCCACCAGCTTCAAGAAGTTCGGGTACTTTGTAGACCAGCCTGGCATCATCAATAGAGAAACCATCTTCATCAAGTAATGGTTTTACATAAGTTGCAGTTGCGCCTTCTCCCTCTATCATGCCTTCTGCTACTCCAGGCGTCAAGACAGTATTACCAGACTCATCTTGGAGTTCAAAGGTGACCTGGTATATCTCTGAACCTGTACCTTGATATTTTACCCATACAACGGGACGGAATCCCAATGTACTTCCGGCGTTTGGTGCTAAGAACATGACCTCGGGTTTCGTATTATCCACTATAGTAGAGATGTCTATCAGCTCTTTAAGGATCACCGGTGGACCAGAGCGGAAGATGAAACTTACAAAGTATTGTCCGGTTTCTAACGGAGTTGCATCCCAAGGGAAGGTAAAGCCGCCACCTACTACCGGTTCACCGTTAATATTTACGACAATACTTGGGTCATTGAGATTAATATCTGCTGGAACATCCCACATCAGAGGCGTGGTGCTCACCAGCATTAAAGCCATTGCTGCTTGAGCTTTAGCAACCTCAATAAGGGATTCACTAGAGACAGGTCTTAAATCAGCAGGTGCATCAAGAGTAATTGGTGGTATTGGCGTTCCAGCTACCTGCACGAGAGAAATATCTGCCAACTCTGGAGGAATAATGTTAGTAATCGTTACCTTTTGAGCTAACGTCCCATCAAGCACTTCTTGATTTCCAGCAGCGTCTATGGCAAAGGCTTGGAAAATGTACCGACCATTGGGAATCTTCTCCGCCCAGGTATTAATCTCCACGAAGTAATTCTCGTCAAGTGTATACTCTTGCGAGAAAGTTCCATCCTCAGATTCAATGAGCAAAACTATATTTTCAAAGGTAGTTGGTTCAGCCGCTGGTTTAGCCTTAAGTTGAATACGAACATAAACTTCGATTTCCTCAGCGGGAAGGAGATTATCAGAGAATACATCTAGATCTTCCTCTCTTCTAATGTCAACGATCTGAGTACCAGTTAATGGCGGCACATCATCTATATTATCAACCGAAACATCCGCCGTCAACGGCGACTTTGGCTCGTCTTGCTCATCTTGTCTTACACCATTAACATCGACCGTTACCGCGCGCACAATATAAGGGCCTGGCGGGAAGTTTTCGTCCTTAGTGGAGTCGCGTCCTTCATCTTCCTCTGGCGCTACATCAGGATGATATGTAATAGTGTCATCAACTGTTGTGGTATCCCATTCCAGCGTCCATTTGTTGAGACGGAATTTATCAATATCAACTTCCTTTGCAGCAGGAGAAGAAATAGCCGCTTGTTGAAGGACAACAAGATCCTCAGTACCAACTTCACTGAATGTTGAAGCCGTGCCAAGGTCTTCCCAGGTTGCGCCGCCATCTGAACTGATTTCAAACAGAATATAATCAATATCAGTAGTGGTTTTCTGAGTTGACGTATAAGCATTAAGCATTATAGTTCCCATAGGCGCTTCGCTGTCAGTATTAATCTCCGTGGGTTTTGGATCAAAATCAAGTACCGCCGGCGGAATCTCAACAAAGAGGGTAATTGGAGGTAAGGAAACTGGGGGTGCCCCTTTAGCTTCGATAGTAATAATCACTTCTTCAGCTTCTTCCGTACCCACAGTATACGTAGCGGTATAGGTTCCAGTCGTTGTTTCAATAATAGGACCTACTGAACCTATAAGCGGGTTGATAGCTATGTTAGTCAAATCTTTCCACCCAGTAATAGGGCTTCCATACTCACTTCTTATTAATTCGAAAACAATATCAACAGTATTTTGGCCATCGGCATAGATGCGAAGTGGTTCCTTAGGTTCGATGGGTAATATTTCCTTAGTTGTTCGCAGGATATCTATAGTAAGTATGTAAGGTTCGACAAGGTCTCTCGATTTTAAAGTGTAAATTATCTCTTCGGTTCCATTGACGATAAACAATATTTTATCGCCGGTTTGCGCCGCAATATCTCCAAATTCCAACGCAAAGTACCTACTATCATACTTACCTTCATCATCGGTAACATCAGAATCGTAATTTTTTTTATCTGGATCAAAGTTCTGATTTATTATTTCAACTGTAGCATTCGGGACAGGAGTAACACCATCAGCCTCATAAACCACACCAATGAAAATGATACTAATGGTTTCCTTTGGAATACCGATAGGACCTTGGAATATCGTTGCAACGTTCACAATAATACTCCCGGCTTTCAAATCCTCTTCGGTGGATATATGAGATGCCCCACCAACTTCATTACCATCGGCATCACTTACAGTAACTATGATTTCATCATCAACTTCCGCGGCGATTTCTCCAGCCAATTCAGCAGTGTATCTTCCATCCTGAGTAGGGACAAGAATAGATTCTATATTTTTGTTGGGATTAGCTACTTTAACACTTAATCCATCTCTGTCATCCGCCGGAACAAACTCAGCATCAAGAACCAATCCAGTTACAATGAGTTTGGTCGGTGGAAGAATAGCATCTACATTAAGGATAAAAGGTGAAACCAGATCTTCATTTTTAATAACAAAAGGTTCCCTTTCTGCCCCATTGACGATAACCGGTCTCTCTTTCCCATTGACGATAAACAATAATTTATCGCCGGTTTGTGCCGCAATATCTCCAAATTCCAACGCAAAGTACCTAATATCATAATTACCTTCATCATCGGTAACATCAGGATCATAATTTTCTTTATCTGGAGCAAAGTTCTGATTTATTATTTCAACTGTAGCGCCTGAGATAGGAGCGCCACTCATGTCACTTATCGTACCTTTAAAGATAATACTGATAGTGCTCCTCACTTCTTCGACAACAGTGACTTTAATCTCTGCTGTGCTAGGAGCACCTTGGTCATCAGTAACAGTCAAGGTGACAGTATATTCACCCGCTGCGGCGTAGGTGTGAGTAGCGTTGTCGCCTTCTGCTACATTACCATCGCCGAAATCCCAGTTGTATGATGCTATCGTGCCATCTGCATCAGTAGAAGCAGAACCATCAAAGTCGATGCTTGCTCCCATTTCAACCGTGATTACAACACCACCGGCTATAACAGCTACAGGTGGTTGATTTTCCACTACTGCTGCTTCAGTTATGGTAACTTTAATCTCTGCTGTGCCAGTAGCATCTTGGTCATCAGTAACAGTAAGGGTGACAGTATATTCACCCGCTGCGGCGTAGGTGTGAGTTACTTTGTCGCCTTCTGCTGTTTCACCATCACCGAAATCCCAGTTATATGGTTCTATCGTGCCATCTTCATCGGTGGAAGCAGAACCATCAAAGTCAATGGTTGCTCCCATTTC
>JACKQG010007279.1_pt1 | contig 11240 bp, 9 predicted proteins | sample 8237621 | NCBI WGS metagenome assembly JACKQG01 (sample SAMN15677084, study PRJNA649215) | marine metagenome | biome: marine; feature: Black Sea; material: saline water; isolation source: suspended particulate matter (SPM) from the Black Sea western gyre | collected 2013-06-09/2013-06-10 | depth... | reverse complement strand
GGTTCCAGCACCTTGAGCAATTCCACCTATAGAATTTTCCCACCATTCCGGCTGCATATCTAAACTGGCTTGGACTTTATCACGTTGTAATTGCTGATTCTGTATAAACTGTGTCATGGCATCTTGTAAACCCATTCGTTCTGTTGCAATCCCTTCAAGACCCAAATCCGTACTAATTTCAAACTGTTTAGCTCCTGCAAGTTGTTGGGTCGTTTGCCCTTGGATACCTTTTAATACATCTTGTAAACCTCTTTGTGTTGCAGCTTGGCCTCTCCCGGCAATAGATTGTATCATTGTTGGATCCTGCCCGGAAGCCAAAAGAGCATTTTGCATTTGTTGGGCCATAAAGCCACCCTGTCTTGCTGCTTTTGTTTTTGCAAGTTCTTCAAGCGTAGCTCCACCTTCTTTGATTAAGTCTTCAAATTCAGATTGTTTAGTGTCAAATTCTGAACGAGAAACATCTAAATCAGCTTGGGACTGTGTATAACGTTGTTGTCCTGCAACAGCATTTCCATAATCATCATAAGCCACTCCATCGGAACCAATTAATTTCCCACCGACAAATTTAAGTCCTTGATCTCCCAATATTTTTAATGAATGTGCTTTTGCGTCTGCTTTCGCTTGTTTATGATTTCTACGATTTCCATCTATAACAGAAAATTTTGTACCATCTATTGCAATATAATAATTTACTCGACCTCTCCAATTTTCTGTACCTCTACGTGATAGTTTTGCCATTTTAGGCCTCCGTTAGTTTTGTTTCCTGAAAGTATCTCCAGGAGTTATTAATTTTAATTCCAAGGTAATAATTCCCCTTGTAAAACACTGTTTTCATTTCGTTTTCTTCGCCTTCATTCTTTGTAGGTAGATTAGATGAATTTACAACCTTTGGCTGCATTAAAGAGCGTAACCTCATTTCCATTTCATTCACTTCACTCATGTTTTAACTCCCATAAGCTCATAGTGAATTAATAAATCTTCTATTACCAATTCAGACCCCGCACATTCCAACTGTACTTCAATCGTTTTAAATTGTTTATCTCCAGTAAAACTACTTTTATCACGCCCTACATTAATTAATGATTCAATAGCGTTAAACTTCACTTTTTCATTTTCCGTTGTTGTTGCACCATCAAAAAACAATTTTACCGTTAAATGATTAGTAGATTCAAATATAGATGAACTACCTGCATGCTGAACATCTACCGTTCCTGCCATCCCTCTTTCAATTTCACTTACAGCACCAGCAGTTATTGTTTTAATCAAAATAATTTCATTATCTATTTTAATATAATCCCCTTCTGAAAATATTGAATCATCTGTACTAAAACTTTGCACAGTCGTTTGATTTATAAGCAATGGACCGCCAAGATTCAAATCTTCTCCGGTATCTGTAGCAGCATCCGTTTTATACGTACAATAAACCCTTTTTAATAATTTTGTACGATTCGGATCATCTGTATCATATTTCTTTGATTTAACCGTAGCCGTAGCTGTAGAATCACTACCTGAATTAAATTCTTTAATCCTGACCATATCAGTAGCTCCTAACTCATGAAACGCTGCCAACGGTTCCATATTTTCACCCATTCGGAAATTGCTTAAAATCATATCATCAGGCATAGTTTGCTTGGACCAACTTTTAAGATCGAAATTATATTTATATAAAACAGCATCATCTTCACTGGTATCATTAACAAAATAAAGTTCATTCGTATTTGAAGAATATCCCAATACCGGATTGGATAACGTTAAATCCTGGTAACTGTCATTACCCGTAGCAGATGTTTTACGCCATAGATAACTTAATTCCTGCGGTTCTCCGCCACCGTGAAGGATAATTCTTGATTTATCACACGTTACTATACCATAAGGCGTAATTGTAACACTATGGCGAAATTTGCACCCATATCCAAAGTAATGCTTCTCAATAAAAAACTGCCCTGTGGATACATTATAAACATACGTTGAACGGTCTTTAAAGATAAATACTCTACCATTCCAATATTCCAAAGCAATTATTTCATCACCATCATCTTTTCCAAAATCTTTTGATTTTAAAATATGAAACTCGTCAGGATGCCCGGGGATAGTCCACATTACACGGCTTCGTTCTCGTACAGTTTGACTATTTTCATCCAAAGTATCTATATTCCCGATAAATACAATTCCATTTTCTGTAACACACGATGTTTTCCATCGTATTGGATCAATACTTTCTTCCGGCAATCTTCCAGTGAAACTTTGATATGTAGCTAATTTCTCGGCATCATTCGGCATATACCATGTTGCTACCTTATTTGAAGCAATCGCTGCACAAAAAGCTGTTCTTGTTCCCGATCCAGATGTATCTGTTCTCGGTGAAGAATCCGTTTCTGCCCTATAAGTAAGAGGAGCTGGAGAGAAAGATATTGTATCCGTTCCTGCAACGCCACTCGCTAAACCAATTAAAGTATCTGTTAATTTTAAAGCATTAACTTCATTAGAATTTGTCCCGCCCCAACAAATATCATCCGCCTGAACGATAGATGAAATATTTAATGTTGTTGTAATCACCCATAAAACATCATCACTCCCCGCTGCTATTATTGATCCATTACCAGTACCTTTGATATTCCTTATATTAGCCACATCCGGCACGGGTAACCATGCTCCCATATTTTTCGTCGTAAAGAAAGTACCTGTATATTCAGAAACAGCTTTTCCCCTTGGATCTTCAATCCATCCTTTATCTATATCTAAAGTTCCAATCAAAAACCATTCGCTATTTTCGACATTAGAAATAAATTGAGGTTTCCAATAAATATTTATTGCTGTAATACGATTATTCCAACTTGATGTATTCAAAACAGTATTAATAACAGGAACACGCTTTTTATCCGTAGAAGACCAATCTGCCGATCTTACTCCTATAACACCATCAGAATCTTTCGCCAATGCAGATTCTTGAACAAAATCATACACAAAACTAACTGAATATCTATCTTCACCATAAAATGTATCAGCCTCTACATCATCCATTAATTTATAATCACCTGTTGAATCATCCGGAAAATGAACATATAACCCGACTTCATTTGCAGCATCAACAGAGTTTCCACCATCAAAAGGTGAAGACATTGCAACCAATGAAGGAGGCGTTAAAGTTTGATCTTTAAGCGTCCACGCATTTATAGCAGACGCATCCGCCGGCTGTTTAAACTTATCACTTGCACCATAAGTAACTCCCTTTCCGAAAACATCCCTTTTAATATGCCCATACCATTTACTTACATTTGAAGCATTACTTTCAAAAGCACCATCGGAAATTCTTAAAATACTATTAACAACATACATATCTATTATAGCAGCAGCCGTGGTGTCGGTCCAATCTCCACCGACACCATGAGTTAGGATAGTCGCCCAAGATCCACTATCTCCGTCTGAACCATCATGTCTTTTTAAATAGAACTTTGAATTGTAAAACAAATACGCTAACCACCAAAACTTTGAAATTTGTGCAGGTGTCCCTGCATCATCATATTCCGTCCTATAAGTAAAAAATCCATATCCCTGAGGAACCCACGAAACACTTTCAGTAATAGTCTCTTGCCCGGAAACATTAGACTGTCCTTTGACTTTTTCCAATCTCCCGAGCTTGCGATTATCTATATCAGCAAATTTCTGAAACTGATTCTGTTTAATATCATGAGGAGAAAAATAAGTATTTAATCCACCTGAAAAATCTTTTATTCTAATTTCACGCATCACACATCATTAAAATTTGCCTTAACAGTTCTAACTCCAACATTCTGCAATGCCCCATCTGTAACCCTATTTAAGACTTCTCTCCATTTATCTTCTGCTCTTGCTATCAGCATTACCAAGATTTTCATTGCATCTTTGTCTCTTACTTGTGAAATCATTTGTTCACCAATATCTGCAATCGCATAATAAATTAATCCATCTTCGTAATCTTCTAATATTGCATCTGCTGTATCCGTATTTGCAGATAAATCCGTTGGATCTTTCACATAATAAATACGAATACTGTCATTCGTGTTTGGTGTTACCCACAACCCTAATTCTTTACCTTCTATATACCAATTCATGTTACATCCACGTTTATTATTTCGTTCATTCCAATTAAATCTGCTTCATACTCATTCCAATCAACACGAAGCATTTTAAGTATTGCCGGTTTTGCTCCAATATAAATATCTGTTCCGTTGTTATGTGTTGCAGCCGTTGTATTCGCCACATCACGAATTACTTTAATACTTCCTGTACTGACTGCTGTAATAAACATCACTTCACTATCAATTTTAATAATCTGATTTGCAGAAAAAACATCACTTGTAACATCAATAACTGTTTCTGTAGCATCTACAGCCTCATTTGTATTTGCCGTTGAATCTGTCAATCCTGAATCTTGAAGCCAAATTATAGATGAAGTAAGGTCGTATCTCTCCTGATCGTCTATTCCGCATGATAAAGCTGAATCTTTCAGTAAATCACCTTTTTTCACCATTTCCCTATATGCTTTATTAATAGCCCGATCTAATTCAGCATTACGAATAATTACACCATCTATCATAGGCAATCTGCGTCTTATTTCTGCTCGTAATTGTTTAAGAGTTAGCATTGATATACCTTTTTAATCCACTGTCAAATTGAGCATAAAACGCTGCATAATCATTTAATGCACTTGACGCTTGTTTAAAATAACCACCGGCTCTTTGCATCCTGTTAGACGCATCTTTATCCAGCGTACCCATTTCAGCACTCGCCTTACTTAATTCTGTTGAGACAACATTCATTAATGCCGTTGCCCTATTTGCATCTTCATCCGTATCAATTACATCATATACATCCCCACCAGATGAAGGTTGATTATTACTTAAAATATTTCTTGCATTTGTTAATGCTGTAGAAACAGGAGAATCCCCACCATAATCCGTTGTTAATGCTTCAAATTCATCCTGTCCATCCCTGCGCATTTTTGCTGCTTCACGCAGTTTCCCCTGCATAACAGCATACAATACTACAAAACGTGTTAATTCATTCGGGAAATTAGTAATTGTAGATCCGGAACTCACATCAACGCTGGCAATATCCACTTCAAATACTTTAAACGCATTTGGAGAGGCTCCCGGTGTTGGAAGTACATATACTTTTCCAGCTTCTGTATAAAAATAAGGGTCTGCTGTAGAAGCAATATTTTCATAATCAAATGCTGATACAGATGATATTTCCCGACACGTTACATATTCTGCATCTGTACCATTTTCCCTGACAACTTTACGAATATAATTCACTTGTGTTGTATATCCATCCGAAGTTTTATCTCCGGAATCTCCTGTAAACGCATCCAACAACTCATCCGGCATATAACTAATAACAGTCAATTTGCCATCTGTCGCCCATTGATCAAGCATTGCCTGACTTAACGTCAAATCTCCAGTCGTTATAACTTCTGAAAAATAATCTAATATTTGTTGATCTAAATTTGCCATTTCATTTTCTCTTTTATGCCAAGGGAGGCAATTAAGCCCCCCTCAACACATTTAACTACGCACTAAGGTCAGTAGTTGCTACATAATACGCCATCGTTGCAAAATCGACTGAATTAAACTTGGTTTTCGCAAGTTCATATATCAATCCACCTGTAACAGATAGTTTATTACCACGGTCAACTGTTTCTTCATGCCAGGAATGATCTCCGCCACGAGCGAAAATACCCGCCTGAGCACCCATAAACAGATTAACTTCACCATGTATCGCTGCTCCACCGCCATCATCAAATTGACTGATCCCTTCGTATTCATGAACCAACACATTATCCACAACAACTTTCGCATCATGAAATAATGGGTTTTTCTCACCTCTCCACCACGCATCACGCATCAACGTATTATACGCCGCATTGGTTTTTAAATCGTAAGCCGATTCTGAACCAATAACCAATAAGTAATAGTTTTCACCATTACTTTTGATTGGACGTATTTTCGGATGTGTAGATGTGTATGGATTAGTCGCCAGTGTTTTCATCAAACGAATATCATCAATCGTGATAACATCCACTGCTGCTAAATTGGACTTCGAGGCACTATCAATACGAGGTGTACCGCCATTATCCGCACCTAAAGTACGGGTAGGGGAAGCACTTAAAACGGTAATCAAATCAGAATCCAGTTTTTCATTAAACCAGATTTTAAGTTGACGCAAAGCAGTCTTCCGGAAATCAGTCAGGACTTTTTTATTGTCCATCTTTCCTTTAGACTTTACACCGTGCCGCAACTGATCTACCACAACTGATTGTTCGTACTGAACCAAATCTTCCTCATTACCAGCCATTATATTGTCCCCGGTTACACCGGATCCCAATAGCTTCATAATTAGGTCAACATGAATCGTACTGCCTTTTTTAGCTTTAAGATCGTCTACGATTTGAATCGCATTGTTTTCGCTCGGACCTGCAAATTTACTTAAAAAATCAAGTTTTGCAGCTTCAAAAGCAAATTCCTTGCGCCATCGTTCAACATTCATACTGCTATTCCAAGTAGTATCCATTATTCAGCTCCTATGGTATTTCTACGATTTCAACTATTAATACAGCTTCACCCGTAGTCGGGGTACCACTATATGTAAACGTAATATCAATCGTATCAGCGGAGGTGTAAAATGGTCTGGCTACTTTAACTGCATAAGCGGCCGTTACATCAGCAGCATCCATTGGATTAACTGACACTGCAGCTGGGTTAATTTCTGCAGCAATTAAATAACCATTTGGATCGTTACCATCACCAACAATTAATACTGGTGAGGTTCCGTTAAAAGCTGTCGTAACCTTTACCCATAGACGAGCCACATAACTATTCGCAGGTACGTCTATTAACTGAACCACATCACCCGAAGATGAAAAGTCAGAATAAAGGAATTTACGAGCTTCAACACGACCTGCAGCTCGTTCACCCTGATTTAAAGGAACTATTCTATCCCCTAAACCGGTTTTGTCTACATCTGCCATTTTTTACTCCTATTTACAAATCACCTTCAAGGTATTTATCCCGAATATCCCTCGGCAATTTTCCATATTGATCCGGTGTCATATCGTCAATCCGCTCCGCCGTTAAATCGGCTTTGCCCTTCCCGCCTCCACCTTTCGGTTTATCGGGAAGCTGATCAGCTAATCCAGCCTTATCAATGGATTTCTGCGTTGATTTTTCGGGTTCCTTGCCAGGTGTGTTTTGACTGCGGTTGTTCGACCATTGACCAAAAGCAACTTCCATAACGTCATTGCCCTTCATCAACTGATCGGCTACACCCGCAACCTCAACCATTTCCTCAGGAGAAAGATCAGAATGTTTATCGGAAAAATCCCTTAACATCCCTTCCAAAGCCTGCTGTTGTGTGGTTTTAGCTTCCGCTTCAACCTTTTCAGCCTGTAGTTTTTGATCAACACGCCTTCTATCCCATTCATTCCACGATTTCATCGCTTCCTGATCGTAAGGATCGTAAGGCGGTTCTTCATCATCTACAAATTCCGGCTCTGGTTCATTCTCCTCTGTGAGTTTCCGTAATTCACCCAGCTCTTGTCCCTGTCCCGCAATTTTGGAATTAGCATTTTCCAAAGCCTTCGCCAAATCATCGGCTGACTTGTAGGTTCGACCTGCCACCACAAAATTCTGTTCTGTGTCTGACGGCGGGGGTTCAGGTTTTACTGGTTGCTCCGGTTGATCCGTTTCTGGAGGCTTTTCATCTGTATCCGCTGATGCTGCTTTCACATCATCGGGAGATGGTTCACCTGTATCCTCTGGCGGTTCATAATCGGGATCTAAGTCCCGTTCATCTAAAAACTTATATTCATTTTCAGATGCTTTTTCTTGGATTTCTACATCCATGAGTTACTCCTTGCGGGTCCCATAATAGAGAGTGTCCGCTGTTTATTAATAAAAATCTTCAATTCTGTTTTCCCTGTGTCATTTGTGCCATTTGCTGCTGCATTTGCTGTTGCTCTAATCCTTCTATAATCTGCCGTTTATTCGCCCATGGCGACGTTTCTACCACTTCTGCCGGCGGAATAGGAATACCATACTGTATTGCTTCAATCATTGATGCAAAATTGGCTGCTTTAGCCGTACGACTGTTTTCACCATCATCAAGAAGAACATCGTATTTCAATGTCTTTTCAGGATTCGTCAATAATTCAACGGCTGCAAACGTTAATTCATCCGGTTCAAATCCCGGCACCTGACCTACAACTTCCATCACCTTTTCCGGTGTCCAAAATTGACCGATATTCGATACCATCATCTTCAATACACGCCTTTTAGAAATATCCAAATGTTCAAATAATTCCTGTACGCCGGTTGTCCCTTGTGCAATTCTCTGCCTGGCCAATACACCGGATTCTTTACTTCCCTGCATTATTCCCATCATAGAACGGTTCACACCGGACAATTCTTCACTATCCCTCTCTGCAGCTTGTTCAAGTGAAGAAATAGCCACCAGCGCCGGATTAGCGTTGTTTACGTGTGGTTTAAAATCGTTGGGATCATTTACACCTACCCATTCGCCTGTTTCAGACACTCTTTTAACGCTTTCAGCATTTTTACCACGACTTTTGAAAAATCCACCGCCTTTTGGGGATCTTGAAATCAAATCTACAGCCATTGAACGACGTTTATTCTTCTCATCCTGTGCCGGTTCCATATTAAACACAATACCATAATTCTCATTTTTATCGCCTACCAATTCAGAATATCCATACGCAGACACCAATGGAAACTGCTGATGATCGTATATTTCCTTCTCATGTTCAACTAAATGCACCTGCCCGGAAAATTCATCACGATAAATAACACCTTCATTTTTGTACTGCAATCCATACGAAACATCCTGCCCGTCTAACTGTTGATTAATTTCAGCTATAATTTTCTCTGCTTTAGACTGACTTACATTTCCAATTCTCATTATATCCGGAACACGACCATTGGACATAGCATACCAAACTTTTTCATACTCTTTATTCCAAATTTCAACAATCTTAATTCGTTCACGAACATCATCATAATACTTTACTGCCATTATATTATCATCCGTACCATAATCGCCACCATGTTCACTTTGATCTGTACCTTCTGTAATAAATTTTAACATTGGTTCATAATCCAATAAATCTGATACTTTCTTAATTCGTTTCAGCTTTTCAGGATACATCAATTTTGCCCGTTTTAACGGATACCATTTCATTCGAGCAATAGACATCATATCACTTTGATCCATCTCGATAGAATCAGGATCGGGAAAAACTAAACTCGGTAATTCACGCCTTAAAACATTCTCCCCTAAAAAATCTTCTCCCTTCTGCGCTGTTAAATCAAACCATCCCCGGCCACACGTAATCATATCTTTAAATACACGATTGGAAATATTAAATATCTTCTTATTACGATTTTCATACATCAATAATGCCGTTACCAACATTGCAACATCATCATCTTCTCCACCAACACCTACACCCTTCCATCCGGTTGCGTTCATGTTTTGAACACCATAAAGTAAATTTATTTTCGGACCAACAATATTAAGAGACAACGGTGTACGCCTGTCGTTAATCAAATCATCCCATATATCATTATCCCATTGATGCTTACCGCCTACAACATATCCATACGCTTTTTCAGCACGTTTCTGAAAATCTTTATCAGACTGCTGCAACCAATCTACCTGGCTTTGAAGTTCTTTTATTTCCATCATATTCCCATCCACGCCTTTTCATTACTCTGCTGTTTCCGAAGCCATTTCAAATCTTCTTTAATAACCGGCTTGTCTGCATCTTCTATATAATTAATTAAATACTTCATCATATCCATAGCATGATCATTTTTCTTTCTCGGTTTCTCCGGACGGTTTTTATTGTATCCTCTGACAGAAATATCCTCCCAATGATATTCACCAATTTCATCTAAAAACGGCATAGTGGATTCTCTTTCAAATACAAACATCTTTGGCTTACCTTTAGGAAACTCCGGAGTGATTAATTTTTCATCCGGCTTTAAATACGTTGCTACACGATTAATTCCACCGGAAACATCATTATTCGCTTTATCCCAATAAATCCCCAAATCTTCATATTCATCTGCAATCGTAACTTCCGTATGCTGACTGAATATTGACGGATCTGCCGGCCACGCTGTAATATCACCCATATCTAAAGAATGTTTCTGCATCATCGTCTGAATCATCATTGCATGATAATCTACCCACTTATCCGCCTTGTAATGCAAATCAACTAAATAAACATCCCCATCACCATTAGAAGCATAAAAACCTACCGCTGTAGGATTCCTATGACCGTGATCCATAGGTAAATACCAATTCCACCAATCAGGAACATCAAACGGTTTAATAACATGTATCTGTTCATTCCACATGGGATATACTAACCCTTCAAAATTATCCCATCCGCAATACACATATCTGTTTAGCCAGTGATCAGGGTAATCACGAATAAGATCAGCAATATAATCCCAAGGCAAATATGGATTATCACTTGTAACTAACGTTACATCATTTTGACGTTTAGGAGCCGGATTCTCTTTATGCCACATTCTACTTTCAATATATCCATACGACTTACCACCCTGTTTAGACACCCATCGTTTCCACGCCCAATTATGACCGGCAGGGTTACACGTAGAGACTGATTGCCTCGGCGTATTCTGTTTACGCAAACGACCTATAGCAGCTTGAAATACCTCAACATCTAATTCCTCTACCTGGTCAGGTGCAAATAATCCTAAATTCATTGACTTAATCTGATTAATAGCCTCTCTCGACGCATCTAACTGACGGTAATAAATAACCGACTGCTTCCCACCAGTCTTCAAATAAATATTATGCTTCTGTTTATCATGACGAATAATCAATTCCGGCGGTAACGCATTTAACAGTATTGGCAATGTAGACGATTCAAACCAATCTAACCTCTTTCGCCCCATCAATATTTCATTACCAGGATATTTTAACGCATCATTAATAGCTGCCTGAACAAGAAATTCCGTCTTACCCGTACCAAACGAACCGGCAAACATAAAATGCTTACATTTAGATAACATATTAAACGCTTCTACCTGCTTGGGTAAAGGAGGCGATGGATTCCCATCTGCATCCTTAAAACCTATATACGGATTCTGGACAGCAAGATTCATTAAAATATTTTCCACTTTAGAGAAATAACCGCTTTTAATACATCC
>JACKQG010007278.1_pt1 | contig 11242 bp, 6 predicted proteins | sample 8237621 | NCBI WGS metagenome assembly JACKQG01 (sample SAMN15677084, study PRJNA649215) | marine metagenome | biome: marine; feature: Black Sea; material: saline water; isolation source: suspended particulate matter (SPM) from the Black Sea western gyre | collected 2013-06-09/2013-06-10 | depth... | reverse complement strand
TGACGATAGTGCCGCTGCGTCTGGAGATCATCAGGGGAACCACCTGGTTGATCAGGGCCATCGGTGCAAAAACATTGGTCGAAAACTGCAGAGCCAGTTCTTCTCCGGGGGTTTCAATCAGCGGCCCCATCAACCCGTAACCGGCATTATTGACCAGAATGTCGATACGCTTTTCGTTGCGAGTGATCCGGTCGACAACTTCAGAAATATTTTGGTCGTCGGTGACATCCAGGCGGTCAACGGCAATCTGCTTTGACTCAAGGTCCTCGATGGCCTCGAGTTTTCTTGCCGTTGCATACACTTTGCATCCCTTTTTTTGAAATTCCGTTGCCAGGGTGCGGCCAATACCTGTGGAACATCCGGTGATCAGAACGACTTTTTTCATTGTTATCAGTATCAAATTTTGAATAGCGCGGTAAATATTGAAATTAGGATTTCTACCATATTTATAACGATCAAGGTCACTTCAATTAGTTCAATTGGGGTCGGGCCACGGCAACCGACTATAATAACAGCAAAAGAAGCCCAAAATAGGCCCTGAAATTGTCTTAAACGACTCTTTTTGGCCCCCAAAAGGGCCTTTTAAGCTAAATAGTATTTCAAAAATATCCTTAGACCTGCAGTTTTGCACCCAAAATGGTATGTTTAAGATCAAAAAATGGCTATTTTCAAGACTCTTTTTTCATTTTTTAAGATGCTTAGCTCGGTCCGACCCCAGATCCAGGCCGTTATAGACGAACGCCCCTGAGATGCTGAGCTCTTCCCCAAGCCTAAAATTCTTCCAGAATTCGGCAGGTTTCATTCTTATTTATGTTCCCTTGTATGACTAACGGGCTCTTCAGCCGCAGCGTTTAGCTGCCGGTTGAAAGAGCAAGGTTAGGCATCCTTTGCCGGGTATTTCCAAGGATTTTCAACCCTGTCGCGTTGGATATATTCATGATAATTCGAATACATTTTCTTGATGAGTTCTTTAAGCGTTGGTGTGCCTATGAAGGCCTCACTATGAATCTTCTCCTTTTCCAATCTTTCTTCGTCTACCTGTTTTTGATAGGCTTCTTCGTCAAACGGACCCCACTTCTTTTCCAACTCCTTTTTTACATGCTCCCAGGGGATCCCATCCTTGTTACCAGCTTTGATCTCATTCAGCCTCTTATCAAGTTCAGATCCTATAGGATCCTTTTTTCTGTCGTATCCCGGTTCAGGAATTTTATCATAATCAAGAACGGGCCTACTGAATGCCTCTGCCATCATCACCCAAGAATGCATTAGCTCTTCTATATTCTCTCCAAAGGGCCCTACCGGATCTTGGGTGATAGCCCCTACATATCCGTTTCCATCGTAGTACGCCTCATGTATGGCATAGGTGTAATCTATTCTTTCTTTTTTATTTGCAGGATCAATGTAATTATTCTTTTTCCGTACAACTCGATAGTTCCACATAGCTTCACCTCGTATGAAAGGAATCCCTTGATAAGCAAGGGCCAGACTTAACTGCACGATGCTGTCGCGGTAGGGAAACCAGTTACCCGGTTCCCCCCCGCACAGATCACGGCGTGCAGTTTTCCCGCACCGGGCTCCTCAATGGTACTCGCTTCCGTGGCCCTTGAAAGAAATCAGGGCTTTGCTATCCCCTTCAGTGAGGTTGGCTTGTATTAGTCCAGCCCTACATGTCCGGTACAAGTTTCCTTTGAAGGCTGCGTACCACCGTCAGCCCCTTCCCCGTGCCTGCGCCGCCAAAGCTTTAGCGAAGGCGTGTGAGCGGCCCTACCGTCTCAGAGTACTATGGGCTGATCCGACTCCCCACAGACCGTCAGTCCCCTTGCCGTTACCGGTTTGGTTGTCCTACCTTGAACTTTCAAGGAGTCCATGGGGCCTCCCAAGTTCCTGTCGCATCTCTTCCTGCATGCCACGGCCTGATGACCCCGGCAGCCCTCAAGGATCTCACCATCGCTCAGTGCTCAGGGCAAGCCCTGCAAAAAGTCTCGATCCTGTATTGTATCGGCTTCACGATCGTTAACACGCTCGCCGACTGCAACATGCTCGTTTCGAGGCTGTACCAGCACTTAGGGGAGCACGGCCTCCCCTGCGGCCTACAGGATTCTCTGTGTACGCTTCACCTGTCTTGTTCGCAGAAGAATTATCTCCTACTCCGCCACAGGTGCAACACTTAATACGGGTGGGTGGTTAACCCTTACCCGGTCGGGACTTTCACCCGTCAAGATGCGCCAAGCTGCGCTTGGCGCGCTAACGACCGAGCTAAGCCGCCTACCGACCAGTTAGGCAATCAACTTTGTGCGCTGTAAATAAATGAGTTACCTCCAGAAAACGCGCGTGCTCGCAGGTCGGCTTGAGTGATGTTAACCTGGTAATGCCGCCCAAGGATTTTGAATTGGTAGATTGCTTGCTTCAAAATCACGCTCGTTTCTGGTAACTAAAATCAGATTATGAGTATAAGCTATAGCAGCAATTAGACTATCTAAGGAAGACATTGGTTTTCCGCTTTTCTCAGCATTCCCTTGAATTATTCCCCAATTCTCTGCAACTGTTAGATTTATTGGGTAGATTCGATTTTGGTAATCTTCAAGTAGAGTATTGAGCCAATTTGTTAACCTATCCTTCCGCTTAGAATCTGGAAGTTTTGTCAGGCCTTTTCGTACTTCACCTATTGTAATAACACTTAAATATAATCTTTCGGTCGGGGTACTACTCAACCAAGCAACAACTTTCGCATCCGGTGAAGGTTTAACAAGCTCTGATATCACATATGTGTCTAATAGATAATTCAAAATTCAATGCTCCTCGGAAAATCTTTTTGTCTCTCAAGCTCAAAATCATTTCCCATTTTTGGACAATTAAGCAAAAATTCTTTGAGGGATGGTTTGTTTGAAATCAGTTCTTCGTAATCCTCAACAGAGACGATAACTACAGCTTTTTGACCTCTACGAGTCACGAATTGTGGGCCTATCTTTAAAGCATCTTCTACGATTTTGCTAAATCTTGCTTTAGCGTCCTGCAATTTCCATGTTGTTCTCATTTTACCTCCTTTTAGCAGATCACACTAGTCAGTCTAGTCCGTTGCTGGGTTTTTGTCAACTACATAATGGAATACTGGAGGATGTTTTGAAAGGTTAACGTCGCAAATTGCCGGATGCCAAAAGATGCAAAGCGAAGCGGCGCAGATTTTGGCAGTCCGAGTTAATTTGCCTTGTTATGTGTATTGGTGTCACATCTTGAATTGTGAATAGCCGCGACTTATGCAACATTCAAGGTTCGAGGCTCTTTAAATAAACACCTTGATTTATAAATAAATATGTTCTGTACAATCATTTAATTCACTATTCAAGATGTGACATCATTCCCATTATCTACATGTCCTTTGTTATCAAATGCTTGTCTTGTCACGGCACCCATTTCATGAATACGACCTTTCAGGTCGTGTCAATCCTAAGAGGTTAGCCATTACTTTGCCTTTGGTACTTCTTAAAATTTTCAGCTTGCTCGAAAATTTCCTTGTAGACCTCATCGCGGTCGACTGGAGGATAATCATTTTCAGCAAGGAGAATAATTAAATCCACTTTCAGTTCGGCCTTAATGTCCTCACGCCGGCTCCAGTCGGTGTATTTGGCTTTGTCATCGACGATGACTTTCACTTTTTTTGCGAGATCGAGGAGTTTGTCTTCCGGATATTCAAAATCGTATTTAATGGTGAGGGCTTTAAGGATGTCGTAGAAGGCCTTTTCTTCGAGGTCAATGCCCAGTTCGGCGAAGGAGTCTTTCTCCTTTTTGATGGCGTGGTAGAGATTTATAATCTCGTCGGTGAAGTCTTCCAGCACTTCGCTCCTGAGGATGTCCTGTTCGCTGCGGTCATTATATTTGTCCACCAGCGCTTTGAATTGTTTGGAAAAGTCGACACCCTTGAGCTTGTTGACCTTCTTGAATTCTTCAATCGCCTTGGCCAAAAGCTGTTGCAAGAGCTTGATCTTCGTGTTAGGCAGCTTAATCTTCTCAATCTTGGCCAGATAGTCCTCATCAAAGAGGTCAATCTCCTTGACATGCGCCTTGCCCAGTTTGAAAATCTCTTCCACGCCGTCGCTGGCCAGTGCCTCCTTGATCATCTCCCGCACCTTGGCATTCATCTGGGCGGTGTCGGGCGCATCCCCCTTGGTCAGCTTGAAAACAATGGAACGCACTGCCAGATAAAAGTGGACATGGTCGCGCTCCGCCTGACTGAACCCGTCACTGCCGCAGCAGATGTCATAGGCCGCCTTCAAGCGCTGGACAAGATACATAAACCGCTTTTCCTGTTTGTCGGTTATCATGGCAAACTCGGCCGCCATATTCAGGCACTGTAGCTGCGCAAGGGGTGCCCCTTTAAAATAGGGGGTGGTATCGAATTTATGAAAGATCTTACCCAGCAGATCAAGATGATCTTTCACCACCACGATGGACTGCTCGATCTCCTCGATGTTTGATTGGTCGGTTTTGGAATAGTGGGCCAGGGCCTTGTTCATCTGGCTCTTGATGCCGATATAATCAACGATCAGCCCCTTTTCCTTATTCCCAAACTTGCGATTGACCCGTGAGATGGTCTGGATCAGGTTATGGCGCTGCACAGGCTTGTCGATGTAAAGGGTGTCAAGGAAGGGTACATCAAAGCCGGTGAGCCACATATCAACGATAATGGCGATCTTGAAGTTTGATTTGGCGCTTTTAAACTGCCGGTCCATCTCCTTGCGATACTCCTTGGTGCCCAGCAGATCGTAGAGCGCTTTGGGGTCATCCTGGCCACGGGTCATGATCATCTTGATCCGCTCCATGGGCTTGATCTCCCGCTGCTCTCTCTCGGTTAGGCTCGCCCCCTCTTCACAGACCCTGATCTCGGCCCACTCCGGCCGCAGGTCAATAACCTCCTTATAAAAATCGTAGGCAATGGAACGGCTGGCGCAGACAAACATGGCCTTACCCTTCACCGTTGCACCCTCGCTCACCCGCTTTTCATAATGTTCCACAAAATCAGCCGCCAAGGCCTTGAGACGGTCCGGGTCACCAAGGATGGCGTTCATCTTGGTGTTGGCCTTTTTGCTCTCCTCGATCTGGTAGTCGCTGGTGCCCTGGTCGGCGCACTTAGCGTAATAATCTTCGATCTCCTGCAATTTAGCGTTATCAAGCAGCACCTTGGCCGCCCGCCCCTCATAGACAATGCGGACGGTGATTCCGTCCCGTACCGATTCGGTCATGGTGTAGGCATCCACCGACGGCCCGAACACATCCAGGGTGGCGTCAATGGGCGTGCCGGTAAAGCCCACATAGGTGGCGCCCGGCAGCGAGTCGTGCAGGTATTTGGCAAAGCCGTAGGTGCGCTTGACGCCTTCCGGTGTAATACGCACCTTCTGATCCAGATTGACCTGGCTGCGGTGCGCCTCGTCCGAGATGCAGATCACGTTGGTGCGCTCGGTGAGCAGTTCGGTGTCTTCGGTGAATTTATGGATGGTGGTCAAAAAGACACCGCCGCTGCTCCGGCCCTTGAGCAATTCCCGGAGCTGGGCCCGGCTCTCCACACTGATCACCGCCTCGTCGCCGATATAGCCCTTGGCCCCCACAAACTGACCGGAAAGCTGGTCGTCCAGGTCGGTACGGTCGGTGATCAGCACAATGGTGGGGCTGGCAAAATCAACGCTCTTCATGAGCAGCCGGGTTAAAAAGAGCATGGTAAAGCTCTTGCCGCAGCCGGTAGCCCCGAAATAGGTGCCGCCCTTCCCATCTCCCTCGGGGCGACGATGGGCCTTGATGTTGGCGTAGAGCTTGGTGGCCGCGTAGTATTGCGGATAGCGGCAGAGGATCTTCTCTTCCTTGCGCGAGCTATCCGGCAGATAGATGAAGTTGCGGAGGATGTCCCGCAACCGGTACGGGTCGAACATGCCCCTGACCATGGTGTACAGGGAGTCGATGCCGTCCTTCTCGCTCAGGTCACTGCCATCGGTCTTGCGCCAGCCGTAAAAAAATTCATAGGGGGCAAAAAAGGAACCGGACCGGTTGTTCACTCCATCGCTAATCACGCAAAAGCCGTTGTATTTGAAGAGCTCCGGGATGTCGCGTTTATATCGCACAGTGAGCTGGACAAAGGCATCATGGATGGTGGCCTCTTCGCGGATGGCGCTCTTAAATTCAAAGACCACCAGGGGCAAACCGTTGATATAGAGGATACCGTCCGGGATACGTTTTTCATACCCGAAGATCTCAAGCTGGTTGACCATCTTGAAAATGTTCTTGCCGGTCCCATAGGCCGCCTGGGACTCGGCAACCACGGTTGCCACCTCGCCGGCCTTGGGGATGCGGAACGCCGCCAGATCCGAATAGTCGATGAGCTGAATGTAGAGATCCTTCTGGCTGCGGTCCTCCCGCTTGAGCAGAAGACCATCGGCCACCATCTTCATAATCGCCTTGTTGGACTCGTAGAGATCAGAGGCGGGCAGGGTCTCTAATTTGCGGATAATGGAATCAATCTCATTGGCGGTGATATTGTCACCGGCATACTGGCCGGCCAGGAAGCTTTGCAGATCCTCCTTGATCAGGACCTCGCCCGGTTCCCGGCTGATTGTCTCGCCTGAAACATGGGGATAGCCCTCATTTTTCAGAAGCTCAATTATTGCAAGCTCCAATTTCGCTTCTGTGAATTTCACTTTCCTTCCTCCTTACCGGACGTAATGACCTGTAATTCCTTGATGTCCATCTCCAGTTCCTGCAAGCTTGCCTCCCTGCTCAAGGCTTTTTGTTCCGCCCGATATTTCTCATACTCCTGAGTTGATTTTTCCAGGGCCCGGGTGTGGCTGATCTTTCCGGCGTGGCTCAGCAGTTCCCGGCCGTTGAGTTGGATAATGGTGTCCAGCCGTTCAACCCAATCATTCATGTACATGGGGGTGTGCTGCTGGGCCATGGTCTCAGCAAAGGCCAGGTATTGCTCCACCAATAGGCCAAGAAGCTTTATCTCATCTTCACTCAGATAATTTTTGGCAATGGCGACATCTTTTTTACGGATGTCCACCTCGTCTGTTTTGTCGAACGACTGCATGCCCATGCGTGGCAAAGAACCATCTGCCCTGCGGTAGACCAATTCCGCAGCGGTTTGCGCACTGATAGCCCACAGCAGTTTGTTCTGTATCTTTCTAAAGAAGGTGACGGTTTTCTCGTCCCGTGGGTCATAATCAATGGAGGTGGTGTAGATATCCTTGATCTTTTGATAAAAAAAACGCTCAGAGATGCGGATCTGGCGAATGCGTTCCTGCAGCTCGTTAAAATAATTCATGGAGCGGCCGCTCTTGAAACGCTCATCATTGAGGACAAAACCCTTGACGATATACTCCTTCAAGCACTGGGTGGCCCAGATACGGAATTGGGTCGCAATCTGAGATTTTATGCGGTAGCCGACGGAGATGATCGCATCAAGATTGTAAAATTTCTGTTTGCGTTCAACTTTACGGCCCCCTTCAGGCTGAACTTGTAAGAATTTCTTACAAGTTGCCTCTTGGTTCAACTCGCCTTCCAAGTAGATGTTTTTCAGGTGCATGGTGATATTCTGCGGTTTCACCTGAAAGAGCTGCGCCATCAGTTTTTGTGTTAGCCAGACGGTTTCCTCATCCAGCCTGACATCTATCTTTATCCGGCCGTCAGTGTTCTGATAGATCAGGATTTCGGACTTTTGGGGTTCTCTAACCAAGCTCATAGGGCCAGTTCCTCCACCATTTTTTCCGTCTCCGGGATGCGGACTTCGCCGGATAGGAGTTTGGGCAGCAGGGTGTCGCGGAGTTTTGTGAGGTTTAAAATAGCCAAAGAATTTTGCTCTATTTTCCCATCGAGAGCGCCTGCTTGCGCCTCAAACGCTTCAAGCAGTTTTTTGTCCTTTTTAAGCTGTAGCAAGGCTTTAAAATCTTTCTGGTTGATGCTACCAAACACGGTTCCTTCAGCTTCAAATTTGTTGAAATTCTCTCTAAGCTCGAGCATCGAGTAATATGTGAAAGAACGACTCCCCGACTTATGGCGTGCCGCACTCACCCCGCGTCCGATGCAACAGTCAATATGGGCCATATTCACATCTCCGACAGGAGCTCGCACACTAATCAAGGTGTCGCCTTTGTTTGCAAACCTTTTAGGGGCAGTACAATAAACTCGATTAGAAGGATACCTAAAGCCAAAATCCGCCCTGCCTTGAAAAAAGGCTATACCCTCGCCATTTGAATTATAAGTAGTGCCAGGTGGAGATTGCCCCATAGTAACATCAAATTCTTTCCCAACGGAGCTAACCTCCCACCCCTTCGGAATCCAGCCCAATTCGTCGCTGTGGGTGAACTCGTCAGGGAAGAGAGTGCGGATTTCTTCGGGCAGGGGCCGGCGCTTATCGCCGAGGGCGGCGCGGGCTTGGGCCTTTTCGCTGAGTTCTGCGGGGATTTCCTTGCCGCCGGCCAGCGCGTTGTCGATCACCGGGTCAAAATCGACAAACCAGCTCTTGAACAGGGCCTGGGCCATGGCCTCCAAGGTCTCATTCATCCGCCGATTCAACTCAATCCTGTCATCCAGCGCCTTAAGAATATGGGCAATGGCCTTTTGTTCGGGGAGTGAGGGAATGTTAAAAGACACACCTTTTAATCCTATGATAGTTAAAGCTTTCTGAGCAGAACCTATCATTATGGCCTCTAACTTATTTTGACCTAATCTGGATTGTAGTAAGTAACTTAAAAAATTTGAAAATAATGATTCCTTGAAATTTCTGAACCAAATCAAGTTTCCATCTTTAAAGTAAAAATCACCATCATTTGATACGTGGTATGGAATTCCTGCTCTCTGTCCAACAGCGGAGATTAATAAGTCCCCATTTTTCGGTGCTCCAAATTTATTTTTGATGTCAAAAAACCGTTCTTCACTTATAAACAATTGATTGGATACATTTTGTCCTGCGGCTTTTTCAATTATTTCTTTAGATCTATAAAATGGTATCCCGTTGTCAACATAATCTGAGGCAAAAATTCTTTTTGCGGATAGGATTTCACAGTGGTCACCAAGTTGACTTTCAACCCACTCACTCCCCATAACCAAGCACCTCCAGGTTCTTGCGGATCACGGCGTCCAGTTCCGAACCTTCCCGCATCTGCTCATAGAGGGTGGCACTCAGCTTGGCCATCTTCTCCTCAAAGGGGATGCCGTCGTCCTCCAGTTCTGCTGCGCCCACATGCCGGCCAGGGGTGAGAACATATTCATGAGACTTGATCTCCTCCAAGGTGGCGGATTTGCAGAATCCCGCCTTATCTTCGTAATCGCCATCTTTTACTTCTCCACGCCAGGCGTGATAAGTACGGGCAATCTCGGCAATCTCTTCCTCGGACAGATCCCGATGGACACGATCCACCAGTGCCCCCATTTTGCGGGCATCGATAAACAGCGTCTCGCCCCGGCGGTCACGAAAGCCCCGGCCGGTATCCGCTTTTTTATTGCGGGAGATAAACCAGAGGCAGACCGGAATCGGGGTCGTAAAAAAAAGCTGGCCGGGCAGGGCAATCATGCAGTCCACCAGATCGTTTTCAACGATCTTCCGGCGAATCTCCCCCTCACCACTGGTGTTGGTGGACATGGAGCCATTGGCCAGGACAAAACCGGCCATCCCGTTCTCCGAGAGCTTTGAGATCATGTGGAGAATCCAGGCGTAGTTGGCATTGCCCGCCGGCGGCACCTCGTAGCCGGCCCAACGCGGGTCGTCTGTGAGCTCGTCGGCTGCCCGCCACTCTTTCAAGTTAAAGGGCGGGTTGGCCATGATGTAGTCGGCCTTGAGATCCGGGTGCTGGTCCTTAAAAAAGCTGTCGGCCGGGACCTCGCCCAGGTTGGCGGAAATGGAGCGGATGGCCAGGTTCATCTTGGCCAGTTTATAGGTAGCGCCGATGGACTCCTGCCCGTAGATGGAGATGTCCCTGGTGTTGCCGTGGTGGTTCTCGACAAACTTGATGGACTGGACAAACATACCGCCGGAACCGCAGCAGGGGTCGTAGATCTTGCCCTTGTAGGGCTCGATCATCTCGGCAATGAGGTTAACCACATCCTTGGGCGTATAGAACTCGCCGCCGCCCTTGCCCTCCGAGGCCGCGAATTTGCCCAGGAAATACTCATAGACCCGGCCAACCACATCCTCTTTCTTGTCGGCCACCGTATCAATATTGGAGATGGTATCAATCAGCGCCGCCAGCTTGCTGCCATCGATCCCCAGGCGTGAGAAATAGTTGTCCGGCAGCGCCCCTTTGAGCGCCTTGTTGTTCTTTTCGACCGTGGCCAGAGCCGTATCGATCTTGATGGCCAGATCATCCTGCTTGGCCTGGCTGTTGATATAGCTCCAGCGCGATTCCTCCGGCAGGTAAAAGACATTTTTCATGGTGTAAAACTCCACCATGTCCAGATACTTCTCCTTGCCCTCGACAATCAGTTCGGCCTTGCGCTCCTCAAACTTGTCACTGGCAAATTTCAGAAAGATAAGGCTGAGCACCACATGTTTATATTCGGATGACTCTACTGAGCCCCGCAGCTTATTGGCCGTATCCCAAAGGTTCTGCTCAAAACCGTTTGTTTTTTTGTTTGTCGCATTCTTTGCCATTTCATTCCTTTTTTTAACACCAACTATTCTGGTAATAATCGTTGTATTGGTGTCACATCTTGAATTGTGAATAGCCGCGACTTATGCAACATTCAAGGTTCGAGGCTCTTTAAATAAACACCTTGATTTATAAATAAATATGTTCTGTACAATCATTTAATTCACTATTCAAGATGTGACACCATTCCTTCACCATACACCCAACGGAAGCAATGAGGGGCTGGCGGATTAATGGTAACAATGATCATAAAACTATGAATACCATTGATATTACAGGGTTTCAACCTGCCTGTTAAATAGCCAGGCGCTCTCAATTGCATGGTTATGATTTAATTTTCTTTTGAATTGAGAATAATAAATCATGAACTTTTTTTAAAGGCCTTTCTTTTGTTTGTAAAGATTCAATATATTCCAGCATTAGTTTAGTAACATCTGCTTCTTTCAGTGGGTGGTACGCTTTTATATATTCAATCAAAGCTTTTACAATATTCGTTCCGGTCATTCCATGAGGGAAATCATTATTTAATATTCTTTCTACATTTGATTTAGTCCATTCTTCTGGATCTTCTCCAATTTAGTTGAGTAAAAAACAGGTGAAACATAGTGAATTCAAAT
>JACKQG010007277.1_pt1 | contig 11243 bp, 13 predicted proteins | sample 8237621 | NCBI WGS metagenome assembly JACKQG01 (sample SAMN15677084, study PRJNA649215) | marine metagenome | biome: marine; feature: Black Sea; material: saline water; isolation source: suspended particulate matter (SPM) from the Black Sea western gyre | collected 2013-06-09/2013-06-10 | depth... | reverse complement strand
GGGTAAAATTTTTGGGGCAGCAAAATTAATGCAAGTTTTTTAACGATTGAGTTTTATAGGAGCTAATTTTATTGACACAAATATAAGATTTGAACTTACAAAACACTCTATGAGTACAAATAATGAAATTCTATACAGAGTATTTAAAGATGATGCCGAGCGCTCCGGCATGGACATGAAAGATTTCTATCATAAGCGAAGAAAGGGGTTGTATCCATTCAGAGATAGTAATGGATATGTTGAATGGCTAAGTCGGCGTGAGTTTCGAATCGCTTCAGTAACCAAACGTTCTAAGAATAGAAAAGTTCGAAAACACAAAAACAAACATCAACATACTAACAGCAAACCCTTCTTTACTACAGAAATGGTTACAGTTTTTCTATTTTCGGGAATTGGCATTTTAACATTTTTTATAATAATAAAACTCGTGCAGTTATTGCTGAGTTTATTCTAGGAAGAATAAGCTGTTAACAATCTCTGGAGTTCTTCTCTTTTTTCCGGTATTTCGGATTTTGAGTTTACAAAGATCGGTTTACCATATATCATCTTTACTGGGGAAAAGGGTTTGGGGATCATAAAATTATCCCAGCTGTTAAGTTCCCACCTTGATTTTATAATAAAAATTCCTGGTATTATCGGTTTGCCTGTTCTGTAAGCAAGGTAGAGCACTCCGTCTTTAACGATTTCTTTCGGACCTGTTGGACCGTCCGGTGTAAAAGCGATATCATAATTTTTTGAGATGGTAACTGCTTCTTTTAATGCCTTCATGCCGCCACGCCGCGAAGAGCCACGAATGGTTCCAAAACCGAGCCCGATTACCACACGTGCAATAAATTCACCATCCTTGTGCTGGGAAATGAGCACATGAATAAACTGGTTTATATGTGTATAAGCAGGAATAAGCATCCTGTTATGCCAGAAGGCGTATATGACTGTTCCGTGAGTTTCTTTTGCAGATATGAGATTGTGTTTATCATACTCCTTGATGCGCAAAGTGCCCATGAGAAGTTTTATTAGTGACGGTCCCAGTTTTTCAACCAGATTAAGAAGTATTTTATGTTTCATTGATCATTGAAAATGCAATTAATGCAACTTTTTCAGAGGTGTTGAATTTTCCCAATTTTTCTTTTATCATACACAGCTCGTTTCTTGTTTTTTGATAGTAATTGTCATCTTCAAGAAATAAGCGGACTTCTTTTGTGATATTTTCGGCAGATGCAGCATGTTGAATGAGTTCAGGCAACACTTTGTTCCCGATAACAATATTTGCAAGAGCGATCATGTTTATCTTTATGAAAGCACGTGCTATAAAGTATGAAAGCCACGAAGTTTTATAGACGACTACCATGGGAGTTCCCATATAGCCGGTTTCCAGCGTGGAAGTGCCGGATTTACACACTACAACCTTACTGTATTTCATTAGCGCGTGTGTGTCATGAATTATCGTGACATTATTTTTTATAGGTGAGATGATTTTTTTGAATAACTCATCTGACACAGAGTCAGCTTGAGAAATAAGATATTCATAAGAATTATTATAGGTTTTTTTTAAGTTTTTGATCGTTTCAACAATTTCAGGGAGAATTCTTTTGATTTCCACATTTCTACTTCCCGGGATAAATCCTACCCAATCTTTTTTAAGATCGAGGGAGTATTTTTTTGCGAATTCTTCTTTTGTGCAAGATATGTTGATTTCTTCACTTATTGGATGTCCCACGTATTCGACATCAGCGCCGATTTCTTCATAAAGCTCATTTTCAAACGGGAATATCACTGCGATCTTGTCTGAGTATTTGGCAATTTTATGAATACGCTTTTTCTTCCATGCCCACACCTGCGGACTGATATAATACAGCACCGGTATGCCAAATTCGTGGGCGATCTTTGCCACGCGGATATTCATGCCGGGATAGTCAACGAGTATTGCAAGATCAGGTTTCCGAGCAATGAATTCAGATTTGAGTTTTCGAAATACTTTTAGAATGAACCCAAGATGACCGATCACTTCGGCAAAACCGATAATTGAAAATTTTGAAAAGGGAAATATAGATTCGAATCCCTGCTTTTGCATCAACGGACCACCAATTCCCCAAATATTAAGGGAATGGTTTTTCTGTTTGAGCTGCTTAATTACTTCAGCAGCATGGACATCTGCAGAACGCTCGCCGACCAGAATGAAAATATTTTTCATAGGTGCAAGACAATTGCCTGACTTTAATCGTCAAGAAAAAGAAATGTGATAGAGCACGATAATCATCCCAAGTTATAAAAACTTGACGCTCAAAATATGTGAAAAATAAGTAGCACCATAAAAAGGAACTGCGAGTTCCTACCTTATGACGCGAAAGCTGTTAATAAGGTACAAGAAATAATTTCAATAATATTGAAAGTGATCCGCAGTTGGTCACTTTTTTTATTTGGAGGTATCTAATCTCAATAAATAGACGGTTTAAACCCTGGAAACAGCGGGAACGCTATAAAAACGAAAAAAGAATTAATGGAAAAATTACTGCTACAAAGGTTCGTTTGATTGGTCCCGATAAGGAAGCCCTGGGTATTGTATCGACTCAAGATGCTCTTCATAAAGCTCGCGAGTACGGACTTGATCTTGTGGAAATAGCACCGAAAGCGAATCCGCCGGTTTGCAAGATAATCGATTACAGCAAACTGATTTTTGAAGAGTCCAAGAAAGCTCGTGAAGCAAAAAAGAAGCAGCATTCGACACAGCTTAAGGAAGTTAAATTCCGACCCAGAACTGATGAGCATGACTATAATTTTAAGGTCAAGCACATCAAAGAATTCCTGGAAAAAGGAAATAAAGTCAAGGTCACTATTCAGTTCCGAGGAAGAGAAATGGCTCATAAAGAATTGGGCTGGGAACTTATCAAAAGAATTCAAGAGGAGCTTGAAGATTATGGTGATTTTGAACAGAATCCGAGAATGGAAGGTCGCTTCTTGATCGGTTTCGTCTCACCTAAAAAGATTCAAAGCTAGCGAATCGTAGCAAGGAAAGTCATAGTAAGGAGTTTTAATTATGCCAAAGCTAAAAACAAGAAGAGCGGCAGCCAAACGTTTTAAGAAAACAGCGAGTGGTAAGATAAAAAGAAACAAAGCCAATCGTGGTCATTTTATGGAAAAGAAATCATCCAAACAAAAATCCAACCTGCGCAAAGGTGGGTATGTTGCCAAAGCCGATGAAAAACGTGTGAAGAACATGTTAGCATCATAATATTACATTTTTACAAGGAGTTGGTATGGCTAGAGCAAAAAATAAAGTAGCTTCCAGAAACAGAAGAAAGAAAATCCTCAAAGAAGCAAAAGGTTACAGAGGTGGCAAAAAGCTCTATCGGGCTGCACGTGAGGCAGTTGAGAAGGGCTGGCAATATGCCTATCGCGACAGAAGAACCCGTAAAAGAGAGTTTAGAAGATTGTGGATCATCCGCATTAATGCCGCTGTGCATGAGCATGGATTGAGCTACAGCCAGTTTATGAACGGCCTCAAAGTATTAAAGATCGAGATCAACAGAAAAATGTTATCAGAACTCGCGATAAACAATCCTGAAGCTTTTGAAAAAATTGTTAAGAATGTGAAAAAGAAATTGGGAAAATAAGCTATCGTGAAAGAACAAATACAGGAGATTTTGGAAGAAGCGAGAAGAAGTATCCCTTCTTGTGAATCAGATAAAGATCTGGAAGAGCTTCGAATTAAATATCTTGGTAAAAAAAGTTCTCTTTCAGACCTCCTAAGTAAGATCGGGACGGTTCCCAAAGAAGAGCGTCCGCAGATGGGTGCACTTCTCAATAAGACGAAGAAAGAAATAGCTCAACTAATTGAACAGAAGAAGCTCAAACTTCATGAAAAGGCAGATGCTTCCAGAGCTCTGGGCTTAGATGTAACAATGCCCGGGAGACCGCTTCCAGTTGGTGCAAAGCATCCCCTGTATCAAATCTGGGAAGAGATCGAAGATATCTTTATTAATCTCGGATTTGAAGTTGCTGAAGGTCCGGAAATTGAAAGCGAATATTACAATTTCGATGCACTGAATACACCAAGCTGGCATCCGGCAAGAAATCCTCAGGATACGTTTTATTTAAAGGGTGGTAAACTTCTACGAACGCAGACTTCACCAATGCAAATTCGTGTGATGGAGAAATTCAAACCTCCTATTAAGATCATATCCACCGGTCGATGTTACCGCGTTGATAAAATGGATCCTTCGCATTTGCCGGTGTTCCACCAGGTTGAAGCACTTCTGGTAGATGAGGGTATCACAATGTCGGATATGAAAGGAGAGCTCGATTCATTTATTAAAAGAATTTTCAGCGCAGATACACGCTCCAGATTTCGTCCTCACTTTTTCCCCTTCACAGAACCAAGTGCAGAGATCGATATTCTCTGTATAAATTGCAAGGGGGAAGGTTGTAAGCTCTGCAAAAACTCCGGCTGGCTCGAAATGGGCGGCGCAGGCATGGTCGATCCGGCAGTCCTCGAGGAAGTGGGCTACGATCCAGAAAAATATACCGGATATGCATTTGGTCTAGGAATTGAGCGCATAGCTATGCTTCGATACGGCATCTCAGATATCAGGAAATTAGTGACTAACGACCTGAGGATATTGAAGCAATTTCAATAAGTATATTTTTTACGTTAAGAGAGTATCATGAAAATAAGTTATAATTGGCTGAAAGAATTAGTTCCGACACAATTAAATATTGATGAGTTTTGTGAGAAACTCACCATGTTCGGTCTTGAAGTTGAAGAGGTTGTTCAGCCCGGAAAAAAACTTGAAAATATTGTTATCGGTAAAGTTGTTTCTGTAGAAAAACATCCCAATGCAGACAAACTGAGTTTGTGCAAGGTTGATGTCGGTGGAGATGAATCGCTTAGCATTATTTGCGGCGCCCCCAATGTAGTGAAAGATATTCTCGTTCCCGTAGCGATGATCGGAGCAAAGCTTGGTGACTTCGAAATAAAAAAAGCAAAACTTCGTGGCGTAGAATCGTTTGGTATGATATGTTCGGAGAAAGAATTGGGTGTTTCTGATGACCATTCCGGCATTATGATCATAAAGCAGGACTTCGAGCCAGGCACTCCTTTTGCGGACGCAATGGGAATAAATGATAATATCATAGAAGTTGAGGTCACACCAAATAGACCTGACCTTCTTGGCATGATAGGTGTGGCACGTGAAGTTGCAGTAATGCTCAATACCGAATACGAGCATCCTGAAATTGCTTTTGAAGAATCTGAAGTACAAACTAAGGATGAGATTTCAGTTATTATAGAAGATGCGGAGAAATGTCCTCGTTATTGTGCACGAATGGTAAAGGGAATTACGGTTCAGCACTCTCCTGAATGGATGCAAAGAAAATTGGTCGCATCAGGTCTTCGTCCGATCAATAATATCGTAGATGTAACAAATTATGTACTTCTCGAATATGGGCAACCCCTCCATGCTTTTGATTATACAAAGATCAAAGATAAGACAATCGTTGTCCGAACTGCAAAAGATAAAGAAAAAATGATGCTTCTCGATGATACTGAACTCAAACTGCATTCCAACAACCTGCTTATCGCCGATACAGAGCATCCACTTGCACTTGCCGGTATTATGGGCGGACTTGATAGTTCAATAAACGATAACACGAAAGATGTTGTTATCGAGTGTGCTTATTTTGATCCGAGAAATATTCGTGCATCCGCACTTGAATACGGATTGCAAACCGATTCATCTAATCGTTTTGAAAGAGGTATGGATCCAAATGGATTGATAGAAGTTATTGACAGGGCTGCACAACTTATACAGCTCACAGGCGGTGGAGAAATATCAAGTGGAGTTGTAGATTGCTATCCTCATAAGATCGAACCGAAGATTTTAACACTTCGTGTATCACGCGCAAATAGTATTCTTAATGCAAAAATGTCAGTCGATGAAGTTAAAAATTATCTTAATAATTTTGAATTCTCTACAAAAAAGACATCAGAAGATACCTTTGAAGTAACGATCCCAACCTTACGTCCCGACATAGAGCGTGAGATAGATATTATTGAAGAACTCGCCCGATGCTATGGATATAATAATGTAGAATCCCATTTTTGGATCAACAGGATAGACAACAAACAGAAAAGAACGGTTGTTCGGCTTACGAAAAACCATCTTATCTCACTTGGTTTCTTTGAAGTGAACAATATGAGCTTTGCAAGTCCTGATGATCTTGATGTGCTGAAAATTCCGGAGAATGATTTCAGACGTAAAGTAGTAGAATTTGCCAATCCAATGGGTGAACAATTCTCAATAATGAGATCGACGCTCATACCTGATCTACTTAAAAATGCAGATTTGAATCTCTCCTATAAATTCGAGAATTTTAAGCTATTTGAACTCAACCGGATTTATCTAAAAGAGAGAGAAGATACTTTTGCTGAACCCACTTATTTAACTGGTGTTATTGTTGGAAAGTTCGATCCATTCTATTGGAAAGAGGAGCAAAGAGCCACATCATTTTATGATGTAAAGGGTATTGTGGAATCAGTTTTTTCAAAAATACACTGTTCAAAGAATATCACTTACAAAGTATCAAATCAACCTTATTATGAAGAGGATTCTGCAGCAGATATCTTTCTTGATGAAAAGAAAATTGGATCCTGTGGTATTATGAAGGATGATGTTTTGAAATCTTTTGAAATTGAGGCACTTGTATTACTTTTTGATATTGATCTTTCAAACATTATCCCATTATATAATGAAAAAGCCATTCGTTTCACAGAGATCGTAAAATATCCGCCGGTGCTTCGGGATATTGCAGTTATTGCACCTTCTGATATCGAGGTTGGAGAGATCGAGCAAGAAATAAAATCTGTCGATCCAAACATTATAAAAGATGTTCAATTGTTCGATGTATATACAGGCAAACAGATAAAGCAGGGATGCAGAAGTCTGGCGTTCAATATTACTTTCCAATCCGAAACTTCAACCCTAACTGATAAATATGTGGATAAATTATTTGACAATATTGTAAACAAATTATCACTTGAACATCAAATAGAATTAAGGCAGGAGTGATGGATACGCACGTGCTTGATTTGATTGAAGAGAAAATTAGGAATCTAATTTCGAGATATAAAATTTTACAAGATAAATACATTCAGGTTCTGAAAGAAAATGAAAATCTCAATAATAAATATAAAGATCTGTTCTATAATACGGAGAATTCGCAGGAAACAATAGGCGAACTCCAGAACGCTGTGGAGCGCTACAAAGAGCAGAACCAAGATTTGCAGAATGCATTAGCTCAAAAAGAAGAGCGAATAAGAAAATTTACAGAACAGGCGAACGAAATCGATTCGAGAGTAGGTTCGATGCTCCAGGAAATTGATAATATTATTGGAGAATCGGAAACACAGCCTGCTGGAAGCAATGATTAAATTTTAAATATATGAATAATATTTCAGTCGACATTTTGGGTGATACATATTCAATCGCAGGTGATGTAGATCCTGACGAGATCCGAAAATATGCTCATTTTTTAGATAATAAGCTTGTTGAGCTCTCGGAGGAATATAATCCCCAAAAGAGATATGACCTTGCAATTTTGTGTGGTCTTAATATAGTCGAAGAAATGTTCAGAAAACAGAAGGAACAAGAAAAATTAGAAAATTTTGTACAAAGAATTTCAAAATTATTGAATTCATTGGACGAAGAGTGATTTTGTTCTATACTTGTTGATATAAATTATTGTTCTTTCCAGAGGCCTGCCCTGTTCGTGATGGCAATCTTGTTTTGTGCTAAACCGGAACTATAGGGTGTTCAATTGTGTATGGCGTGAATGCCTACATCGCAGTAGGACTTATAAAGTACATATAGAATCCCCATCTTTTTGAAAAAATAGTTCAAACCAGTTGTTACACGGCAAGGGCAGGTTTCATTATGGAAAGGAAGAAAGATGAACGGTATACTGTTACCAATAGTTGGCGTGGTGGTAGGGGTTTTCGTCGGCTGGTTGTCATTCAGATTGCTCACAACCAAGAAGATCAAACAAGCTCATGTCGAATCAAAAAAGATTAAAGAAGAGGCGAAACTTGAAGCAAAAGTAATCAAAAAAGAAGCTGAAATTGAGGCAAAAGAGAATTGGTATAAGAGAAAAGCTAATTTAGAAAAGGAGATAGAGGAAAGGAAGAAGGAGCTTCGAAAAATCGAGGGTAATTACAATCAGAGAATAAGCAATATCGATGAGCGGCTTAGCAAGTTAGACAGAAGAGAACAATCCATTTCCGATCGCGAGCGACATCTTCAAAATAAACAGGTAAAATTGGATGATGATGAAGCTAAATTAAAAGATATACTCGAAAAAGAAACAAGAAAATTAATGGAGATTGCTAACCTTAGTAAGGATCAGGCAATTGAAATGCTTCTTAAGAAATATGAAAATGAAGCTCGTATCGATGCAGCCAAACTCAGAAAATCAATCATTGATAAAGCTAACTCTGAAGCTGAAGAAGAATCTATAAAGATCATTGCAAATGTAGTGCAAAGAACCGCTGTCGATTACGTGACAGAGTCAACAGTTTCTGTTGTTGGTCTGCCATCTGAAGAAATGAAGGGCAGGATCATTGGGCGAGAAGGACGTAATATTCGCACTTTTGAAAACAGTTCAGGAGTAGAGATCATTGTTGATGACACTCCTGAAGCTGTCATTATCTCCAGCTTTGATCCGGTTAGAAGAGAGATAGCAAAACGCTCACTTGAAAAGCTTATTTCGGATGGAAGAATTCATCCAGGCAGAATTGAAGATATTCTTGCAAAAACAGAAAAAGAGGTAAATAAGATCATTGAGGAGACTGGTAAGAAAACACTCATCGATCTTGCAATTCATGATCTTCCAGACAACCTGAGAAATATTATCGGACGCCTGAAATATCGTACAAGTTATGGACAGAATATGCTCAAGCACAGCATTGAAAGCGCATGGATATGCGGTATGCTTGCGGCTGAACTGGGATTGGATCAACCTCTTGCGCGAAAGATGGGACTTCTGCATGATATTGGAAAAGCTGTTGACCATGAAATCGATGGCTCCCATGCTGCTATCGGAGCTGACATTGCAAGAAGAAATGGAATGCCACCTATCATTGTGAATGCGATTGAGGCACATCACGAAGAAGTAGAACCTGAATCGGTTTATGCGATACTCGTTCAGGTTGCAGATGCAATCTCAGGTGCACGTCCTGGTGCAAGAAGAGAAACACTCGAATCATATCTCAAGCGACTGGAAAAATTGGAAGAAATTGCCTATTCCTTTGAAGGTGTTCATAAGTGTTACGCCATTCAAGCAGGAAGGGAAATCCGTATTATGGTAGAGCATAATACTATTGATGATGCACAGTCAGAATTGCTTGCATCAGACGTGGCGAAAAAGATCGAGAATGAAATGCAGTATCCCGGACAGATAAAAGTAACTGTTATTCGAGAAGTACGTAAAACCGTGCTGGCAAAATAATGATCCGAATACTTTATATTGGTGATATTTTTGGCAAACCCGGCAGGAGAACGGTTAAGGAACTGCTTCCTGGTTTAAAAGAAGAATTTGCACTTGATCTGGTTATTGCAAATGGTGAAAATCTTGCTGGCGGACTTGGAATGACACCTGATACGGCAAACGCTATGTTCGAGCTTGGCATTGACGTACTCACATCCGGTAATCATCTATGGGATAAGAAAGAAATAATCGTACATCTTGCAAAGGAAGAACGCATATTGAAGCCCATAAATTATCCGCCTGGTGTTCCGGGCAACGATATATACGAAATTGAAATTCATGGCAAAAAGATAGTTGTGCTCTGCTTGATGGGAAGAGTTTTTACTGTGACTGTTGACTGTCCCTTCCGAATAATGGATGCTTACCTGGAAAAGCTTATGTCTGAACGACCGATCATTTTGGTTGACTTTCATGCCGAAGCTACTGCCGAAAAGCAAGCAATGGCGTGGTATCTTGATGGTAGAATTTCTGCGCTGATAGGATCTCACACTCATGTACAAACTGCCGATGAGAGGATACTTCCACAGGGCACTGCATATATTACAGATGCCGGTATGACGGGACCTCATGATTCTATAATAGGACTTCGAACAAAAGATGGGATTGAAAGATTTCTCACTCAAATTCCAAACCGATTCAACCCGGCAAAGGAAAATTTAATGCTTAATGGAGTGATCGTTTCGGTTGACGAAAAAGGATCAGCTCTGGATATTCAGCGAATCAGGAGAAGCTACATACCCGAATAGAGAAAATCTATGGAAAAAATATTAAGCGGAAAACCAGTCGCAAAAGCTATTTATCAGGAACTTAAGGAAAAAGTAGCTATCCTATATGATAAAGGAATAATTCCAAAACTCTGTGTTTTCAAAGTAGGAAGCGATCCTGCATCAGAATATTATGTTCAGAGTATTCAGAAACGGGCTAAGAAAATAGGAGTGTTCGTTGATGTGGTAACCTACGAAGACCTTGCACCTCAAGAAGAACTCATTGATGGGATCCGGAAAGCGAATAAAGACCCAAAGATTCATGGCATCATGCTGCAAATGCCCCTTCCGGATCAATGTGATCAGAATGAGATCGTGCTTCATATTGATCCTCTCAAGGATATAGATGGCCTTCATCCTGTAAATGCCGGCAAACTGATCTTAGGGCAGAAATGTTTTGTACCATGTACACCATCTGCTGTTATGGAGTTGCTCCATTATTATAAAATTCCTACTGAGGGAGCACGGGTCGTTATCATTGGGAGAAGTACAATTGTGGGACTTCCCCTGTTTAATCTTCTTGTTCAGAAGAAAACAGGCGCAAATGCCACTGTGACTTTGTGTCACTCACGATCAAAAAACATTCATGAAATTTCGAAAGAAGCTGACATTCTTATTGTCGCAATTGGAAAACCAAAATTTGTTGATCATACATATATTTCGAGTAGATCAGTCGTTATTGATATCGGTATTAATGAGATCTATGATACTGATGCAAAAACGAACATTTTCGTTGGTGATGTATTTTATCAGGACGTGTTTTCAACGGTTCAAGCGGTCACTCCTGTGCCTGGAGGTATAGGTGTGATCACTACAGCTTCACTGCTGAAGAATGTAGTTGAGGCGAGCCGGGGTTGAGGTGAAAAGGTGCAAATGTGAAAAATATTTCAAAAATGAATTTTTTTATTGACTTATAAATATTCACTAAAGATTTTTTGTTCA
>JACKQG010007275.1_pt1 | contig 11245 bp, 9 predicted proteins | sample 8237621 | NCBI WGS metagenome assembly JACKQG01 (sample SAMN15677084, study PRJNA649215) | marine metagenome | biome: marine; feature: Black Sea; material: saline water; isolation source: suspended particulate matter (SPM) from the Black Sea western gyre | collected 2013-06-09/2013-06-10 | depth... | reverse complement strand
TGTATATAACTGGGGGATCAGATGAGCAACCTGGGATTATTGTTAGTAATGATAATGTAACTTTGAAATGGAAATCAACTGTTGTCACTGAGGTGGACGATAATATAATTATAATATCAGGTGCTAACCTATCGGTGAATGATGGAACCCTTGTTGGGTTGGATCAAAGTGCTCTACCAGCAGAACTTCGACCGAATCTGCATAATCAGCTTTTTGCATACAATGAATTATTTATTCAGGATAATACTGTTCTATGGGGACAGGGGTATGCTGGTGATGATTTTACGCTGGATGGAGCAGCACATGGTCTTGTTTATGCCCCGGGAAATTTCAGATTCACTAAAGCAACCTCCTATTTGGAGGGAGCTATTTTTGCTCACTTCCTATGGGGGTCAAGCGGCCCCTCCCGCTTGGATTTAGGAGAAATGGATTTAAATCACTTCTTCCACGAGGAATATTTTAGCACTTTCGATTTTGGTGTCCTTGAAAATTCTCTGTTAGAATTTTAAAGGGCATTGTTGGAATGATCATTCATATCAATTATTATCGAGGCACTAACATGAGTAAAGGGAAAATATGAGAGAATTCGGTATTTTATTGTCCATAATTTCGATCTTAATCGGAATACTCCTCCTTGTCGCACCTAAGTCGCTGGTGAAATTGGGAGAGCAAACCAACCGACTCTACAACATTGATGGGCTTATCTATCGAAACCGTTTTGTGTTTGGCCTGTTTTTGATGGTGGCTGGTGCATTTATGGTTTACACAACACTTTAGGATGTGAGGAAGACATATGCAGGGGTATGATTTTTATATAATTTTTGTAGCAGTCATTTCATTTATCACAGGATTGCTGTTGGTTACCTCGCCAAAAACGTTGATTAAAGCAGGGGAGCTTTTTAACCGTGTGTACAATGTGGAGAGTGTGGTATACACCAGGCGAGTGCCCTTTGGATTTGCCTATATTATTTTTGGAAGCATCCTACTCTACATCCTCTGGTAGGCAATATTTGATGATAAATATAAAAGGAGACTGTCCCAAAAGGGGCGGTCTCTTTTTTATTTAAGAACCTGCCTTTGCACTTCAGCTTCGGCAAGGCAGGCAAGGAACACCGATTAACGAATTGAGAAGTAAGTTTAATAAGGTTCATTTTTTAGCACTTAAATACTTTTGGACTGTTTCACTTATACTTTCATCAATGCAAATTCTAAAATCAACACTCTTTATACCTTATTAGATATTCCTGTCCGAATGATTTAAGAACCTGCCTACTCCCATCAGCTTCGGCAAGGCAGGCAAGGAACACCGATTGAAGATTTAAGAAGTTGACAAACCTCGATATTCAAAAACCGTTGATCATTTAACTGTCTCTGTTGAGCTATTTTTTAGTTTTGAAACATTACTTTGAAAATAAATTTTACACAAATCAGTGAAAATCCGCCTGCCCGGCGTAGCTCAACGAGCAGAGACGGGTGTGCATCCGTGGCTAAAAGGAGTGAGACTACCTCACAAACGAAAAGAACGAATGGCCCCATGTAGATTCGTAACCTTCGTCAGACCTGTCTGTCGAAACCCATATGGTGTAAAAAGATTCGTTGTGAGAATAAAACAAATTAACACTTTGCCCTGTCCGCATGCTCAAGACCCAAAACTTTAAAGCGAACCATAGAGTGAGATGACCCCTATACCCAAAAAAAAGAGGCCACCCACACAGGACAGCCTCTTCTATATTGCTACAAATTTTTAAATAACGAACTACGCCAGTGCCTCTGTCAATATGCTGCCGACTTTGTCTAACAGGGCTCCCAGGTTTGAGTAGTTCTCATCTTTGATGTTACTACAGATTTCAGCACCGATGTTACTAAGGTTCTCATAGCCATAACTGGTCCCCGTCCCCTTGATGTTATGGCCAAACTTATAAACATCAGCATACAGTTTATCCGTGAGGTTGTTTCGAACCCCGGGGAGAGCTGTATTTAAATAGTTCAAGTATTCTTTTATCAGTGCCTGAAATTCAGGTGAATCCATGAAATCATCAGTCATATCTCTTATTCCCTTCTTATCGAATAATCGGGTCTAATATAAATGTCACCAATCTATCCGTGTGCTTTTTTTATCCGCCTTCGCAGAAAACCATGAGCGTGTGCATGGATGGATGAGGAATGGTTTTCTGCTTCCAGCCTTCGTGCGCTTCGACCAGCAATGCTTCACCCGTCGCTGTCGGCGGAGCTTAGCAACGGAACAGCTTGGCAGGCGGCGCGATGTAGTGGTTGGGCGGATAACCACGGCATACCCCGCCATGGCGGGGGAAGACGGGTCTACGTCTCGATGAAGGGCTCAGCCCAGGTAACAAGGCTACTTCGGCGCAGTAGACCTTCGGCCACACAGATGGGTTATGGAGGTGCCCCTGGACGTGCTCTGGATAATCCACTATTATAGAAACCTGATGGAGACAAGAATATTCGCTTGAAATATTAGATATTATAATATTATAGGATGATATTTACCTGTTCAGCAACCCGTCTTTGTGCTTGGCATAAGTTGTATTTTATATGTTATTACCATGATATTGAAAATGGAGCTAAAGGAACAGACATGCTGAAGCAATCAATCCCGGAAACCGTGGCCAATCAGAATGCTCCCAGCTACCCCAATCTGGAGTTCCATCTCAGACAGGCTCTGGATCAAACCTATCATTTCAACCTCCCCATGTTCGCCCTGGAAAGTGGAAAATTCAAGATTGATTATCATGAGCTGCAAAACCTGATCCACAAGCTGGGGGAGCTTCAACCAGATCGCGGATTTAAGGCCAGTGAGTTACATGGCATGGGTTTATTGTCACTACTATCCCATAAATTGATCCGTCTGTATCGCAACCAGGTCAACCCGGCATATATCCATGATCTTACCGATTTTCTAGAACAGGAATTGACAGCACCAGTTCTGAATGATCTTTTGGAGAATTATCTGGAAGCACTTCCATCAGATAGTTTGAAATCCTCTTCAAATGCTATAAAGGACTATTTAAAGGGGCAGACAAAATCGGTTCCCAACACCCAGGTCGTGGTTGAAGAGTTGCTGGTTCATATTCTGGCATTAAATAATCCAGCCTTTGATAAATATGATGTGGTTTTCAAAGAAGAATTTCATCAAGCGATAAAGACTTCTGACAAATTATTGAAAAGTATTGAGAAATGGTCGTCTGGATCAACTGGTTTTGGTAATTCTGGTAAAAATGTTATTGAACTGCTTATGGAGCCCATCCTGGCTGCACCAAATTCAATTGAAGGACAGCTCGCCTATATCCGCAACCATTGGAGCACCTTTTTAGGATCACACCTCATGGATCTGCTCAGAGGGCTGGACCATTTCGAAGAAGAAAACCGCTTTCGTGGTTTTGGTCCCGGTGAATCTCAGGTTCCCAGCTATTCTGGTGAACTCCAGGAAGGAGAATTTTACAGCGAGGACAGCGATTGGATGCCCCGGGTGGTCATGATTGCCCGCAATTCTCTGGTCTGGTTGGATCAATTATCCAAAAAATACAAGCGAGACATTATAACCTTGCGCGATATTCCCGATGAAGAATTGGATCTTCTGGCACAACAGGGTTTCACAGTTCTATGGCTGATTGGACTCTGGAATCGCAGCAGTATTTCGAAAAAGATCAAACACTGGTGCGGAAATCCCGATGCTGAGTCGTCAGCCTACTCGCTCAAAGAATACCAGATCGATCCCAGTATTGGGGGTCCAGATGCACTTGAGAACCTCAGGTCTCGTGCCTGGGAGAGGGGGATTCGTCTGGCCAGTGATATGGTGCCTAACCACACCGGGCTTGATTCGGAATGGTTGAAACAACATCCTGAATGGTATGTCAGCGCCGATAATTCGCCCTTTCCATCCTATCGTTTTGATGGCGGCGACCTTTCAGATGACCCAGATCTAAGTATACATCTGGAAGACCATTATTATGATCGCAGTGATGCAGCAGTCGTCTTTAAAGCCCACGATCATCGCAATGGTAGCACAAAATATATATATCATGGTAATGATGGTACCTCCATGCCCTGGAATGATACAGCACAACTCAACTATCTTAATCCTGAGCTCAGGGAAGAAATTATCCAGGTAATTCTTAATGTGGCGCGACAATTTAAAGTCATCCGCTTTGATGCTGCCATGACCCTGGCCAAACGACATATCCAGCGTTTATGGTTTCCAGAACCTGGATCCGGTGGGGACATTCCTTCCAGAGCTGGATTTAGCATGAGCGGTGTTGATTTTGATGCAGCCATTCCAGCAGAATTCTGGCGCGAGGTTGTTGATCGGGTGGCCAGGGAAGTCCCGGATACCCTGTTATTGGCAGAAGCCTTCTGGATGATGGAAAGCTATTTCGTCCGGACCCTTGGTATGCACCGCGTCTACAACAGCGCCTTTATGAACATGCTCAAGATGGAAGAAAATGGCAAATTCTTTCAGATGCTTGCCAAAACTCTGGAATTTGACCCGCGTATCCTGCAGAGATTTGTAAATTTCCTGAGTAATCCTGATGAAGATACAGCCATTGCCCAGTTTGGAAAGGGTGACAAATATTTTGGTGCCACCGTGCTTATGGTGACACTGCCTGGTTTACCCATGTTTGCTCACGCTCAGATCGAAGGTTTTGAAGAGAAGTACGGTATGGAATATCGCCGTGCCTATTGGGATGAAACACCTGATCAAGATCTCATTAATAAGCACAAAAACCTGATATTCCCCATCATGAAGAAACGCTACCTGTATGCCGGAGCTGGAAATTTTAGATTGTTCCCCTTTATGAATGCTGAAGGGAATAAGGTGGATAGCGTTTTTGCCTATACCAATCACAGTGGTACGGAACGCTCATTGGTGCTGGTCAATAATTCATTCACCAGTCAATCCGGCTGGATAAAAACATCGACACTTTTTAATTCTGATCCCACATCAAGTAACCCCAACCTGGTTTCAGAAGATCTAATAGTTGCTCTCTCATTTGATGTTGAGAATAGCTATTATGTCATCTTTCAGGAACAGAGTTCAGGTTTATGGTATATCAGAAAGGTTGAAGAGATTGGCCATCAGGGACTGTTTATGGAGTTATCTGGTTATGAATCTCAAATCTATCTGGGCTTTCAGCTGGTCAATGATACGGATGCAATTCCCTGGTGGAATATCCATCAGGATCTGAATGGCAGGGGCATTAATGATTTTGCCCCTCTCTTCCGACGGATTGAGCTTGAACCGGTCCACCGACTATTCTGCAATATGATGAAGTTAATCATTAGTGAAGATGCTCTGCCAGATAGTAAATCTCTGTTTATGAAATTTGCACCCCTCCTGGAAGCCATGTTGGAGATGGAAAATATTTCTCTCATGATGGAAGATGTCGAAGATTTTGCTCAGAATTATGAAGCATTATTAAGTCAATCTCAGAAGCTTATAGCCTCTATACCATCTGAATCTTTGGAGCAGCATCGCTTTGTGCTTGCCTGTACCTATTTTGCCCGTCAGGTTCATGCTGCCAGCCCGGAATCCCCTAAAAGCATGGTTGATACCTATGGGCTAGGGGAACAGATAAATAAATGTCTCGTATCAGCGCAGGCCGTCAATTTAGCAGAGCTATTGAGCGTCCTTGAGTTTGCTGATAGAGCTAGAGCGCTGCTCAAAAGAGATACGCATGCATTCTTTGTTGATTTATTTAAACACAAGGGTGTCCCAGAATACTTTCAGATAAATGAGACCAAAGGGATAAAATGGTTTAACCAGGAGCGTATGGATCATTTTCTAGACTTTTTTGAGGTACTGCATGCTCAGGAATTATCCTCAGGTGAATTTTCAAGAATCGTGAAGTCTGCCAGGGCTTCAAATTTCAATTTGAGAGCTTTTCTGGACCACCTCTTCAAAAACTAATTACTTTCTCCTGAATAGCTCCAGTTACTGAGATTAAGGTTTTCCCCTATATTGTTTGATATTGATTTATATTAAATGATCTGGCTGGCAACACAGCTATATTTGCACAATCAAAAATTCATCGAGGAGGTTTCCCATGAAATTGAAGTATTTGAATATGGTCATTATGGTTTTGTCGTTCTCCATACTTAATGGTGCTCCTCCTCCTGAGGAAATCACAGTGGCAGAAGGAACAACCTATAATAGTTCCATTACTACAACGGATATTGATGTTGTTGTTTATCCCGCTGCTCGTGTGATTGGTGATATTGAAACGACATCTGGTGATGTTCATTTGTCAGAAAATTCTCGGGTAAAAAGAATCATCACCTCGAGTGGAAATGTGTTTCTGGACAAGGGCTCGAAGGTAGATCAAACTATCACAACTGATGGAGGAACTATCCGAGTCAGGGAAGGGGCCACTGCAAACGGTAATGTCATTACAGAAACAGGAGACATTCGTGGGACTGGAGCCATTTTTAAAAAAGATGTAAGAAATCGCCACGGTGATATCATGCTCAAAACCGGGACCTACGTGAAGGGAAATGTTGAGATCTTAAATCGAGGTCATGGTGATGACCTGCCTCCTGTTGAAATTTACCTCGGTCAAGGAGTCTATGTAAAAGGCAAGGTGACTGCCCAACATGTCGGTGACAATGTTGATTTGGTTATGAACGGTGCTGAGGTCAATGGCCAGATCAATAAAGTGAATGTCATGGGTGATAATGATGGCGACTCGGGTCAGGGCGATGATGATGAAGAAGAAGAAGAAGACGAAGAAGGTGGTGGCAAGAAGAAAAAGAAGTAAGCTTGCCAAGGAATCCTCAGCCTAGTCTGTGGAGAGTCAGATTTATTCGAATTTAGATCTTCGTTTATCCTATTTAAGGCTCGTAAAAACCTCTGGTAGGATGATCACAATAATATTATCTGCTGCCGTGTTTAATGACTTATTGGCTGCATTTTCATAACTCAAATCAATACCCTTTACCCGTGATAGTGAATTCTTATAAATCTCTGAGCCACTTTTCCTATCAATAACACTTAGACTCACATCAGCAAAGGTTGTATACATCCCACTATATTCTGTGCCCCTGGTAGCTGTAGCCTGTAGGGTCACTTGCCAGTCCGCATCCTGTGGATTATCCACGAACTGGAACCCCTCACCAATAAAGTGGTTTTTTATGCGCGGTTCCATCTGCAACTGCTTCAATTTTTTTCCATCAAATAATTCGCTGGATTCCAGATAGATCGAAGGATTAACCACATTCAGGACAATCCGTGTTGAAGTAGGGGGGATGCTGTTCATGATTCCAGTTAGAACAGGTGATTTGACCTCACTAATAAGTCCCTCAACATCCACACTAATTTTAAGAACCTGCAGTTTCAAGGGAGCCGTGATGTTTGTAACCTGAAGGAGCCCCAGCCCCTCAGGGTCAGTTTTAACAGTACCCAATGCTTCCCCTGCACCCTGCGTGAATTGAACCTTGAGGGGTAGACCAATCAGGGGTTGACCAGTATTTCCCCTGGCTAGAACTGACAGTTTCTCTGTGATGGGTTGTCCCAGCTTGACTGTGAGATCTGACTTATTGGGAGAGAGCACAATACCAGATAGCAGAGACTGGAGCAGCGAATTGACTTCATTGCTGAGAATAATGGTTTGACCTTCAACATTGGCCTCCAGTGCTTCATTGAGATAGGGTAGCAGGGGAATGAAGGCTTGAATGATGTCGTTAAAAGCCTCAGTAAATTGGTTCAGTTCAATTGCTGCCCTGGCCTTCCCCAGGAAATCTGTGGAAAGTGACAGGGCTGCCTGACGCTTCCTGGATTGTATGGCGGCATATTGTGATTTTGATAATCGGTAATAGGCATAGTGATAGGTGGCATCCTGCCAGGTATCAACCAGCTCATGGCCTTCCAGATCTGCCACGGCTTCAGAACGGGCTGTTGCCAGATATTCATCTTTGGTTAATGTGCCATTCTCAATCAGGGTAGTAACAATATCACTGGTAATTTTGACAGTTATTTGTGAAGCCAGATCAGCCAGGGCCATATCCTGGGCGCTTTTCTGCGCTTCGGTGCCAAATTGATTCTTAGAGGCTGAACCGATACCAAGATAGTAGTTTTGGTCAACAGGTTGCTGAATCAACCAGCCAGGTTTGGGTCCAGCTGCCAGAATATCAGGACTGCTACCCGGGTTTGTCCCTGATCCACAGTTTGCCATAAGTAACAGTGTCATGAGAGTAGTAAGTATTCTTATAAATTTCATATGGACCCCGAATTACTGACGTTTAAAAGGATGGTTGAAAAATAGTGTGAAGCAATGGAATTCAAAACAGTCAATAAACCTGCGAAAAATAATCAATTGTAAAGCGACAAATCTCATGAGACAGAGTTGAAGAATTGGTTTAAATAGAATTATCATTAATATGGTACCCACTCCAGAATTAACTGAACTTTTCAAGGGTGAATGAGTTCACATCCAGAGCTAAAGGTAAATATTGAAATGACACTGCCGAAATGAAACTCGTTACTATTATAGGTGCCCGTCCCCAGTTCGTGAAGGCCTCAGTTATCTCCAAAGCGCTGCGAGATGCAGGTCATACAGAAATCCTGGTAAACACGGGGCAGCATTATGATGATAATATGGCCCGTATCTTTTTTGAGGAAATGGGGATTCCCAAACCAGATTACGACCTGGGCGTCGGTTCAGGAACACATGCATCCCAGACAGCCAGCACCCTGGTGGGTATAGAAAAGATTCTGTTCATTGAGAAACCTGATTTTATCATTGTTTTTGGGGACACAAACGCCACGGTAGCCGGCGCATTGGCAGCTGCAAAATGTCACATAAAAATTGTCCATATTGAAGCAGGATTGCGATCCTACAATCGAAAAATGCCCGAAGAGATAAACCGGGTCGTCACCGATGTGCTGTCAGACCTTTTGTTTGTCCCCACCCAGGTGGCAGTAGATAATCTCAACCGGGAAGGCATCACTTCAGGAATCTATATAGTTGGTGATGTCATGGTTGACGCATTAATCACCTATACAAAAATAGCAGAGAAAAAGTCTCATGTTTTGAAGGAATTGAGCCTCGAAAAAGAAAAATTTCTGCTCATGACCATCCATCGACCTTCCAATGCTGATTCTGATGAAAGATTGCTGTCCATCCTCAAAGAGGTTTCCAGAATCGACCTGCCGGTTATTTTTCCCGTACACCCCCGTAGTAGAACCAGAGTGGAAAAACTCATCAGCCAGACGGATGGAAATATTCGGATTATTGATCCAGTAGGTTATTTGGATATGATGATGTTGGAAAAATATGCCAGCATTATTATAACCGATTCTGGTGGTGTCCAGAAGGAAGCCTATCTACACAAAACACCCTGTCTTACGGTACGTGGGGAAACTGAATGGGTTGAAACGGTGAGAGATGGGTGGAACTATATAGTAGGTGATCAGCTTGAGCAAATCTCCATACTGTCAAATAATTTCCCGAAACCAAAGGAGTGGCACCCTCACTATGGCGATGGGACGTCATCAGCAAGAATTGTTGAAATACTTGAAGGCACTCAGGTGTGATCTCCATACCAAGTCCCATCAAACATGTTGCGTGTTTACAAACCACTTCTCTGGGGAATGATATTTGCTCAATAATTGCCCCAGGTCGAGAGTGAGAGATTGGTTTAAATATTGAATAGCATCACAGTAATTTTAAGGAAAATCTAAATGCAATTTATTGATTTGGCAAAACAACAGTCCCTGATTAAAGCAAACCTGGATAAGCGTATCCAGGGCGTTTTAGCCCATGGTAAATACATTATGGGACCCGAGATCAAGGAGATGGAAGCCCAGTTAGCTGAATATGTCGGTGTTAAACACTGTGTGAGTTGTTCTTCTGGTACAGATGCCCTGCTCATGCCACTCATGGCCTGGGATGTTGGTCCTGGAGACGCTGTATTTACAACGCCCTTTACATTTATTGCCACCGCTGAAGTCATCCAACTTCTGGGGGCCACACCCATATTTGTGGATATTGATCCCGAGACCTACAATATTTCCCCGGAACTTTTGGATGATGCCATCAAGCAAGTGATCGAAAAGGGTGAATTGAACCCCAAGGTGATTATTCCTGTTGATCTATTTGGTCTTCCCGCAGATTATGCATCCATTGATCTCATTTCAAAAAAATATGGTATCAAAGTCCTTGAAGATGCCGCCCAGGGTTTTGGGGGTCAGATTGATGACCGCATGGCATGTAGTTTTGGGGATGCTGCCTCAACTTCATTTTTTCCTGCCAAACCCCTCGGTTGTTATGGCGATGGTGGTGCAATTTTTACTGACGATGATGAACTCTATGAAAAACTGGTGTCCATCAGGGTTCACGGTAAAGGTGATGACAAGTATGACAATGTCCGCATTGGTATCAATGGGCGCATGGACACCCTCCAGGCGGCAATTGTGTTGGAGAAATTTACACTCTTCCCTGGGGAAGTAAAATTGCGCAATGAAGTGGCTGGCAAATACAATTCATTGCTTTCAGATCGAGTGGTTATCCCTGAAGTAGCAAGTGGCTATACCAGCGTTTGGGCCCAGTATTCAATTCTGGCCAAAGACGCTGCGGACAGAGCGACCCTCCAGGTAAAACTGAAAGAAGCAGGCATTCCATCAGCCGTTTATTATCCAAAACCTCTGCATCAGCAGACTGCCTTCTCACATCTCCCCAACAATGACGGAGATTTTCCTGTCAGTGAAGAGATGAGTCAACGCATCTTCAGCCTACCCATGCATCCCTACCTTGAGACGGCTGATATTGAGATGATATGTGGAGTTATTAACGGGTAAGAAACCCTGATTACTCATTTTCGAGCAAAGCGAGAAAACCCGGAATAATGGCAAACCCCAGAACCTATTTTACCTACATTCTTGCAAACGCCAACAGACATCTGTATATCGGGATGACAAACGATATTGCTCGCCGTCTCCAGGAGCATCGAACGAGCAAAAAGGGCTTCGCTGCATCGTATAAAATGACGAGGCTAGTTTATTATGAAGTATTCGAGGGACCCAATGCTGCAATGGAGCGTGAGAGAATTTTAAAAAAATGGCGACGAGAAAAAAAGATTCAGTTGATAGAATCGAAAAATCCGATGTGGGAAGAGCTGGTGGTTGAAGGAAATGTTGGGATTTCTCATCCGACGGATTCGAAATAGAATACTATGGAGGGTCCGGTTTCAAGACATGGGTAACACAATAATGTCAAGACATAGGTAACACATT
>JACKQG010007274.1_pt1 | contig 11249 bp, 3 predicted proteins | sample 8237621 | NCBI WGS metagenome assembly JACKQG01 (sample SAMN15677084, study PRJNA649215) | marine metagenome | biome: marine; feature: Black Sea; material: saline water; isolation source: suspended particulate matter (SPM) from the Black Sea western gyre | collected 2013-06-09/2013-06-10 | depth... | reverse complement strand
CACGAGTTTCATAATCATCGTCGATATCGATCCCATCTCCGGCATCATAATCATCCGTATCATCAAAAAAAGGATTCCCAATATACCCGTGAAAATTGATGATCTGAGCCATCGCCGTTGCCACGCAACCGACTTTCGTTCTTTCATCAAGATCGTCGAGCGGACAGAAATTATTAAACGGAGCATATTGATCCCAATCAGTTTCCAGCCAGCCGCCGGTCGCTGTTGTGCCCGATTCGGGCCATTGTAGGAACTCTCTCGATCCAATATTTCCGCTTAGAAATTGCTCCCATTTCTGATGATTCAAATTTGCCAAAACCGGATTGTTCCGGTAAAAATTCAATTTTTGAGAAAGATCGTTGTTCAGTAATTCTTCTGTGATACCCTTTTTATTAAAAGACTTGTTTTGGAAAGAATAAGCAATTACCGGATAAATATCGTTATCTGATCTTACTGCTACAAAAGAGTTTGGTTCATAATTCAAAATGAAGCACACATCCGATCCCTTGCTTTTTAATGCATAAGAATTTGAAAATCGCAGGTTTTTTAATCTGCTTTCAAGGAAATTGTCCGCAACTTTTTTTGCTGTTTGGAAATCTTGCGGAACGGATAATAAATTAACTGCTGCAAACAATGTGATGATTATTAAAATACTCTTTTTCATTTTTTCCCTTATCCCCAAATTTCTTTCGAGAATATTATCATAAGATAAGATATTACCTAATCGATTGTCTCCAATAATAATTTGGGAAATCGGCAGAGACAAAATCTATTATGAGATGATTTTGCTGTATTGTAAAAAAGCAACTTCCGAAGTTTTAAAACTTCGGAAGTTTGTTATTGGATCAATTATTTGCCGTAACTTGGTAAAATTTTCTGGAATCGATTATTTCAAGAACCACTTCTCCAACATTGATAACTGTTGTTTCCAAATTCTCAAAACTTCCGTAAGGATCGTCATCACTGTAAATCTTATAATCAAATCCTTCATTCGTCCAGGTAATCCTGATGCTGTCTCCACCTGCGATCACTTCGATATTTACATTTGCAGGAATTCCAGGTTGTTCGGGTGTTCCGCTGATGAATTCTCCAAAGGTGAATGGAGAGAATTCAGAAACAGTTTCAGAAGTGATCCATTTGTTGACGAGATCGATCTCAAACTGTCCGGCATTTACCCATAATGAATCGCTCCATCTGGCAACTACGAGTGAATCGGGAAAAGTTCCGAAACTATGATCGTCCCAATACAAACGCACTTTGGCATTGGCTAATCCGGAGATTCTATCTAAAGTCCAATATTCAATTGTGCTGATATTTCCCAAACTGTCTTCACAAGTAGTTACATCAGTGTAAGATTCACTAAAATATTCAGTTATGAAAGTTGTTTCATCGGTAGATTCCGGGAATATCTGCAGAGGACCAAAGAGCGTATCCTTTCCAATTGGAAATAGAAACCCGGTTGTCGAGTTCCTGATTTTTGCAACCGTTCCGTCGATAAAACTATTTTCACCTCCGTAATTCCAACCACCGTCTGCGGCAAAACTAAACAAGCTGTCTGTTGGAACGATCAAGTTTCCGGAAACAAGTTCCAGACCGGAATTTCCCCCACTGATCGTTGTATTTTGCGAAAGCGTTACTCCCGAAGGATTATTTATTTTTAGTCCGTCAGTGATCGCGGTTGGAAGAAATGAACCGGTTATTTGAGCGACTGTTCCGTTAAATTCGTAATCGGCTGCCGGACTGAATGTTTTGTCTCCGCTCATCAAGATCGTTCCGTTCAAGCCGAGAGAGTTTCCGGTTCGGATAACTCCGGTCGGGTTGATAGCGAAAGTGCTGTCTCCGGAAATGGTGTAAATCCCGCACTCCACAATACCTTCGACAACGAATCCTGCTTCGTCGAGGTTGAGATCATCTGTCAAGTTGAGCTGACTTGAATTTCCCAAAGTAACTAAGCCGCTTCCTGTTATATCATAATTTCCGCAAATGAGAGTTCCATAGATAATGAAAGGAGCTGTTCCGATGTTTATATTGGAATTTAGGGTGAGAGCATAACCTTCCCGGATCTGGATATTATCCGGTGTGAAAGTTCCTGCCGAATGAGTGAATATTCCTGAATAACCTGAACCTGTCATCGGACCGAATCGAAGATTTCCTGTTCCTGTTCCGGTCGATTTAATTTCTCCGCCACTTTGAGTAAAACTGCTGTCACAAACAAAAAAGATATTATTATCTCCGCTGGTCAGGTTGAGGATCCCGCCTGAAATTTCTACATTTCCGGCAATATAAACAGAAGGATCATCTCCGGCTGTTCCGGTTAACCTGAATTCAAATCCGTTTGTATCGATTATTTGAAAATTACCGTTGATATCTGTCAGTGCTCCGGAGCAAAATACATTCTCCGTTTGTCCCGGGCAATTCCAGATAAAATTCCCGAAAGCCTGGTCAGTGTGATAAGTTGCGGTCATATCACCGCCGATGTCACCGCTGATCTCACAGGTGGAATTTTCATCCCAAACTGCTTCGATGATGAATTTATTTGTTCCGGCAAGTTCAAATTTACTTTCAGATAAAAAATCTATGGATGGAGAATTCAATCTGGTGATTATTCCATTTCCCTCTTTACGCAAAATTCCGGAAACGACCAGGTCAACATCCGAACCGTTGTTGATAGTGAAATATCCGTTTTCCGCTACTGTTATTTGTCCGTTGGATTCAATTGTCATTTGGTCGATCTTGACTGTATCGGATAAAGTTATTGTATGCGAAAATCTGATTAGAATCGTGTTGTCCGCAAAATCCGGAGATTCGTCAGCATCGATCCAGCTTGTGCCATTATATCTTTCCCAATTTCCCCTGCTGAACCAGTCACCGGAATTTTTGGAACGATAATTCAACAGAGTTGAAGCGTCAATTTTTGTGACGGCAACTTGTGTATTCGGAATTACCTCATCGTCCTCCGCAACCACATAAATGTCATAATCTGTGCTGACCGTTAAACTATCAATTGTTTCCGTGTTTTCCGTATCGGCAAACAGGGAGATATTACCGTTTTCAATTGCTGGAGAACCACCATTTCCTGTTCCGGCTTTAACTTCCAAAACTGATGGCTCGACTGCATTGTTTTCCAAAACAACGAAATAGGCTGTTCCATCTTCATCGATTTGAATTGCCAGTTCGAGAGTTGTTGTTGTGATCTCGTTAATATTCGGATAATTTTCAGCAAAAATCGGGGGAGTCGCATCACCTTCCAAAGTATTTGCTTCCAACAAAGTTACGGCATCCTGAACATTCGGCGGAACTTCGTCATCTTCCGCAACAACATAAATATCGTAATTTGTATTTTCAGTTAGACTATCTATTAAATCAGTATTTTCCGTATCGGCAACCAGGGCAATATTACCATTTTCGATTGCCGGAGAACCTCCATTTCCTGTTCCAGCTTTAACTTCCGAAACTGATGGAGCTGCAGCTTCATTTTCCAGAACTACATAATAAGCTATTCCATCTTCATCGATTTGTGCTGCTAATTCCACACTTGTCGAGGTTTCATTCATTATTTTGGGATAAGTCGCGGAATAGATTGGAGCAGATTGGTCTCCAAAAGACAGGTTTCCCGGATCGACATAATCGGCGGATGTTATTTCATCATCACCATTTGTTCCTGTTAAGAGCGGATCTGTTCCCGATTCATAAGTCGGTGGATTTCCCAGATCATTCAGGTGCATCAATAAAATGGTGTTAGAGTCTATAGCGTACGGATCATCATCGACGGATGTCTGCATCGAACCGGTCGTTCTGGCAATATCGGAAACTCTGATCTCATCGATATCAGCATTGGACATTTGACGGGTATATGATCCCCAATATCTTCCGCCAACATTGATCGAATAGCCTGCAGAAGTCAAAGACCAATCCGCATCATCGTTCGTATCGACCTCCGTATCATTCACAAAAAGCCTGGCGTCGGTTCCGTCAAAAGTTGCAGCCACATGATACCAGCTATCGAAACTCATCGTTGCCAGCGAATCGGATTGCAGCGATGCCACGATCGTAGTTCCGTCTCTGGCAGCGAACTTCACCGCATAATCACCAAACGGTTCGATCACATCCGGGATCAGGTAGAATGAGAAGACAGTTCTTCTGTCCATAATACATTCATAATTTCCGGATACATAACTTCCGACTTTTATCCATGCTTCGAAAGTCCAGTTATCCGAAACATCGAGAGCATCGTTTCCATCGTTAATATAAAATGATTCTTCTCCATCGAGGCTGATTGCATATTCATTATCGGAATATAAAAGAAATGCTCCTGCAAGAAATAATGAGAATAATAAGACGATTTTTAAATTTTTCATTTTTCCTCCAAAAAAATTAAATCAAAATTACCCTTTCTCAAGGGCAATTTTTTGAACCTGTAAGCCTGTTTGTCCCGAACTCGTGATACTTAGTTTGTCAGGATCATTTTTTTTGTGAATGAACTTTTGCCGGTGATCATTTTGTAGAAATAAATACCGGAATTCGCTTTATTACCGGCATCATCTCTTCCATCCCAATGGATAGTTTTTCTTTCACCGGGAATTATTTCACCTTTGAACAGATTTTTTACGGTCTGCCCTTTAGCATTATACACTGTGATCTCAGTATAATCATGGTCTTTTAACATGAAACTGATATCCGTTGATGATCCGAAAGGATTTGGATAATTAACCAGATAGACTTGTTGGAATTCGGGAAAATCATCAGGATCAAATCCATCGGAAGGAATCGTGATGGAAACCGGTCCGAAGAAATCGTTTTCACCCGAATTTCGAACACTCTCGATCCAATACCAGAGTGTAGTGTTTTCGGGAAATTCGTCCATATCATAATAACTGTAATCACTCGGTTGGGATGTTGTTCCTGCTCCGGGAATGAGTTGAGAATTCAGTAAAGAGACATCGTCGTTTTGAAGAGCATCTACATTCTCTCCTCGATAAACATTCCACCCCAGATTGTTGCTTTCACTTTGAGTTGTCCAATAAATAGCCAGTTGGTCTGCATTGTAGTGTGCCGTAAACTCGCTTAGAACAACAGGAAGCGGCAAGTCTCCATCCGGATAATCCCACGCTCGCCAGGTCGGTTCCTGATCGTCTCCTTCTGCTGTTCCGCCGAGTCTTCCATCATTTCCTCCGGCAGCATTATCAGTCCAATAATTACCCGATCCTTCATCAAAATGGAATAGAATTGCCGTATTGCTATCGCTGATGTAGGGTAGATCGTGGACATCGGTTTGCAGATCTTCAATGTCCTCAGCTACATTTTTCAGTCGGACTTCGTCGATATAACCATCTTCAAGATAATTTCCACTTGAACCATCATTACCGACATAAAGATTTCTGCTGTCATAGTTTGGTAATGCAAATCCCGTATATGGACCGTTTTCGGTTTCATCAACTCCATTTACATAAATTTTGAAGATAGTTGTTTCCGGTTCAGTATCACGAACAATCGCTATGTGTGTCCATTCACCTGTGTTGATAGAGTTATCATTGGAATAATAGTAAGACCATCCGCCGGAATAAACAGCAAATCTGATGTCATTAGAAGTTCCCAGATAAATTCGCCAGCAATTGTACCTATCAAGAATCCTGTTATAATCTTCCCAGGTATTGATGTAGATCCAAGCTTCAATCGTGTAATCAGATGCTCCGTCCATCTTACCTAATTCTGAGTCATCTGAATATCGCACATAATCATTTCCGTCAAATTCCAGAATGTATTCATTGTTTTGTGAATGAACGATAAATGGCAGTAATAGAAAAATAATTATGATAACTCCGACTATTTTTTCTTTCAGCATAAAATCCTCCTTTTTTTACTCTTGCTGATGCAAGTAAATATTCACTCGCATATTTTTTTTATTAGTTTTTTTGTCAAATAAAAATCGCTGATCTATAAAATCACCTCATCAAAATCATTTTTCGGGTTTGGATTATCTTGCCATCAAGTCGCAAATTTGAGAAATAAATTCCCGATTTTACTTGTTTTCCGGTCTCATCTTTTCCATCCCAGACAATTTGTTGATTTGATGATTTTTCGTTTTGGAGATTTGGGAATGAATTAACTTTCTGTCCTTTGATATTATAGATTATTATTTCAGTGTCTTTTGTGTTTTCTGCGTTCAATTGAAAAGATATCGTTGTTTGGGAATTAAATGGATTCGGATAGTTTTGTAATATGATTAAATTTTGTTGATCGATTTCAAATTCTCCGGCAGCAGATCCATCCGGAAATTCAATATCGAGAGCAGCGTATTTCAACATTCCGCCATTTTCCAATCCATGCCCGAGGACAAATGATCCATAACTGTTGTCATCCAGGAAGAATAGATGCAGTTTTCCATGCGAATTCCCAAATTCATCTTCTCCCAAATCTTCGATAATATCTCCCGGATTTATGTAACAAGGTATCATCCCGTCAAATTCCGGCACATAATTTTCATCGTTTGCATTAGCATTCATAAAGATCGGATCAGACCAGCTTGCACCATTATCGGCAGATACGGCAATTGCGATTTCAGGAACATCCAGCCATTCTTCATAACCGGGATCTTCATTGTTGGCATGTTTGGCGTTAACTCCATCGTGCCAGACCGCTGCCAACCATCCCTTTTCGTCATTTTTAGCAAATTTATAGATATTGTTCGAGGCTGCGCTGAGATGATAGAAAAAGGGCCATCCTTCTTCGAATTGGACAATTCCGTTATCGTCGTAATTATCGGGAACGCCATCTTCATCCAGATCCCAGGGAAGCATAGGTTGATCATCCGTTGGATTTGCTCCCTGCGGATAAACATCGACGAATTTGAATTCTGTACTTGCCAGATCAAAATAGAATTGTTTTGGATAGATCGAATATCCCCAATATAAAGTTCCCGTTGAGTCAGGATTATCGACTTGTAATCCCATATTTCCTATAAAACTAATCTTTGATTCGCTATCGATAAAATCGGCATTGAAATATCCGTTATATCTAAAGAAATAATTCAAGCCTTCATACGGCACTCCGCTAGTATCGGCAAAACGATAAGTTCCATCCTGGTTTTGAGGATTATCCACATATTTTTTGAAATCATCATGATAGAAAGTGTATTCACCTTCTCCATAATTTTCGTTTAAAAACACAAAAAAACCATGTCCGACATTCCACCCGATAAAAGCGACTTTTCCATCTGTCTTCGAGGAGACAAAAGCCAGCTTTGATTGTGTGTAAATTTCCGGATCATCGCTGTCCCATTCGTCAAGCTGCGGGATCGTATTGTAAGTCCATTCAAAAGGAGTCATATTATCCAGGTCATCGGTTGTGAAATCAGCATAAGCGATCATTGGATTATGAGCAGAACCGTTTCCGTGATCGGTGGCATTGGTGGCTGTCACATAAACACGACGATATTCGGCACCTTGCGGAGAGGGACCGATATTAACGAAGGGCCAGATAAATTTATCATCCGGATGCGGTGTTTCCATATTTCCATTGTCAATAACAATTGCCGGATCATTCCACAAGCCAGCACCACCGGCAGCATGATAAAAATCAAAGCTGAATAGGATTTCTTGCAGATCATCAGCATCGACATCCACATGCCAGGCTACAAATGGATCAGCCGTCACCGGATCGATATCCATTCCCAGGTAGCCGTCATAAAGATTTTCCGAGGAGATCGTGGCAGTCGTGATAATATCTCCATTTGGATCGATATATGAAAAAAATGCTCTTCTGTTTGCGGCTATCGTTTCCTGGGCGTGATAAACCAGGTAAACTCCTCCGGCAGAATAACCGTTCGGCTGCGAAGTTTCGGGTTGAACCTGCATAGGAATTCCATTATAACTGCCCGGCTGATAATCGTAATAAGTTGTGATGATGTTGGTTGGATTTGTAACAAATTCATAATTCGGCTGCGCCGTTATAGAAAGGAACAAACCTGTTAATAATACTAAAATTAAAAAATATTTCATAATTTCCTCCAAATATTTTGTTTTAGACCTGGCACAAGCCGAAGGCCTTGTGTTAAGCTGATAATCTCTAACTCCTATGAAAACATAAACAACTTCCGAATGTTCCGGCTCAACGAACCTATGGTTCGACGGATCTTCGGAAAATGGTGCACTTCTTATCAGAACAATCGGAAGATCAGCAGGCTGAACATACAGATGTTCCAAAGAATTTTACTTAATGACCACAAATTTTCCAACTTTGATCTCTCCGTTTTCTTTATTTTTAACCGAGAAAAGATAGATGCCGGGAGCAATGATCTGGTTATGCCTGGACAGAAGATTCCAGGATGCTATCCCGTTTGCGGCGACTCCGGTGTAGGCTGCTTTGCTGATCGAGATGATATCCTCTTCGGTTTCTCCATTATGATTTATTGTATCAACCAGGTCTCCGGCAAGAGTAAATATCTTGATCGTGCAATATTCGGGAATATCCACAAACCACAATCGCCTGCTTTTATCACCTTTTTCATCTTTTTCTCTGCGTCCGTCAAATTTGCTTTGTCCAATATAAGGATTTGGCACAACATGAATTTTTTCCATTTGGGATTTTGCCGCAGGTCCGGGAAAGATCACTTTCATATTGGCATCGATATCTCTTCCTGATTCGAGAGCCTGCAATCCTTTTTCCGGCATACCGCGATCCCAGGCAGTGACCGTTACATAATATTCGATCCCTTTTCTCGGATTTTTTATCCGGTAAGAATAAAATCGACGGGAAAGCCTGTTTATCCTGTGTTCTTCAAGTTCTGTGCCATTTTCAAGGTAGGATTGTCCACCATGAAAATTTAATGGTATCAAACGATCGTCATAAATATTCAGATAAATATCATCCCGAAGATCAGGATGTTTGAAAAGAAGCGACTGTTCATCAAAACTCAAATTATCGGAAAAATTCTGCAGGCTATCGCTGTAAACCGTTTGATGATCATAGATCGGCTTTCCATAAGCAATATCATCATAATCATAATTTTCCAGAGCGTAAAAATCGTTTAAATGATAATAATTCAGATCATCCTCACCGATCTCGTTTTGTCGGTTTGGAAGCCCTTCATCGATAACTTCGTCTCCTCCAAAATCATAAAAATATTCCGTATCGCTATTAATTTGATAATCTTCCCGATCCTGCTCCGTATCGATCTTATCCCATCTATCCTGCAAAATCCAATATTCGTGTGAACCGCTCCCCGATCTTCCCCAAACGGAATATCCCTGAAAATCGTGTCGTAAACGATAACCTGTCCAAGGATTGATCAAAGCATTTTCGTTGGAAATTCCACCATTCCAATTTTCCGGTTTGAATTCTTCCGGCATCCCGGTCGTATCCGCATTTATCGAATAACTGTCGATTCCGGCAACTTGATCCTGCCAGCCGATCTGTTCATTTGTGACGGTGATATAATCGATATTATCGATTTCGGAACGATTATCCCAGTAAACATCGATCGCATTTCCATTACAGGAAAGTTCCGCATACATTTTTGGAACAGCCGGCGGCTCCGGTCCCACATAATGAACAAATGTATCGGGCAAGGTAACGGTCTCCAGGTCTTGAGCTTGACCGTAAATCAGCTTTGCCCAAACGGATTGGCTTTTCAGATCATGGATCGTATCACCCGGAAAGAGGGCGATCACGATCTTCATCGTTTTGCCGGGAGCGAGATTCCAGGAACTTGAACTCGGATTGTTCCAACCCATCATATCACCATAAAATCCGAACAAATAGCGAGTATCGGCAATGGGAGAAATTGCTCCATCCAGGAGAGAAACATAAATCCCATCATCAGGATTTCTGCCCGAAAGAAGCCAGTATTTTTCGTTTGCCGTCAAACCGGTTGGATTGAGATTCAACGCATTTCCGTCTTTGGGGCCGTTTCCGTGTTCCCAATACCAGCAGGAAAAATCGAGCAGATCGGGATCAGGCGTGCAAACTCTCGAACCAACAAATCCGGTCGATAAACCCTGATCTCCGTCAGCATCAAAAGTGTAGGCAAATTCATAACCTTCACCGGCAACATAGCTGCTGACATCATCATTAGCACGATCAGCTCCGCTCCAGGCTTGCGGTCCCACATCGGAATCCATATATATACCCATCACGCAATCATATAAAGTATCCACTCTGTTCATATTGGTAATGTCAAATTCTACATACACCAGATTTTTGATATGCTCATAGCTCCATTGGTAGCTCATCTGACGAACACGAATATTCAGCGGAAAATGTGTATTTCCGCTTTTTGCTCCGCCCCAATCTCTCTGTCCGGCAGTTCCAAAAGGGCTGTAATCATAATAATAGGAAATATAATCCTGTTCGGAAACCGGATAACCGTCCTCGTCGAAAAGACCGTCAGAGTCGTCGTCTGTTTCTTCCGCGAAATTGTAAAATTCGTTTGATTCGTCGGAAAGATCAATAAAACCGAGAGGAAACCAGATATCAGGATTTTTCTCAATATATGAAAAATCATCAACATCTGTTAAATAGGAATTTCCATAAGAAGAAAATTCCACAGGAAGTTCTTCATCATCGCGAAATGGAAACGCATAACCAACCGGATCTTCATCGATCTTGCCGTCACCGTCATCATCGATCCCTTTTCTCTGATGTCTGATAGAAGCGGACATGATCTTGTCATACGGATTATTTTGATCGAATTGATCTCCTAACGGAGCGGTTTCCAGCGGATTGTATGCCGGAAGGAATTCGTAAACATCCCATCTTCCGTCATACCCGACCGTGACCAGAGTATCGACAACAACAGAAAGCTGGGGTGTCCAATCCGAACTGCTTTCCGATACAACATCATTCTCATCTTCAGGATGCGGCAGCCAATAGAGTTTCTCACCAATAGAATTTCTCCTGACTTTTTTTGCTCCAAACCAGAGAGAACCCTGAAAGAGATAATCGATGGCACTTCCTCCCGGGTATTCGAGCGAGGGCCACTGCGGAGATATGGCATATCCGGAACCGAAAAAACCATAATTGCTGACCCGTAACCAGATGTTTCCAACATTGTGGTAATTTACCAGGTCGAATTTTTTGTCCGAATCACCGGCATCTTCCGTGAGAGCTGAAATTGAAGAAATTTCAAATAATAGAAAGAATAATATCAAAAATCGGAATATGAAATTTGTTGTTAGAAACTGAGTGAAACCGGATTTATCAACTCGTTTGTCTTCTCGTTCCCAAATTTTATTTGGGAATGTAATTGTGTT
>JACKQG010007273.1_pt1 | contig 11250 bp, 7 predicted proteins | sample 8237621 | NCBI WGS metagenome assembly JACKQG01 (sample SAMN15677084, study PRJNA649215) | marine metagenome | biome: marine; feature: Black Sea; material: saline water; isolation source: suspended particulate matter (SPM) from the Black Sea western gyre | collected 2013-06-09/2013-06-10 | depth... | reverse complement strand
CTCGGCTCCACGTTCGTAGAGATGACGGTCAGACGGGCGGCGGCGGTGCGTCAAAGGGAAGGGTGCCCACCGACGAGGCGGGGAATTCCCGTTACGAATCCCGCACCTGGCCCAACGAGGGCAAAATCATGGACCGTAGGCTCCCCTTTAGCGTGGGGCTTGATGACGTCGGCAAATGTTCCATACAGTTGCCGGCGGAAGCTAACCCTGCCGCTGGTGACACCGCCGTTGGCCAATTGCAAATGCTAACGGTCCCTACAGCATTGACTGGCAAAGTCGTTGATAGCGAAGGAAATCCAATCGAAAAAGCGCGTGTTTACCTTAACTACGCAACCACTGATTCTTTAAACGGTCGCTATTGGAATCACTGGTATGAATCCAATGAGAACTCAGACGCCAATGGTGAATTCAAAATCACTGGAGAAGTCAAAACCGCTGAAGGCTATCAATTGCAAATTTCCGCCACAGGGTTTGAGTCTAATAAACAAGAAATCGCTTTTGGAGCAAAGGATCAAACCTATATTCTGCTGAAAGCGCCAGCGATGCTAGGTTGCATTCTAGTGAATGATGATGTTCAAGCTTCGGACCTAAGCGTGCGACTAGAGGGAGAAAGAGGCGCCGGCGGATATGGGAGCTTGGAAACCACTAGTACCACAGGAGAACTCTCGTTCCGCATTCAAGCAGAGACTGGCGTGCCCTACCGGTTAGTGGTGAAAACGGAAGCTGGGGAAACAATTTTCAGTATTCCAGGCATTCAGTTGAACCAAAGCGAAGAACTCCGCCCAGGTCAATTGCAGCCATTGGATTTAAGAAACAAATTAAGCTGGATCAAACTAAAGATTGAAGACCCCGAGGGTGGGCCAATCCACGCCAAAGCTCGCACCCGTTTTGAGGAAGGGCAAGGCGAGATTATCGGTGAAAACGGCTACATAGCCATACTGAGGGCAAGTACCTTGCCGAAGGTTACCGTTTTCGCGCAAGGCTTTCGCTCAATAGTCCTCGAGGAGTTGGATGCGGATCAAACCATAATCTTGGAAAGATCAATTGAAGCAATCATTCGCGTACCAAAAGATCTAATCGGCTACCGGGGCTTAAGCGTGCAACTCAATCGATCTTTTTCAGGGCGACCTATGTCCTATGGTCCCAATCGATTTGATAAAAACGGCGAGGTTAGAGTCCACTTTCAAAAGGTTGGAGAATACGAGCTTGGATTGCAGCTTTGGGGAGGCAGCAACATCGGCGAAAAATTTACACAGGTTCAAACCTATGAAATCACCCACTCTGGCCAAGTCCTCGAATTAATCATTGACCGCGCAACCTTCGAAAAAGACGCCGCTGAGTTGCTTGACCAAAGGTAAGTTCAGCCAATTCCACTCATGAAACTCAAGCATCTCGCATTAGCCCTTTTGCTGCTAACAATGATCCTGGCTCTGATATGGAAGAATCCATTTGGCCATCCTAGCCACCCGGCACTTGAAACGGGCCAATCAGTAGTAGCTCCATCCAATACCGAGACGGCCCTCAGCGCAAGCCCGACAGTGGCGAAAGATGAAAGGCAAATTCGAACTCAGGCACCACGGCAAGCATCTCCTACTCTCAGTCCGTCGGAATCTAGTGATACCCCTTTCAATCAAGAATTAATTACTGTTACCGGGGTTGCAGCCGACGCCTTTCAAACGATCCCGAACGCCACTGGATACTATGCAAAGCACGAGCAGATTCCACCAGAAAGACGCGCTCTCGCTGTTCGCTTAGGACAAGGAGAGCGCATTAAGGTAACCAAAGAATTTGGTACGCCATTCCAAACCGACCCCAATGGCACAACTCAAATCCCTAAAACTGGGAAATCGATTTGGGTTTATCTAGAGAAGGGGAATTTAAGTGGCCACGTCACCCATGCACTTAAATATGACGTTCCGTTACAAGTATCCCTGTACCCGAATTCGGACTTGCTTGTATCAGTAATTGACCACGAGAAAAACCTTGTGCCCAATCTACCTTTTAGGGTATTAGATCGAACGCATGACTATTTCGTAGATCATTCCGCAGAATCCATCACCGATGAAACTGGGATTCGAATGCTGCGCGGCCTAGGCAAGTACCGCTCAAAGTTGAACGTGAAGCGTGGACTCTGCGTGGTTCCCAAGTTCACGATGTCGGAAGCGGAGATGTATCAAACCGAATGGCCAATGATTACCGAGGAAAAAGTTGCCGAAGGAAAGCTTACGCTGCAATTGCCGCAAACCGCTGAGATGGTGATCGAAATAGTAGACGCCAACGGCCAGCCGATTTCTCAAGATGGTTATGTCAATTTGTTCCCCCATCAAGTTCAAGATTTCGGCTGGCGATGGCACCCTCATGACCAAGCCAAAATTATTGACGGAAGCGCCAGGTTTAGACGCGTTGGGCTCAACGCGTCTCTAAAGGTGGCGGTGAATTCTGAAAGCTACCGCAAAACCGAATTTATCGTGGAAGGTCCCAAAACTGCGGGCGAAATCAAGGTCATAAATGTAGTAGTTTCACCGAATCCGACCCTATCTGGCATCGCTCTTCATCCAAATGGTGAGCCTTTCGCCAATCAAGAACTTCTGCTCGAAATCAGAGCAAGCTCGCATGAAGCTGACCGCATAAAAATAACCACCAAGCAGGATGGCTCCTGGATTCTGGCGCAACGAAAGATGGCAGTGGACAATAAATACGAATCCGTTCCCATTTCGATCAAAGCTAATAGTGAAGCGTTTGGGCTTTGCATCGCCGCGGCCGAATTGCCTCTAGACTACCAAGATCAAAACTTCGATATGGGAGAAATCCGTATCGAAAAACTGGCCCTCCTATTCAGTGGCAGAATTCTGGATCCGTCTGGAAAGCCAATTTCGCTCGCGCACGTCACCCTGTCCCCTGGAAGCCTTGCCGCTAGCAAATCAGAGCCCGGCCGACGTCGTTCCAACCTGCACGCCCAAATCGACGAAGACGGGCAATTCTTCTTTGAGGATCATGGCAATAGTCATAACAGTTATCACATCCTTATCTCCTCATATGGATACACCACCGTGAAGCAGGACATCGTCGTCGGCACCGAAAATGCGGTATTCAAGTTGCAAAAGCCAGGGCGGCTGAAAGGTACGATCCTTTTGGCTGATGGGCTGGGTACTGATGATCTAAGGATTCAACTGGGCAATCAAAGGCTAGACTCTTATGGCGGATTAGAACCCAAAGCAAACCTCTCGACGATTGGCCTCAATGCAAAACTCGACGAAGGCAAAGACTATGAATTGGTAATAAAGACTCGTTTGCGAGAGGTCGTTTTTCAACTTCCAGGAATTCGCTTTGACGGAACTGGTGACATAGAACCACCGCAATTGCAGCCTCTAGATTTGAGGACTAGCCTGAATAGCATTCAATTTGAAGTCTACGATCCGAACGCCAATCCGCTACCAGCAACGGTCTTCCTTTACGGCAATAAATCTTCAACCTCTCTGTATCCGCCTTCCAGCAAAAGCAGGGTTGTAGTCCTGCGACCCATTGAACAAGTGCGAATTAGCGCCGTCGGCTATTGCGATGCACTGCTGGAGAATGTTTGGAGTGAGCAACGCGTGACCTTACGGCCAGCTTCCGAAGTTACGATTCGTATTCCGGCCAAATGGATGCAAATTGACAATTTCACTCCTAAGTTAACGGCGCGTTCGGTCAACCAAAACGTTCAGCCGAATTGCAGCAAGTTTGACGCAGACGGCGTAGCCACTTTGTACATCGCGGAACCTGGGGACTTCCGTCTTGGGCTCGAGCTGATTTGGACGACCAATGGAACCTCTGCCACTGAAAGTGACCGCGGTCAAGTCTATGCAAACATCAAACCCGATCAGATCATCGACCTAAAGCTTGACGAAAGTCGAATGGACAAATTCTTGTCCAAGTTCCGCCGGCAGTAGCGGATCATCAATCCCCCAAAAAATGCCCTTCTGCAGCCAGGATCGCGCGCTTGAGTTTCAAACCACCGGTAAATCCACCCAACCCATTGCTCGCCCAAACGCGGTGACAAGGGATTAACAGCGGAAGTGGGTTTTGCGCCATCGCGGACCCTACCGCTCGAGCAGCCCGGGGTGAACCCGCCTGAGCCGCGACCTCTCCATAGGAAAGGTATTTCCCAGCCGGGATAGCAGCCACAGCCCGGTAAATATTGCGCCGAAATTCAGTGTCGCCAGGAATCCTCCACGGCCCTGGAAATGCAGCAGCTTTCCCCTGCTCGACGGCACCCACCCATCTTTGTAAGGAGGAAGAACTGGGCGTTCCAGCGGGGCGCGTTCCACTGCAACCGACGGTACGTCGGGTGCGCAATGAAATCTCCACCAACTCGCCGTCGGCGTTAAAACAAAAGCAAACTTTGCCCCACGCGATAGCCAGGGTTTGGTGGAAGACAGCGCTCATGCCGCTAGGTTAACCTGCGCACATGAGCCGCAGTGAGGTCCGCCTCTGTCACGTCGTTGTTTATGACACGCAGGATTATCAAATGATCCAGCTGGAAGAGGTCATTGGCGATCCACCACGCATTCTGACGATGATGATCGGCTTGCAAGAGGCCAAGGAAATCTCGCGCACCGTGCAGGCGATCAAGTTGCCGCGTTTATTGACCCATACCCTGTTCGCGCAGACCATCGGCAAACTTGGCGGCACCATAGAAGAAGTCGAAATTCGTGAGATCGACATGACGGATAGCACCTACTTTGCTACCCTTCGCGTCCGCCAGGGCGATCAGCTCCACGAATTGGACGCCCGACCGAGCGATTGCATTGCTCTAGCTCAAAAATTGGGCGCCAGGATTTATGTTCGCGACGAGGTTTGGCAGAAACTTCAGGATCTGCCGCCGCTGCCGGACGCCTGAACGCGGAAACAACGGAGAGGTGCCGGAGCTGGCCGAACGGACTGGTTTTGAAAACCAGCGTACCGCAAGGTACCGAGGGTTCGAATCCCTCCCTCTCCGCCATTTCCATTGCGAAACCCTTCCCCTAGCTGGACGGAATAGCTAAACTTCTGCCCCTTGTGCGGAGAGGTGGCAGAGTGGCCGAATGCGGTAGCTTGCTAAGCTATTGAGCCATTTTTTGGCTCCGAGGGTTCAAATCCCTCCCTCTCCGCCATTTTTTTCCCGTTTATCAGCGCTTTCGGGCGATTATGTCGCCAAAATGAATCTATGGATCGGGTGCATCCACAAGAATTGAAGGGGTTGAAGGTCCTCCTTATGGGATTGGGCAGTTTCGGTGGTGGCATCGGCTGTGCGCGCACGCTTATCCAATTGGGCGCCGACCTCATGATCACGGATTTGCGCAACGCGGAGCAATTGGCCGATTCCCTTGCCGAATTGCATGACCTGGATTTCGAAACCTACCTCGGTGGCCACAGCAAAGCTCTTTTTGACTGGGCCGACGTCGTGGTCGTCAATCCTGCCGTTCCAAACGACGCGCCCTACCTACAATACGCTCGCTCCCAGCCCTGCAAGCTGACCACTGAAATCAACTTGGCGCTAGCCCAGGTCCCCGATGTTCCGGCCGTGGCCATCACCGGTACCCACGGTAAATCCACCACCGCAAGCCTCTGCGCCGACCTGCTTAGCTTGCTGCCAGGACGCACCGTTCTGGCAGGAAATATGGGCGGTTCCCTGTTGGAAGTCGTGCAAGATCTCACTATCGACGACCGCCTAGTCCTAGAGCTTTCCAGCTTTCAATTAGAACGCCTGGTCGCTCCGCCAGCCTGGCCCAAGGCCGCGGTTTTGACCTGCATGCGTGAGGACCACCTCGATAGGCATCACACCTTCAAGGCTTACGAGCAGGCAAAAATGCGCATCCTAATTGGCCAAAACAAGGAATGCACACTGTATCTACCGGCCAATGAACCCGGCATGCACAGTCGGCGTCAGCAAGCTCCGGGCCACGTGAAATCCATGGATCCGCGCGGTTTGAAGCCGGCCGAGTTTGGCCTGAGCTGGAATGAGATGCCGATGGCAGAGCCTTATCGGGTTTCAGCCTTACATGCCATTACCAAATTGGCCGCCGATTGGGGTGTACCGCGACTGTGCATGGGCGAGGTCCTGCGAAATTTCAAAGGGCTGCCGCACAGACTGCAGTTTTTGGCTAGTCCGGAGCATTTGCAGCTCATCGATAACGGCATCGCCACCCACCCTGAACCTACCGCAGAGGCTTTGCGTTGTATCCATGGCAGCGTGCTTTTGTTGGCCGGTGGCAAGGATAAGGGTTTGCCTTTACGGCAACTCGTGGAAGCCGCCTCCAGTTGCATTAGCCTGCATCTATTCGGGACCGGCGGGCGTCGGCTAGCTGAAGAATTGGCCCCAAGGGTGCAAAGGCGTGCTCACATTCATCCGAACTTCGAGACCGCTTGCCACGCCTCTTTGGCTGAATTTTTAAAGCTACCCAAAAACGGTACTTTGCTGTTTTCGCCCTCCTTTTCGTCCTACGATGAATTCCAGAACTTCCAACAACGAGCGACTTTGTTCCAAAATATTTGCACTTTCAATTTAAAAGATGCAAAAAGAGAGGCGGTGACACAGCTTCAACGTAAAGCTAATCCAGAACGTTGAAATCATGATTTGCCAATCCTGTCAAAAACACGACGCAACCGTCCACCAAGTTCAAGTCAAGTACGACGTTGACGGTAACCCAAACATAGAACAACGCCATATTTGCCAGAACTGCGCGAAGGCTAGCGGACTGCCGGTAGCCCCCTCGCCACAACTGCCAAACGTGGTGCAAATGCTCGGTAAGGCCCTCTTGGGGCCGCTTTCTGCCTCCCTGGCAGAAGCTGCAAATAGTGGGGTTCCAGGTGAACCTTCCTGCCCAGAATGTGGCTGGACACCGCGCGATTTCCGTCAAACGAGTCGCTTTGGCTGTCCTAATGACTATGACTTTTTTTCCGACTTCGTAGAAAACGTGCTCGAAGGGATTCATGGTTACAGTGAACACGCCCGTCCAGATGCGGAAAACCAACTGGAACAATCCCGTCAGGAATTAGAAGCTGCCATCCTGACGGAAGATTACGAGACCGCCGCCCGGTTGCGCGACACCATACGCGACCTGGAACAGGATCTAGAAATCCTCGATGAACCGGCCTAAAAACAACTTGCCGAAAAGCCTGTCACCACTTTTCTCAACCTAACTCGGCACTTCCTCCGATAGGAAATTCGGAGACACCCAACCACCATGTTCGACCGCTTCACTGAACGAGCCAGGAAAGTCATGAGCTTCGCGCGACGCGAGGCCCAACGCTTTCACCACGAGTACATCGGCACTGAGCACATTTTGCTCGGTTTGATCCAAGAGGGTCAGGGAGTCGCCGCCAACGTACTCAAATCGATGACGATCGACCTGGAGAAAATCCGGCGCGAAGTAGAAAAGATCGTTAAATCCGGGCCGGCTATGGAGCCGTCTGTGCAGATTCCGTTTACGCCTCGGGCCAAAAAGGTCGTCGAGTTGGCGATGGAAGAAGCAGGCAACCTACGCCATAACTACATAGGCACCGAGCATCTGCTGCTGGCTTTGTTGCGCGAGCAAGAAGGCATTGCCGCTCATGTGCTGATGGCATTGGGTGTACGCCTGGATGAAGTGCGTGATGAAGTCATCGAATTTTTGGGAGGACCTGCTCAAGAAAACGAAGAAAGTGAAGAGGCATCCAGCAGCAGCGAAAGCGGTGCTGCCCCACATGGCAAGTCCAAGACTCCAGCGCTGGATGCATTTGGTCGTGATCTGACCGACGCAGCTAAGCGCGATGAATTGGATCCTGTGATCGGACGTCAACCCGAAATTGAACGCGTCATTCAAGTGTTGTCGCGGCGCACCAAAAACAACCCGGTATTGCTGGGTGAACCAGGCGTTGGCAAGACTGCAATCGTCGAGGGATTGGCTCAGTCCATCCACGGCAGCTCGGTACCTGAAATTTTGCGCGATCGCCGCATCGTGGTTTTGGATTTGGCCGGCATGGTCGCTGGTACCAAGTACCGCGGTCAGTTTGAGGAGCGCATTAAAGCGGTGATGTCCGAAGTGAAGCGGGCGAAAAACGTCATCCTGTTTATTGACGAATTGCACACTTTGGTGGGTGCAGGTGGCGCGGAAGGCGCAATTGACGCTGCCAACGTGCTGAAGCCGGCGCTGTCCCGCGGTGAATTGCAGATCATTGGGGCAACTACACTGGATGAATACCGCAAGCACATCGAAAAAGATGGTGCGCTGGAACGCCGCTTCCAGTCGATCATCGTTGAACCGCCAAGCCGCGACGAAACCGTCGAAATTTTGCAGGGCTTGAAGCAGCGTTACGAGGATCACCACAAGATTCGCTACACCGACGAAGCTCTCGAAGGTGCTGTGGATTTGGCGATTAAATACATCACCAACCGTTTCCTTCCTGACAAGGCAATTGATGTGATTGACGAAGCCGGTGCAAGGTTGCGTCTACGCACGATGACTCCGCCGCCCGATCTGGCCCACCTGGACCAGCGGATCTCAGAATTGGAGAAAGCCAAGGAAGAAAGCGTCGCCAACCAAGATTTTGAGTTGGCAGCGAAGAATCGTGACGAGGCTTATCAGCTGCGCCGTCAACGCGACGCCGAAATGGCGAAATGGCGTTCGTCGGAAGCGGAAGATGAGTCGCGCGCGATCGCAGACTACGAGGTGGTTGCCGAAACCGTCGGTCGTATGACTGGGATTCCGGTTTCCAACTTGGCCCAGGAAGAGGCACTGCGCTTGCTGCAAATGGAAAAGGAGCTTGCGTTGACCGTCATCAACCAAAGCACCGCCATTGATGCCATTGCACGCGCCGTTCGTCGTTCGCGCTCTGGATTGAAAGATCCAAATCGCCCGACCGGCTCCTTCATGTTTGTCGGCCCTTCAGGCGTTGGCAAAACTTGGTTGTCGAAGCAGTTGGCCAAGTTCATGTTTGGCCAAGAAGAATCGCTGATCACCATCGACATGTCCGAGTACATGGAGAAGCATAATGCCAGTCGTCTGGTGGGCTCGCCTCCTGGGTACGTCGGCCACGATGAGGGCGGTCAACTGACCGAAAAAGTGCGCCGTCGCCCCTACTCGGTGATCTTGTTCGACGAAATCGAAAAGGCTCACCCAGACGTCTACAACATGCTGTTGCAAATCATGGAAGAAGGGCGATTGACTGATTCGTTCGGTCGCAAAATCGACTTCCGCAACACCATCGTGATCATGACGTCGAACGTAGGATCGCATGCTGCCAAGGACGGTGGTGGCGTCGGCTTTGTGACTTCGGAAGAAGAAGTAAATAAGCGCGTTCAGGAAACCGTTATGGCCGAAATTCAGCGCTACTTCCGCCCTGAATTCCTCAACCGTGTCGATGAACTAGTGTTCTTCAATACGCTAGGCCGCAAGGATCTTTACCGCATCATTGATTTGGAAATGGCGAAGGTCGAACAGCGCCTGGTCAGCAAAAAATTGGTGCTCCACCTCAGCGACTCGGCGCGCGATTTCTTGATCAACGTTGGCTACAACCCGGATTACGGTGCGCGGCCATTGCGTAGAACGATTGAGAAACACGTCGAAGATCCGCTCGCTGAAGAAATGCTCGGCGGAAACTTGCCTGAGAACTCCTTGGTTGAAATCGACGTATTTGACGGCGCTGAAGAGAAGTTGACCTTTAACGCCATCCCTGCGCCGACGCCCGCCAAAGACCCTGAGCCACCGGCTGAAAAGTCTGGTGCTGCGCCTAGCCGCGGTAAATCGAAAGAAGAACCGCCTTCAGCAAGCTAATTTAGCTCGCTAACATCCTCATGGATGGAGTGCCCCTCAAGGAAGCGCTCCATCCATTTTTTTAGTAACTGCGCGCCTAAGGCCAAGGCGATCACTGAACCGCCACAGAGGCCGAACATCGGGCTGACATTGAGGTAGATTGCGGTGAAATAGCCTAGGGTCATCGCCGGCAGGAAGAACAAAAAGGCGCGGATGATCGACGCCCACAATCCTGGACGTGGCTTTTTCATGCCGTCAAAAACTGAACGGGACAAAAAGAACGGCGTCGCGGCGAGCACGGCCAATGGCAAAAATGGCATGCCTTCGGTGGCATAGCCGCGGGTGGCAGGAGTGTCGCTGAGGACGTCGGCAAGCCAGGGGCCGAGTAGCCAAGCGAGGGGCAGCACAAAGAACAGCACGTAAATGTAGCTGGCGCGCATGGCGGAGTTGTATTCGCGGCGGATGGCTGGAATGTCGCTCAAGCCGACGTATCGGGCGGCCAAGGGCAAGAAGGCCACACTGCAAGCTATGGCTGGCATGAGCATGAAGCGCAGGGTTTGGTCGAAGATCGCCCAGGCCGCAAGCAGGGAGGTAGTGGTAGCTTCCGGTGATAATTGGGTAATGAGGAACAAAACGGCCATCGACTCCAGCGCCATCAGTAGGTAGGTCATGGAACTTGGGACCGCGATTTCCAAGATGGTGCGAATGGGCCGGGTGTAGCGACCTGGCTTGGGTTGGGCCATTGCAGCTTTGCGTCTGCGTTCGTGGAAAGCGGCGCGATGGATGGCAAATGCCAAACCAGCGATGCGGCCCAACACGGTAGAAATCGCAATGCCCAAAATCCCCCATCCAAAAACAAATACGAATACGGCGTTCAATGCTAGGTTGGTGAACCCAGACAGCAAACCAGCCCACATGGTGCCGCGCGTATCTTGGTGCGCTTTAACCACCGAATCCGGCAAAATCGCCCAAAACGACGTCAACGCAGATCCGCCGATTAATACAGTGGCATAAATCTGGAATTGCTGAGCCAGCATGGGCTTATCGATAAAAGTATGGGCAAATGCCCAAATCGCCGCAGCGAGACCAATAAACAGCACTGCCAAAACCAGGATGATTTTTCCCGAGGCAATTTTTAGCTGTTCGATGCGCTCGCTCTCATTGGCTCCCATCGCTGAAGCCAAGTTGGCGGTCAAACCATTCGAAGTGCCTACCCAGACCGCGATGATCAGAAATTCGAAGGGCAGCGCCAGGCCAATGGCCGCAATGGAGGCGTCGCCAAGTCCGCGTAGGCCGTCCAAACTCTCTAGTTCGGCAGCAAAAAATATGTCCACCCAGGCAAATGCCGACCGCAGCCAAAATGAAATAATTAATGGCCCAGTTAAACGAAGGATGGAAAGTGGCTTCACCATCGGCATCTTAGCGGGCTTATGATGTCGACCATGAAATCCCCGAGCCACCGCTTGAGTTTTGCTTCGTCATGGGTCATCGCTGCACC
>JACKQG010007272.1_pt1 | contig 11251 bp, 6 predicted proteins | sample 8237621 | NCBI WGS metagenome assembly JACKQG01 (sample SAMN15677084, study PRJNA649215) | marine metagenome | biome: marine; feature: Black Sea; material: saline water; isolation source: suspended particulate matter (SPM) from the Black Sea western gyre | collected 2013-06-09/2013-06-10 | depth... | reverse complement strand
TTTTATTATTTCACCGATAAATTGGTAATCTCTTATATAGGTGGAAGAATCATAAAACTGGGTGGTTGCAGAATCAAAGCTATCAAAGAAACCCTCAGTATAATGCCTGTGACTTACTTTATTAAGTTCTTCTTTTAAATTATCTGGAACTTCTTTGTTTTCAGAAATCAGTTTGACAACTTTTTTATAAGTTCGCGTTACATTAGCCACATAATACAGGCTTTTCATGCGTCCTTCGATCTTTATGCTGTCAAGTCCAGCATCAATGATTTCTTTCAACCGTTCTACAAGGCAAAGATCTTTTGAATTCATGATGTAAGTGCCATATTCATCTTCATCTAAACTGAAGAACTCATTGGGACGGGTTTTTTCTGCCAGACCATATTCCCACCTGCATGGCTGGGTGCAATACCCTTGATTTGCACTGCGGTTATTCAGGAATGAGCTAAGCAGGCATCTACCGGAATAGGAAATGCACATAGCTCCGTGTACGAACATCTCCAACTCGATCCCTGGAACTTTTTTTCTGATCTTTTTGATCTCTGAAATGGAAAGCTCACGAGATAGTATAATACGTTTGGCGCCTTGTTGAAACCAGAATTCAGCTGATTTCCAGGATGTTACATTTGCCTGTGTGCTGATGTGTATGGGAATTTCCGGTGCAAACTCTCGGGCAAGAGAAAATATGCCAGGATCAGAAATAATAAAAGCATCTACTCCAATCGATTGAAGAAATTGCAGGTAATCCAGTAGTTCATCTATATCTTTATTATGAGCGAATATGTTTACTGTAATGTAGATATTCTTTTTTTTATTATGACAAAATTCAACCGCTTGCTTTAATTCTTCTCTGGTAAGATTACCGCTTTTGGCGCGTAATCCAAATTGTGTTCCGGCAGTATATACAGCATCGGCACCATACAATACAGCATATTTTAATTTATGTAGATCCCCGGCAGGAGAAAGCAATTCCATTATTTGCTCATTACTCTTAGAAATTCTGCGTTACTTTTTGTAGCTAACATTTTATTTTTAAGGAGTTCTATGCCATCCATTGGGCTCATACCTTTCAAGAATTTACGCAGAACATACATTCTTGAAACTTCTTCTTTGCTTAAGAGTAGTTCTTCTCGCCTGGTTGCCGATTTGACAAGGTCTACAGCAGGATATATTCTTAAATCACTAATCGAACGATCAAGAACGAGCTCCATATTGCCTGTACCTTTAAATTCTTCGAAGATAACCTGATCCATCCTGCTACCAGTATCTACCAGAGCAGTAGCAATAATAGTAAGGCTTCCACTCTCCAACGTGTTACGCGCGGCACCAAAAAACTTTTTGGGTTTATGCAATGAACCGGCATCCAGACCACCGGAAAGAACTCTTCCGCTGGAAGGTTGTGCCATATTGTAAGCTCTAGCCAACCTGGTTATACTATCCAGCATGATAACTACATCGTTTCCTAATTCCACCATGCGTTTGGCTTTTGACAGTGCCATTTCCGCCACTTGAATATGATTACGTGGCTGTTCATCGAAAGTTGAACTTACTACTTCCGAGTTGATAGGTATGAGAATTTTTTTCATCTCCGTGACTTCTTCCGGGCGTTCATCAACCAGAAGAACAATAACATAAACGTCTGGATGATTTGTTAAAATAGAATTAGCAATCTTTTGGAGTATAACTGTTTTCCCGCTATATGGAGGAGCAACGATCATTCCTCTTTGTCCTTTTCCAATTGGTGTAAAAAGATTAATAATCCGAGTAGAAATATTATCTTGTTCAGTTTCAAGATTTAATCTCTCTTCCGGATAGTAGGGAGTTAGTTTATCAAAATATCTTACCTCTCTTACCACATTTGGTGATTCATAATTGGTAGAATCAACCCGGATCAAAGCAAAATATTTTTCTTCTTCTTTGGGTGCGCGAGCTGGTCCGGACACAATGTGCCCCTTTTTTAATCCGAATCTTTTGATCTGTGAAGTTGAGACATAAATATCGTTCCTGCCGGGGGTGTAATTTTTTTTCTGGAAACGTAGGAATCCATATCCATCTTCCACTTTTTCCAGGCAGCCGGAAACAAAAGCTAATCCTTCCTGAGTAGCTTGCATCTCAAAAATCTTATGAATTAAATCGTTCTTTTTTAATCCGGCAATGTCATCGATTTCCAATTCTTTTGCTAATTTTTTCAACTGCGTCATATTCAATTCAAATAAATCTTGTTGTTCATTGTTTTCCATAATTGCTCCTTACAATTGTTAATTCACATCTGGTCTCTCATTCGAAACGCAATCAAAATCTCTTTTGCGGCTACAGAAGTCAAGTAAATTAATTTCGTGAAAAGATAATATCTTTTTTATTAATATAATATAAAAACCCTTGACATAATAAAATGAAATTTACATTTTCAATTTTGTTAAATATATTAAAAAATGGAGGGATGTTATGAAAAAAAGTTTAATGTTTATTGTGTTGTTGATCACCGGAATGCTGTTCGCTCAGGCTTCCGATCTGTTTTTCTCCGAGTATATCGAAGGAAGCAGCAATAATAAAGCACTGGAAATATTCAATGGGACCGGAGTAGATGTCGAGCTGTCAAACTATCAGATTTCTCAGGCTGTTAATGGTGGCGGCTGGCAATTTTATCACACTTTTCCTGCCGGGGCAGTTATTACCAACGGTGATGTCTGGGTGATAACAACTGATGAAGCAGTTGCGGAATTACAGGATGTTGCTGATGAGATATTAGCTTACCCCAGTGTAGTTCATTTTAATGGCAATGATGCTCGTGGTCTGGAATGGACACCCGACGGTGGTACGAGTTGGGTATTACTAGATGTCATTGGGCTTCCGGACGAAGACCCGGGTACTGGTAACGGCTGGGAAGTGGCAGGTGTGGCAAACGCTACAATAGAGCACACACTGGTAAGAAAATCAACGGTTGCAGATCCTACTACCGATTGGGCTCTCTCTGCCGGAACAACTACTGCAGATTCTCAATGGGAAGTATATGAACAGAATAATTTTGACTACATCGGAGATCACGAATTTGGCGGTTCTTATGCTGAAAACAATATAATACAAGACAACAAGGCTCAATTAACTAACTATCCGAATCCATTCAATCCTTCAACATCGATATATTTTTCAAACACAGCATCAGTGAGGAATGCAGAGATAACCATCTATAACATTAAAGGACAAAAGATAAAAACTTTCGATGTTACTCAATATGGAAATGAAGGATCTGTTGTATGGGAAGGAAAAGACGATAATGGAAAAGAGGTCACCAGCGGGATTTATTTTTCTATTTTTGATGTGAAGAGCGATGATGGAGATTTTACCTGTTTTAAGAAAATGATCTTACTGAAATAAAATTGTTTAAATAAAAACCGGATAGATTTTGATCGAACTACTTGGATACATCAGGTTTTTTATAAGGGAGGCAGTATGAACAGATATTTCAGGAAAGTTTTAGGTCTGGCTTTTATCTCTTCTTTGATATACTTGAGCTATAAGGTCTATTTTAAGATTAAAGGTCTGATCGAACTGAATAAAACTCTTCCGCAGTATCTGGAAAACGTGATCGGGGAAAAACCGGAAGTCAATATTACTTATACTCTGAATAAATACACAATGAGTGTTTGTTTCAGTAAAGAAATCCTGGAAAAGAATAAAGACCTTGAAACTACTATACTGGATTATATCTCTGATTTTTATCCAATGTTAAAGAAGAATAAAATAAGCATCGAACTGATAGAAAAAAAATCTGAAGATACATAAAAATTCTTGACATAACAAACTAAAATTTACGTTTTTTGTTTTATTAAATATATATTAAAAAATGGAGGTAAAAATGAGAAAGATGCTTTTTTTATTATTTTTAATTTTTTCAGTTGGACTTTTAGCTCAAACGCCTGTTTCCATCTATGATATTCAATATACAGAAGTACCCGGTCCGGATAACACTTATCCCTCACCATATGACGGTCAGGTAATTATAACAACCGGTATTGTGACCGCAGTTGGGTTTAGCGGTTATCCGGATAACTTCTTTATTTCGATGCCGGAAGGCGGAGCCTGGAAAGGATTGTATATTTACGATGCTGAGGATACAACACTTGTCGTTGGTGATATTGTAGAAGTAACCGGTGAAGTTAGCGAGTATTGGGGATTCACAGAAATTGCTTTCCCAACAAGCGTTACTCTTTTAAGCTCCGGCAATCCGGTTCCCGATCCTGTTGTTGTTACCTGTGCCAATCTTCAACCCGAAGGTGTGGGCGAACCTTATGAAAGCGTATTAATTGAACTGCACGATCTTACCGTCGTAGAAGAGCAGATAAGTTATGGTCAGTGGTATGTTACAGATGGTACGGGAATCTCACAGATGGATGATGGCTTCTTCTATCTGGATAATGTTCAACCCCCGATAGTGATAACGGTTGGGGATACATGGGCTATCTTACGTGGGATTCTTGACTACGGTTTTGACGAATATGGTTTGAATCCTCGTACTCCTGACGATATGATCGCAGAAGTTTCCACACCCGAAAATACAGTTGAACTTACCTGCCAGTTCATTGGTTGCTATCTAAATCCTTTTAATCCTCAAACAATCGCTCAATTCAGTCTTAATGAAGCTTCATTTGTAAATCTTACCGTTTACAATGTGAAAGGACAAAAAGTTCGAACATTGGTAAATGAATTGAAGGACAAAGGAGTTCATTCTGTTGTGTGGAATGGTAAGGACGACTCCGGTAAAATTTCCTCAAGCGGAATATATTTATTCGATTTTGAGGCAGCAAACGGAGATTATACCAGTGTGAGAAAAGTGATCCTGTTGAAATAAAGGGAGATCTGCTCCTTTTCAGGGAGGTAAAAAGTGAAAGGTTCTTTTGGAAAGATGTTGAAAATTGCTTTTGTCGGTGCAATTGGTTACGCAGGTTTTAAGATCTACGAAAAGATCCGCGCAGCTATAGAACTGGATAAAACTCTTCCGCAATATTTAGAAAATGTGATCGGGGAGAAACCGGAAGTTAATATTACTTATACTCTTAGTGAGTATACTGTTAGTGTTTGTTTTAGCAAAGAAATCCTGGGAAAGAATAAAAGTCTTGAAACTACTGTGCGGGATTATATCTCCGATTTTTATCCGATGTTAAATATCAATAAAATTAAGATCGAATTGAGTCAGAAAGAAGAGAAAAAGAAAGCTTAATAAACCTGTTAGGTCAATTAAAAGGGGGAAGCATTTGCTTCCCCCTTAGTTTGTGACTAGAAATTTATTTCCATCGTCAGGAACATATTGAACAAAGGTGCAGGCGTAACATACATATTATCAACACTGTTCAGGTAATCTTCCTGGAAATCACCGTTATCATCATAGTACCCACGATTGTAATCTTTACTCACATTGGCAGAGAGATAATTATCATTTTTATTTAGGATATTGTTAAAATCTATGCGGATAAAAGCATCTTTACCAGCAATTTTGAATGAATATTTAATGTTACTACCGAATTCCAGAAAAGAAGATAATTTAGTGCTTTTAACATACGTTGTGTCTGCCACATGATCTCCGTCCAAATCTTCAACACAGTCATATTCATTTGTGTAACTGGCATAGTAATCATCCCAGTATTTTGCAGTAAAACCTACTCTTAATTTACCTTCCATAGGAAGTCCTTTGAATGTGTAACCAAATGCTCCATTTGCCATTTTTTCAGGAGAGAAAGGAACAACCTTATCAATCATAGCATCAGCAGAATCACCGAATATTTGTTCCACATTCATTTCTGTCCATCTGTTCCTGGAAAGAGTTAATGAAAAAGAAGCATCGAGGTTCTCTATCTTGCCGGAAGTGCTCAATTCCAAACCCTGATGGCGTGCCTGCCCTGCATTAAGTGTAAGAGTTTCATCTCTTTTAAATTCTTCGATTATTTCATTTCCTAAAGAATCAATTCCCACAGAATAATTTGTTACAGGTACATCTACTCTCTCAATTTTATCAACATAATCGCTGACATAATAATTGGCGTTGATACCCCAATATGCTCCATCATATCCTATACCGAATTCCATTGTATTGATCTTCTCAGGTTTCAGTTCTCCATAAAAATGTTCTTCTGTATATTCATAGTACTGTCCTAAACTATCTTGCTCTACTAAATCTACATAATACCTCTGATTCCCATCGGGTCCGTCATAACCGCTGTACCATTCCATTGTTCTGGGCTCTTTATAAGAAATTGAATAATTCGCCATAACGTTGAAATATTCCGAAAGATTGTAGTTTACACCGAATTTGGGTGAGAAGAAATTATAGGTCTTTTTGTAATCATCTTCATCAAACTTTTTAACCGGCTCACCTGTTAAAGAATCTATAATGGTTTCACCTGTGTTTGGATCAGTTAAAGGTAAATCTTTTGTTGAATAGAAATAATATCCCGTAGGTAGTCCGGTTCCCAGGTCATAGATTTCAATTAGATTTTCCTCTACTTTAGAATTGTAACTTGCTAATTGACCGTCTATCATAATATTCATTTTTTCAATAGGCTTTATACTGAACCTGGCAAAACCGGATAGATTAGTAACATAGGATGTCTCATCATACTGTCTTTGAATTTCACCATAAGTCTCTACACTATCCGGAAAATCAGAATTAAAATGTCTGAGGTCTTCTGTTCTCCTGTAATGATCTGCAACCCATCTACGCAATTCACCACCCAGCACCATATCTATCATTGAATTTATTTTGTGCTGGTAATATGTGTTCATACCAAGTTGGAAGTGATCACTAATGCTGTTATTTTTCCAACTATATTCAAATCTTGCCGGACTTGAGAAGAAATTTTGAGCAACACCGGTAAGAAGAGCTCCATTATAAGAAGGATATCCAAACCAGGCAGAATCGGAAGGATTAAAACCCTCAACTTCCAATCCATATTCTTCATATAAATAAAGTGCATGCAGACCAAATTGTTTATTTTCCCATTCATCAGGATCAGAATCCTGATCAAAAAATCCATCCCGGAAATAAACAGCACCAGAATTTATATCGAACTTATCCTGGCTAAGATACTTACCACCACCATTTCCTTTTGTTACAAAAACATTGGTCATCAGAAGTTGATTTTCTGAGATATTCCACTCATCACGGAAAGAAAGTTGTGGTTTGAAATAGTAATTTTCCTGGTATTCATGATTGTTACGGCTATATTCACGACCCAGTGTTTCCATCAGGTTAAGGTCAGATTTGAAGTAGACCTGATTGTGATTTTGAGGAGCACCCAGAAAACTCAGGTTGATCTTATGATTTCCAAATACGTTTTGAGTTTCCAGTCCATAAGAGTAACCATCGTATTCTGTTCCTGCCAGGTAATAATCGCCTGCTTTTCTTTCCACCATTATGTTGTAATTAAATTTACCACCATAGAGATTACCGGAATTATAGCGAACAATCGCATTGTAATTATAAGGATTATATTCTGTAATGTCTCCTTTTCCATCGGCGACATCACCTTCTGTAGAATAACCTCCAAAAGAAGAACGAATAGTGATCTCCCGACCAGGTACAGAGCCCATTGTTTCGATATTTAAAGAGCCGCCAAATGCTCCCGAACCGTAAAGTGAAGAACCGGCACCTTTCTGAACCTGCACAGATTTCACATTGGAAGAAAGGCCTGTCCAGTTGCTCCAGTATACTTTCTGGCTTTCCGGGTCGTTCACAGGAATTCCGTTGATAAGCACCTGGATCTTATCCGCTTCAAAACCACGTATCGTAATTTGAGCGTCTCCTATACCGGTAGTATTAGCAAAAAGTCCGGGGACATCTTCCAGTAGCTGCGGTATATCCTGTGTTGTGTATTTATCTGAGATGATTTCCTCGTTAATATCCGTGAAAGCAATGGGGGTTTCTCGTTTTACGGCTCTGTTGGCAGAAATGGTGATACCTTCCATTTTGATCGCTTCTATTTCCATTACGAACATTACCCGGGTACTAATGTCTTTTTCCACGTTAATTTTTTCTGAAAGAGTGCGAAATCCTACGAATCTGGCATAGATAGTATATTCTCCTAATGATACATCTCGCAAGACAAATGTTCCATCCTCTTTCGAATATGTACCTGTCTTGGAATCTTCCAGGTAAATAGATACATTCCCGATAGGATCACCACTTTTTTTGTTAGTAACACGTCCAACGATATTTCCGGTATCAGCAAATAATAATATCGGCATTACCAAAAACATTGATAAAATAAATAAAATAAGGTACTTTTTCATATATCCTCCATATATTAATTTTATAACATTTAAAAACATATTAAACTATTTTAGTGTCAAGATTAAATAAGAATTTCCTGCTTTCATTAAAGAATGTAGATTAAAAAGTTCATAGAAGAATTTTATAACTTGACTTACGGATTAACTGTCTCATCATTTGTAAAATTTGTGTAATCCGATTTTTGGGAGAAAACATGGCCAGACTTTTTGGAACTGAATTTCACGAACACTCTAATTCATGGTATTTTAAAAGTTCAGTGATCAAATTGAGAAAAGATGATTTGATATTCAAGCACTATCTTGATGAGAAAAAGAATGTAATATTCAAATTTGAAGCCATTCCTGAAAAATCTCATATCTTTAACCCCAAAATAGATATTAGTTATGATAAAAAGAATGCCAGGATATTGACACGCTCCTGCACCGAATGCGGAGAAGATGACTGCAAACATTATCTTTCCATACTATATTATGCTTATAATTATCTTTCCACGGATATGCTCGAGAAAAAGGCAGTACAAACCTATCATACAAAATTGCTGGATTACAACGAATACTGGCAGAGAGTGACCTTAAACGCCAGGATCGAGATTGGCGAAATTTATAATAACAACACAGATAAACTTCGGTTTTATTTAAAGAGCTATCAACCTATGCTGGTCAGATTGTTTTCCATAATTGCCGCAGATGGGGAATTCAAAGAAGATGACCTGCCGCTGATCCCACAGGCACAAAAGCAGATGAAAGCGTTATCCAGTGCCGAACTGGATCTTTTAAAACTGTTATTCAAAAATAAATGCTCCTATAGCAGGAAAGGTGTATTTTTCACGATCTACAAAAAAAAGTTCATTAATTTTTTTAACGTGCTCAGAAGTCTTCAAAATAAGGTATATATAAAGGAGACCGGAGACCGTATTTCCTTTTCCGATGAGGAGTTCAGGATAAATTTCCAGGTTAATATATTAAAAACGAACAAATTCATTCTTAAGGTTTCTAATGCCGAACAGATATCAGCCGTATTTATAGGTAGAACTACTTATATCTTCAAGAAAAATATAGTTTATCCCATAACTCTGCCTTTCCTGGATGAAATAGCAGAGCAGATATTTTCTGAAGGATATATTCTTAACAAGGCAGATCTGGTTTATCTCTCTTCGGTTGTAGCCAGGCAACTGGGACTTATAAAATGTTATCTTGATTTCGGTGAGGATATAAAAATTCCTGAAGTTTACAATAACACTCCCATCATAACTTTCAAATTGCATAAAGAAAACGGTAGTATTGTAATGAACGGACTGCTGGATTATTCCAATAATGTGGTGATACCGATGTCTGTAATAAGGTTCCCTGTAGAACTTGTCCGTTTCGATCAGAATGGCATAATTACCTGGTTCTATGTTCCTCCTCAGATAAAATACGAAGTATTCAAATTCGTTGAGAAACTTCCTGAATCTCAAACAAACAGACTGGAAGAAAATTCTCAGCTTATTTTTGAAAATGAAGAGAGCATTGAAACCTTAAAGAAAGTTATTTTCGAGCATGCAGATCCAGCCTGGAATATTGAACTTTCGGAAGAATTGAAGAAAGAATTTGTTTACCGCGTAAATTTGCAACCGGTTATCAGGACAAGAAAAAGCGGTAAGATCAACTGGTTCGAGTATGAGTTGGAATACACTTATAAGGATATCAGATTCACTCATGATGAATTGAGTAAATTTTTTAAAACTCGCGAAAAATTTCTTAAACTGAAAGATGGTCGACTACTCTTCTTTGAAAACAAAAATGCGTTCTTCGAAATGGAAGAAATACTGAAAAAGAGTACAAAACTCACAGGTGAGGGTTATAAACTCTCTATCTATAATCTACCTTATGTATATCAGTTGAGTACGGTAAATAAAGGGATCAGAATTTTTGGTGATAACTACCTAGAAGAGATGTTCACCGCTATCCTCGAGAGAAAATTAAGCATCAGAACCCAGATCTCCAATATTTTGCAGCCGGTTATGAGAAGTTATCAGAAGGCAGGATTTCACTGGCTCAAAATGCTGGAAACCTACGAACTTTCCGGTATCCTGGCAGATGAAATGGGACTGGGGAAAACCATTCAGGCCATTTCTATACTCTCAGATCTGCCTGCAGATTCGCGGTCGATCGTTATCTGCCCCAAAACCCTGCTTTTCAACTGGGCAGCAGAGATCGATAAATTTAATGAAAACCTTTCTTATGTGCTTTATGAGGGGACCCAGAAAGAACGTAAAAAGCTTTTAAAAATGAAAGTAAATATTCTTTTCGCTTCCTATTCCATTATCCAGAATGATATTGAACAGCTTTCCAAAATTGAATTTGACTATATTATCCTGGATGAAGCTCAGCATATAAAAAATGCTGCAGCTATGAGAACCAGGGCAGTAAAGAAACTAAAGGGAATTCATAAACTTACACTTTCCGGTACACCCATAGAAAATAATCCCACGGAACTATGGTCTATTTTCGATTTTCTTATGCCGGGTTATCTGCCCGGTTTACGACAATTTAAAAATGAATATATGGACTCTTCTGTTAAATTGAAAGAAGCACATGAAAAGCTGAAAATACAGGTCTCACCTTTCATACTGAGAAGAAAAAAGAAGGATGTGTTAATAGAATTACCCGATAAACAGGAGCAGCTAATATACTGTAAACTCACTCCCATCCAGGAAAAAATGTATCTGCAGATTCTGGAAAATTTAAAGAAAAAATATCTGGAATCAAAAAATGAAATTGGAGCAAATTATCTGCATATTTTAGCTGCTCTCACTAAGTTGCGACAGATATGTGACCATCCTGCTTTGCTGGATAACACGATTAAGCATGATATTGAAATATCCGGTAAAGTCGAGTTACTCCGTGAAATAATTGTGGATGCTGTAGAAAGTGGTAAAAAACTACTTGTGTTCAGTCAGTTCGTGCAGATGTTACAAGTATTGAA
>JACKQG010007271.1_pt1 | contig 11251 bp, 10 predicted proteins | sample 8237621 | NCBI WGS metagenome assembly JACKQG01 (sample SAMN15677084, study PRJNA649215) | marine metagenome | biome: marine; feature: Black Sea; material: saline water; isolation source: suspended particulate matter (SPM) from the Black Sea western gyre | collected 2013-06-09/2013-06-10 | depth... | reverse complement strand
TTTTGTTTTCCGGCTCCATTTCCGGTTCGGCGTTGGCCGCTACATCGTCTATCGGTGGTTTCATGGTTCCGATCATGAACAAGGAAGGCTATGATAAAAATTTCAATACGGCGGTGACCGTTACCGCCTCCACCACTGGTCTGCTGATTCCGCCCAGCAATATCCTAATCATCTATTCCCTGGCCAGTGGTGGCGTTTCCATCGCCGCCCTGTTCATTGCCGGCTATCTGCCTGGTATCCTGGTGGGACTGGGATTAATATCGGTGGCCGCTGTAATCGCCAGGATCCGGAAATATCCGGTCGGCGAAAAACCGGCTTTCATATTTGCCATCCGCAAACTCCTGGACGCGATTCCCAGCCTGCTCCTGATCGTCATTGTAATTGGTGGAATCATCGCCGGCTATTTTACTGCTACCGAAGCGAGTGCCGTGGCGGTGCTTTATTCCCTGCTTTTGTCGGTGGTATTTTACCGGGAAATCAAGATCAAGCAGTTACCACAGATTCTCCTGAAAGCGGTGGAAACAACGGCGATTGTTATGCTGCTGATCGGCACTTCCTCGGCCATGTCCTGGATTCTTTCCTATGAGAATATCCCCCAGAATCTGAGCCAGGCAATGATTTCCCTCACCGAGAGCAAAATCCTGATTCTCCTGTTGATCAACCTGATGCTACTGGTGGTTGGTACTTTCATGGATATGACCCCCGCCGTTCTGATCTTCACACCGATTTTTCTGCCGGTGGTCACGGCCCTGGGGATTACGCCCCTCCATTTCGGCATCATCATGGTCCTGAATCTCTGCATCGGACTGACTACACCGCCGGTGGGTACAGTTCTCTTTGTTGGTTGCGGGATCGGGAAAACAACGATAGCCCAGCTATCCCGTGCTTTGCTGCCGTTTTATGTAGTAATGGTTCTGGCATTGATGCTGGTAACCTATTTTCCCTGGATAACATTAGCATTACCAAAATTGTTGGGCTACTAAGACATAAATGAGGAAAAAATGACAATAAAAACTGGTTTAAATCAATTCAGCCTTGAAGGAAAAACGATCGCTATTACCGGGGGAGCAGGTGTGCTGGGTGCTACAATTGCCCGTGGATTTGCTGATGTCGGTGCACGAACGGTAATTATGGATCTGGCAACGGATAAAGCCAGTCAAATCGCCTTTGATCTGGGCGATGAACATCTCAGTGTCACTACCGACGTGATGGATCATAGCAGTATCGAGCAGGCTCTGGAATTCATCCTGGCGGAAGTCGGTAATGTGGATATCCTGGTCAATGGCGCCGGTGGCAATCACCCCCAGTCCACTACTGGTCCTGACAAGCCGTTTTTTGATATTTCCCGCGAAAGTATGGAATTCGTTACCAGTCTTAACCTCACCGGGACGGTTATTCCTTCCCAGGTATTCGGTCGCTATTTTGCGGAAAAAGGCCATGGATCAATCATCAATATTTCATCGATGAACGCCTTTCGCCCGCTGACGCGGATTCCCGCCTATTCAGCCGCCAAGGCGGCCGTGTCCAATTTCACCCAGTGGCTGGCGGTGCACATGGCCCAGGAATATTCACCGGAAATCCGGGTCAACGCCATCGCCCCCGGCTTCTTCCTGACTGACCAGAACCGTTTCCTGCTCACTGACAAGGCGACCGGTGAACTCACTGAAAGAGGACAAAAAATTCTTGATCATACACCGCAGAGCCGCTTTGGGAATCCGGAAGATCTGGTTGGAACAACCATCTGGCTGGCCTCTGACGCGGCTAAATTTGTTACTGGGATTGTTGTCCCGATTGATGGTGGCTTTTCAGCATTTAGCGGTGTTTAGTTTAAATTGATAAATGTAAAGATTGGAGAGAAAATTGACTGAGAAAAAAGCAGATATAGGTATTGTTGGACTGGCGGTAATGGGGGAGAACCTGATCCTCAACATGGAGAGTAAAGGATTCCGAGTGGCCTGCTTCAACCGGACTACATCAAAAGTGGATGATTTCATCAATGGCCGGGCAAAAGGTAAACGTATCCATGGTTATCACAGTCTTAGGAAATTCTGCCAGGGTCTAAAGCGCCCCCGCAAGATAATGCTGATGGTCAAGGCCGGCGCTGCAGTGGATGCTTTTATCGAACAGATTATTCCCCTCCTTGAACCCGGCGATATCATTATTGATGGCGGTAATTCGCATTTTCCAGATACTATCCGGCGGACACAATACGTTGAAAGCAAAGATTTACTTTATATCGGCACCGGTGTCTCAGGAGGTGAAGAAGGCGCCCTTCGGGGACCTTCCATCATGCCTGGCGGCAGTCCTCAGGCCTGGGATCACGTAAAACCTATCTTTCAGAAAATCTCCGCAAAAACAGACGATGGTGATCCCTGTTGCGATTGGGTAGGTGAAAATGGTGCCGGTCATTTCGTAAAGATGATTCACAACGGCATCGAGTATGGCGACATGCAGATGATCTGCGAGACCTACCAGATGATGAAATACGGCCTGGATATGTCAAATGATGAAATGGCAACCGTGTTTACCTGCTGGAATAATGGTAAGCTGGATTCATATTTGATCGAGATTACGAGGGATATTCTGGGCTATCGGGATAAGGAAGGTAATGCCACAATTGACCTGATTTTGGATGCGGCCGGGCAGAAGGGTACCGGCAAGTGGACAGCAGTGGCTGCTCTGGACGAAGGCATGCCCCTGACTTTGATCGGTGAAGCGGTTTTTGCTCGTTGCCTTTCCGCTATCAAAGATGAAAGAGTAAAAGCAGCCAAAGTCCTAACCGGACCGGAAACTAAATTCAATTGTGAAAAAGCGGAATGTATAGCGGATTTGGAAGAAGCTTTGTATGCCTCTAAGATTGTTTCCTACGCTCAAGGCTATCAATTGATGCGGGCGGCCGCAGATAGCTATGACTGGAATTTGAATAATGGCGGCATTGCCCTGATGTGGCGCGGGGGCTGTATCATCCGGTCGGTTTTTTTGGGAAGGATTAAGGACGCTTTCGATAATAATCCGGAGTTGGAGAATCTGTTGCTGGATCCGTTTTTCAGGGATGCCGTGGTAAATGCCCAGGCAGCCTGGCGGAGAGTTGTGGTAACAGCAGTGGAATTGGGTATTCCAATGCCCGCTATCAGTTCTGCTCTGGCCTATTATGATGGTTACCGCTCCGGACGGTTACCGGCCAACCTGCTGCAAGCCCAGCGTGATTATTTTGGCGCCCACACTTATGAACGAGTGGATAAGGAACGGGGGAAATTTTTCCATACCAATTGGACCGGACGTGGTGGTGATACCTCTGCCTCCACTTATGTGGTCTAACGGCCTGTGAGGTATTACTCATGATTGGTAAAGGATTCACTGATCGGTTATTGAATGAAGCTGATGTCAGTCAATTGGTACGCGATGCTTTCACCAATGCTGCAATAGATGGCAAGAAAATACTGTGTATTATTCCAGATCACACCCGGACGGCTCCAATTGATATTATGTTTCGAACCGTGTACCGGGAGTTAGCTCACCGGGTGCAGCTCCTGGATTTCATTGTAGCTTTGGGAACCCATCCGCCCATGAGCGACGAAGCCATCAATCAAAGGGTAGGTATCACCCAGGCAGAGCGGCAGTCCTGTTATCCCAAGGCTCGTTTCTTTAATCATCATTGGAAAGATCCCGAGCAATTGCAGGCCGCCAGCACCTTCTCTGCGGTTCAGGTAGCGGAGTTATCCGGGGGACGCCTCAATGACTCCGTGACTGTCACCATAAATAAAATGGTCTACAACTATGATCTACTGCTGATTATCGGTCCGACTTTTCCCCATGAAGTAGTGGGCTTTTCCGGCGGCAATAAATATCTCTTCCCGGGTTTGGCCGGTCAGGAAATCATTGACATGTTCCACTGGCTGGGCGCCCTGATCACCAATCCCATGATCATCGGAACAAAGTACACCCCGGTTCGCGCTGTGGTAGACCGCGCTGCAGCTTTCCTGCCGGTTGAACGTATGTGCATTAGTTTGGTTGTTAAGGGTCACGATTTGGCCGGACTTTACATTGGAACACCGGAGGAGACTTGGGAAGCCGCCTCTGATTTATCAAATCAATTACACATCATCTATAAGGAAAAACCATTCCATACGGTGCTATCCCGGGCGCCGGAGATGTATGTTGATCTCTGGACCGGCGGGAAATGTATGTATAAATTGGAGCAGGTTGTGGCTGACGGTGGTGATCTAATTATTTTTGCCCCGCACATCAAAGAAGTTTCAGTTTCCCACGGTGATATCATTGAGAAGATTGGCTATCATGTCCGCGATTATTTTGTAAAACAAGCCGTACGATTCAAGGATATTCCGGGCGGAGTCAGGGCTCATTCCACCCATGTCAAAGGAATCGGTACTTATAAGAATAGTGTTGAAACACCGCGGATTAATGTAATTCTGGCAACTGGGATTCCAGAAGTGACCTGCGTTAGGATTAACCTTGGTTATCGTGATCCGGATTCAATTGATATCAATGATTTCAAAGATCGTGAAGCTGAAGGCATTCTCTATGTTCCCAAGGCAGGTGAGATGCTGTATCGACTAAAAGATAAAAAAATAGAGGTTTGAATAATGGCTGAATTAACAATCAGACAAGATCAATGTGATTTGGATTTTCTCTCATTAGGCGCCCTGATCCACCGGCTGGACCCAGGTCGGATCCCGTTTCGCAAAGCCCGTTCGGTGAATATCCATGTCTCCGGTGGCGAGTACAATGTAGCAGCCAATCTGGCGGACTGTTTCGGATTGAAAACGGGAATTGCCACGGCGATGGTTAATTACGGAATTGGCGAACTGGTTCAGACCCGGGTTAAGGAAATGAGTGTGAAACCATTCTATAAATGGTTCGAACATGACGGCGCTCGCGGACCGAATATTGCCACGGTTTACAGCGACCTTGGCTATGGAGTACGACCACCAGTAGTGTTTTACAATCGGGCTAATGAAGCCAGTGCCATGCTCAAACCCGGTGATTTTAACTGGGATGAAATCTTTACTGGTGGTGTGCGCTGGTTTCATTCCGGTGGGATATACGCTGCTTTATCGGAAACTACTTCAAAACTGATCATCGAAGCAATGCAGGCAGCCAAAAGATATGGTGCCGTGACCTCATTCGATCTGAACTATCGTGGCAAGCTTTGGGAATCCTTCGGTGGACTAGATCAGGCTCAAACTACCTTCAAACGCATAGTAGAGAATGTAGATGTGCTGATCGGGAATGAGGAAGACCTGCAAATGGGTCTTGGTATCAAGGGTCCGAAGGTAGAGAAAAAGTCCAGGCTTGGCACTGAGATATTTTTCCAGATGATCGGCGAAGTCAATAAAGCCTTCCCGAATATTAAGCTGGTTGGTACTACGCTGCGGGAAGTGCAGTCAGCCAACCGGCACCAGTGGGGCGCTGTCCTCTGGTATAATGGCGGTCGATACATCTGCCCCACTTGTGAACTGAATGTTCTGGACCGAATCGGTGGCGGCGATGGCTTTGCATCCGGATTGATCTACGGAATGATCGATGGCCGCACGCCGGAAGAAACGGTCCGGCTGGGCTGGGCTCATGGTGCTTTGCTCACTACCTTTCCCGGTGATACAACCATGGCCAAACTACCGGAAGTGGAGGCTTTTGCCAAAGGCGGATCGGCCCGGGTTCAGCGGTAACTTAATTAGTAATTGAGTGTGATGCAGGATATGCAGCCAATCAGGCTGCTGGCGCTGGATTTTGATGGTGTCATCGTTGATAGTGTGTTGGAGTGCGCAGTAGTGGCTTATAATGGCTTTCAGGCTTATCAGGGACTTGATTCCCGGATTAAATCACCCCAAGATATACCGGTTAATACGCTGCGTGAATTTCGCTCAATGCGATCCTTCATCCGTTCGGGCGAGGATTACCTGTATTTGTTCCAAGCTATGGATGAGGGTATCACGATCGCTGATCAAAGGAATTTCGATGAATTTCAGGATACACATCTTGATCGAAAGGAGTTGTATTATCAGCTTTTTTACGCTGAAAGAGAAGCTCTTAGTATTAGTGATCACGAGAGCTGGATGTTGTTGAATCCATTTTTTCCGGAAATCACCAAATTAATAATACAGATAGCACATTGGTCAGGATTTTATTTTGTGTCCACCAAGGCGACCAGGTATATCTACGAATTGTTAAACTTCAATGGTATTTCCGTTAATCAGCGAAGAATTCGACAGGCTGGACCAGGAAAATCCAAGCCCAACATTATCTGTGAATTACTTGATGAAATAAAAGCTATACCCGAAGAAGCATATTTCATCGATGATCATCCGGATACAGTAAAAAAGGTTGTGAAAGAGACTGGAGTTTTTGGCTTGATTGCAAGTTGGGGTTATAACAATCCCGAGCAGTGTTATGCTAGTTCCGGAAAAAATATTTCATCTATTTCAATTAAGGAATTTCTTATATTATTTAGGGAATCGCTCTTATGATCAACAATAATAATTCCATAAGCCTAGTGCTTTCGAGAACCGTTAGAACACCATTATTTGTGGCACTGGAACAAGCTGCAGTTATTACTATGTTAGCAGTAGCAGTTGCTCTTGCAATGGTTGCAATCCACGCAATCGGATTTCCCCTGTACCGTTTTAATCCTATGCATATTACACTGTACTGGATGCTGTTTCGCAGGCAACGGACAAACTTGTTTGTGCTAACTTTGGCATTTGCTTTACCGATATTCAGTCAACTTGTTAGCGGCCACCCGGTTTTACTAAAAAGTGTTGCTATTGGAATTGAATTATTTACATACGGGTATATTTTTAACCTGCTTTACTTGAATAAGAGTCAACCTCTACTTTTCGCGTTTTTGGTGTCTCAAATCTTCGGGAAACTAACTTACTACCTGATGAAGTGGACTTTCGTCAAAGCCGGATGGTTAAAGGACCAGCTTGTTGCTACGGATATATCTCAACAGCTTCTATCAGCATTTTTGATAGGAGTGTTGGTCGTATTACTATCAAAAATCTCTGATGCAAAGAACAATCGAATGAATAAAGATTGATGTGGACTCGTTTAACAGTAAAAATATTTCAGGACAAAATATGAAAGTACATTATCTTCCAGATCCTATTAGTTATAGCCGGATGGACACCTGTGATCTGCGCAAGGCATTCTTGGTCGATAAGTTGTTTATAAAAGACGAAATTAATCTATTGTACACCATGGCTGACCGGGCGATTGTCGGTTCTGCTGTTCCAGTAAAAAAGTCATTGGGCCTTGAAGATAATATTAAAGAATTGGCAGTTGATTTCTTCGCGGAGCGGCGTGAGATGGGAATAATAAATATTGGCGCTGCGGGAGTCATCACGGTTGACGGAAAAGAATTTCCGATGGACACCTATGATACGCTTTATGTCGGGCGAGGAACACAGTCAGTTGAATTCAATAGTATTGCCAAAAAATCTTCCGCGAAATACTACATTCTCAGTTATCCTGCTCATTATGTTTATCCGGTGAAGCATGTCAAATTTAAGAATGGAAATTCTACAACTCTGGGTTCAACCACCCAGGCAAATAAGCGTACTATCACTAAGCTAATCTATCCTGGTGGAGTGGGAAGCTGTCAACTGGTAATGGGTATTACCCGACTCCAAACCGGCAGTGTATGGAATACAATGATCGCCCATACACATCCTCGCCGAACTGAAATATACCTATATTTCAATCTTGCACAGGATCAACGGATATTTCATATATTCGGCAAACCGGATGAAACTCGTCATTTGGTTATGAAGAATCAGCAAGCAGTAATTAGCCCTGCCTGGTCCCTTCATAGTGGTGTAGGTACAGCAGATTATTCATTCATCTGGGGAATGGGAGGTGAAAACCAAGCATTTGACGACATGGATTTCATTCCCATGGACAAACTTAGGTAGGAGGGGCAATGTTAGGAATATTTGATCTAAAAGGCAAAACCGCCCTTGTGACCGGTTGCAGTCGGGGAATTGGGCATGCCTGCGCGATTGGTCTGGCGCGCGCCGGTGCTTCGATCATTGGTGTTTCGAAAAGTGGGAAGTTAGATGATACTGCCCGGGAGATTACGACTATCGGTGGCAAATTCACCGGCCACCGTTGTGATTTTTTAAACCGTGATGCGGTTTATACTTTCATAAAAACTGTATTAAGCGAAATTACACCGGATATTTTAATCAATAATGCCGGCACGATTTTACGTGCGCCGGCAGTGGAGCATTCCAATGAATACTGGGATAATGTCATTGAAGTCAATCTTAATTCCCAGTTCATCATCAGTCGGGAATTCGGGCGTAAAATGGTGGAACGCGGCGGCGGTAAAATTGTGTTCATTACCTCTTTATTATCATTCCAGGGAGGAATTACCGTACCGGGATACGCCGCCAGCAAAGGTGGGATACGCACACTGACAATGGCATTATCCAATGAATGGGCTGATAAGGGCGTTAATGTAAATGCCATCGCTCCCGGATATATTGCAACTGACAATACCGCTGCCCTGCAAGCGGATCAACTGCGCAATCGTGCTATTCTAGAACGAATTCCAACTGGTCGATGGGGTACTCCCGAAGATCTGGTTGGCGCTGTGGTGTTTTTGAGCAGTTCAGCATCTTCCTATATAAACGGTATTACTATCCCTGTCGATGGTGGCTGGTTAGGGCGTTGAGAATCATGTCAGCGGTTTTATATCTGAGAACATTCATACTTTAGGAAGCTAATTAAGGAACAATTAATGCTTAATCATATCGAAGAATCAGGAGTAATTGCTGTAATACGGCTATCCAATGTGGATAAGCTGGGAAATATAGTTGAGGCCTTACAAACAGGCGGTGTTAACCTGTTAGAGATCACCTTTACAACACCAAATGCTGTACATATCATAAAAGAACTATCGAGCAGGGTTCAGGAAAATTTTTTAATAGGTGCGGGTTCAATTCTGGATACGGAAACAGCGCGTGCCGCCATTCTTGCCGGAGCTCAATTTATTGTATCCACGATAATGAATGTCGATGTTATCCATATGGCACGCCGTTATGATAAAGTATGTATCGCCGGAGGTTTTTCACCTACAGAAATATTAACTGCCTGGGAGAATGGCGCCGATATAGTAAAAGTATTTCCTGCAACTGCAATGGGACCTCAATTCTTTAAAGATATACATGGTCCGTTATCGCAGGTCAAACTGATGCCCACCGGCGGAGTGAACCTGGAAAATGCTTCAGAATTTATTCAATCAGGAGCTTGTTGTATAGGTGTTGGAACTGCCTTGCTAGATAAAAAAATGATCGCTGAATCTGATTAGGATGGTTTAACCACCAGAGCCCTCCAATTTACTGAAGCAGTCAAACGGGGACGTGCATCCAACTAAACCGTTTAAATGAATTTGATAGTGAGTAAACAAGATAGGAAAAAGGTTATCACTTTTGGTGAAATAATGCTGCGTTTGGCTCCTAATAATTTTGAGCGCATAATTCAGGCCAAACAGTTCCAAGCCATATATGGCGGGGGTGAAGCAAATGTAGCTATTTCATTGGCATTGTTTGGTGAAGAGACATATTTCGTTTCACGGATTCCAAATAACCTTGTGGGAGATGCAGCGGTTAATTCACTTCGTTCATTTGGGGTGCTTACGGATTACATTTTGCGTGGGGGTCAGCGAATAGGAATTTATTTTCTGGAACATGGTGCGTCAATTCGTCCGTCAAAAGTGGTTTACGACCGAGCCGGATCTGCAGTATCCATGTTGGAACCTGGAATGATCGATTGGAAAAATATATTACATGAAATGACCTGGTTTCATATTACGGGGATTACTCCAGCTCTGTCCCCATCTTGTGCAGCTGCAAGTATTGAAGCGTTAAAAATTGCGAAAACATTAGGTCTGACAGTCAGTTGCGATCTTAACTACCGCAAAAAATTATGGAGCCGGAACGAGGCTGCTAAGGTCATGAGTGAACTAATCCAATTTGTAGATGTGATCATAAGCAATGAAGAAGACGCAGCGGATGTATTTGGAATTCATGCAAAAAACAATGATGTAACTAATGGAAATCTATCGGTTGAAGGATATAGAATTGTTGCCGAACAGCTAATGGATCGATCCTCAGCAAAGTTGATTGCGATAACACTCCGGGAGAGTCTATCTGCATCTGATAATAATTGGTCGGCAATCCTATATGATGGAGAAAATCTGTATAATAGTAGAAAATATTCTATTCATATTGTAGATAGAATTGGAGGTGGTGATTCTTTCGGAGCTGGATTAATTCATGGACTGATCAATGGATGGAAGCGCCAGGATACCCTTGATTTTGCGGTTGCTGCATCAGCACTCAAACAGACAATACTTGGCGATTTTAATTTAGTAAACGAAAATGATGTAATGGAGGTGGTTAACGGTAATTTATCTGGAAGAGTGCAACGTTAATCCAATATTGGTGGTGTCCGGAATCTGGTATTAATGGTATTATTCTATCATTGAAAGCATTCGAATTGATAATTCGGATTAGTCTCCGTAAAACTGGATTAGTATTATGATAACAACCTTATAGCATCTTAAAGATCAATTATCGAAGATTTCGACCTGCGCTTACAAGTCAGCGCCGGTCAATTCATTTTTAAAAAAAAGGCTGACCCCACCCGAACAGAGTAGGATCAGCCTTTTTCATTAGCAGATTGTCCACACTAACCTGTAAGTGCTGATATTGTTGACAGTTCTTTGGATTTATAACCCAAATGTCGTTTATAAATTGTCATGCTTAACTGATATTTGGCACCAATCCCTATAAATCCCTGTATATCAAGGGCAACAGCGGTCTTCAAAACCGTCGTTCTACTTATCGCTATTAAAAAGATTTAGATTCTGAAATATCATTACAAAAGAATATTATCGTCGATAAAAGAGTATTTCTTATTTGTAGTTAATTGGAAAAATCTAAATTACTTATTAGTGGTTTTTAGTCTGGTGTAATTTGCATTGGTTCTGAGAATGGCCTGTGTATGGCACATAGATGTTGCATTATTCTTATCTTTTCGGATCTTTCTGTTTATCAATTTCTTCCAGGAATTTCCGTAGTATTTCCGTGTCAGGAATTTCACGATCTTCTAAAGGGTTGTTATTACTGTCGGATAGGGTGGAGTTCCCAAGGGACTTAAAATCCCTCGCCCTCAAAAGCGTGCCGGTTCAAGTCCGGCCCCGGGTACACCTTTACTACTCGTTAGT
>JACKQG010007270.1_pt1 | contig 11252 bp, 8 predicted proteins | sample 8237621 | NCBI WGS metagenome assembly JACKQG01 (sample SAMN15677084, study PRJNA649215) | marine metagenome | biome: marine; feature: Black Sea; material: saline water; isolation source: suspended particulate matter (SPM) from the Black Sea western gyre | collected 2013-06-09/2013-06-10 | depth... | reverse complement strand
CAATCCTTGTATTATTTTCTTTTTACTTCTTGAGTCTCCAGGCATTTACAGTAAAAAGTTACTGGGATTCATATAGAAAATACATAATAAGTGGAGATCTTAAAAACACCTATCTTGGATTCTATGATTTTGAAAAATTTATTAGCTGGGTAGATGAAAAAATTCCAAAAGATGAAAATTTAATAGTCCTGGTAAGAGGAGAACCTGTATATATAATGTCAGAAATGTCTTACAACCTCTATCCAAGAGATATTAAGTTTATAAATATAAGCAATAAAGAAAATGGACAGATCTTAGATGAAATTATAAATATTAATTCTAAGAACTCAAATAATTATAAATACATTATTTCTCTTTCAGAGGATGATTCAATAAGCTTAAAAGACCTCGATTTAATTTTTAAATATAGGGAAAATAGCGGTTTTATCTATAAAATAAATATTTAGCATTAATGATTTTTATTATTTTAAAAGATGACTGCTTATTATAGAAATAATTATTTTATTTCATTCCAAGGACAGGAATCTTTAGAAGTTTAAAATGCCTGTCAAAGCTAAAAGCTTTTTTAATACCGTATCTCTCTATTAATGCAAAATCTACACAATCAAAAAAACTTAGATCTTTAGGTTCCTTTTTTTCTATAAAAATTTCAACCCCCCTATTATGTGTCTCCTCATCAATCCAGATAATCTCTATTTCACTCCTGCGAATCTCAGAAATAAAAGCCCTGGCAGTATTAAAATTAATTTTACTCCTAACTACAGTATATGTTTCAGCCAAAGTATAATTTGATGTTATTAATAGTTCATTGGAATCAGACAGGACTTTTGCAACAGAAATGGCTTTCTCGTAAAACTTATCCCTCTTATTAAGCAAAGCATAAAATGCACTGGCATCAACAAAAACACTCATAATTTAAAAATCCTCGATTAAATAGTCTTCACCATGGGTGGAGAGGTCTATAGGTCCTTCTGCTGCAACTTGAGCCAGCCGTAGAAGAATATGGCCGCTTTTTACTGTTTTTTTTATTCCTCTCATATTTATTTCTTTAGCTAAGAGTTCTCGTACCAAAGACGAGACAGTACGTTTCTCCTTAACTGCTTCAATATTTAATTTCTGATATAATTCATCATCAATATAAAGCTGAGTCCTTTTCATTGGCATAATAAACCTCTACTGTCATATTATTTTAGTATTGCTATGATGTATATATACATTACCTAAAAGGATTTGTCAACAGTAAAACTTATTAATTTTTAATATAAATAAAAAGTGACAAATTACCTTAATATGAATATAATCTATAAAAATATATTATACTAAAGGAAGCAACTGAGATTCTTGTAAAAACATATCCGGAAGGAACAATACTGAAATGAAATATCTTAAAGCTTTTTTTTTAGCTTTTGGTCTTATTAATTTATATTATTTTATAGCCCCTAACAGGATTTATGCCTATCTTGATGCAGGAAGCGGCAGCTATATGATTCAGATAATTATAGCTATTGCTATTGGAGGAGCATTTGGGATTAAAATATTCTGGCGCAGGATTTATGGCTTCTTCAAGAATCTATCAAATAAAAGGAAAAAAAATGGAAAAGGTAAAGAATAATTCAGGTGAACCAGGTTCATTCCGCGACCCCAGTGGTTTCCTTTTTTATAAAAACGGTACGATTTACAGACAGGTAAATAACATCTACAAGGACAGTTATGATTATTTAATGGATTCAGGCCTCTATAAAGCTCTCGTAGATAACCAGCTATTAGTTTCTCACAGGGAAGTTGACATCCCGAGCCCGGAACCAAAAAAAGTTTATAAGATAATTGAACCTGAGCCTATTCCATTTATATCTTATCCATATGAATGGTGCTTTAGCCAGCTAAAGGATGCAGCACTGACTACATTTAAGATTCAGAAGAAAGCTATGGACTTTGGAATGTCCCTAAAAGATTGCAGCGCTTACAATATACAATTTAAAAATGGAAAGCCAATATTTATTGATACCCTGTCTTTTGAAAAGTACAAAGAAGGACAAACATGGGTAGCTTACCGGCAGGCATGCCAGCATTTAATTGCACCTCTTGCACTTATGAGTTACAAGGATATCAGGCTAAACCAGTTATTTCGAATTTATGTAGATGGGATTCCACTGGATCTGGCAAGCTTGCTTCTTCCATCCAGTACCAGCTTTAAAGCTTCTCTGTTTTCTCATATTCATCTTCACGCAAAAAGTCAAAAGCATTTTGCTGATAAAACAGTAAATGTTGGTGGCCGCAAAATGAGCCGCCTATCCTTTCTTGGCCTTATGGACAATTTAGAATCTACAATTAAAAAAATGAAATGGAAGGCTTCTGGAACTGAATGGGCTGACTATTATGAGGATACTAATTATTCTCCCGGAGCACTTGAAAATAAGAAAAAGATTGTTTACGAAATGCTGGATAAAATAGATACAAAAATACTCTGGGACCTTGGTTCAAATATTGGAATGTTTAGTCGTATTGCAAGCGATAAGGGAATACTTACAATCTCCTTTGATATTGATGCGGCTGCAGTTGAAAAAAATTACCTTACAGGCATTCAAAATAGCGAAACCAATATTTTACCGCTGCTGCTTGATTTAACAAATCCCAGCCCTGGAATTGGCTGGGAAAACAAGGAGAGGATGTCTCTGGTGGAGCGGGGTCCGGCAGATACAGTCCTTGCTCTTGCCCTAATTCATCATTTAGCTATTTCAAACAATTTACCAATGGGAAAAATTGCAAAATTCTTCAGTCTAATCTGTACATCACTTATTATTGAGTTCATCCCTAAAGATGACAGTCAGGTTCAAAAACTCCTGTCATCCCGTAAAGATATTTTTCCTGATTATACAAGAGAAGCTTTTGAGAATATATTCAGTAAATATTTTACGGTAAAAAGTTCTCAAAATATTAAGGATTCTAAAAGAGTAGTATTTCTTATGCAAAAGAAAGAGATGCAGACGTCATGAAGAAAACGCTCATTATCCATCCATTTTTATTTGCAATATTCCCCGTACTGTTTCTTTATTCTTACAACATTGAGGAACTTCCATTCTCTGAAATTTTTTTGCCTTCAGCTATTATCTTAGGTTTCACAATTATAGCAGTGATACTACTTTGGCTGATTTTAAAAAAAGACAGTAAAAAGGCAGGAATAACTACAACCATTTTTTTAATTTTTTTCTTCTCCTATGGCCGTGTCTATGAACTCATAAAGGGTTTGCACCTGGGAACTTTCTTAATCGGCAGGCATAGGTATTTAATGATTATCTGGCTCATATTATTTATATTATGTGTTTATTTTACTATAAGGACACGCAAGGACTTAAAAAACTTTACCAATATTTTAAACATTACAGCCATTGTGTTAATTCTATTTCCAATTGTCAGTATCGGGATTTATAAATTTAACACAAGTGCTATAAAAAGAGACAGTACTACAAGTGGTGTGGAAGATACTTATGAGTCAGAAGATATAGAGGAACTCCAGGATGAAGAACTTCCAGATATTTACTATATCATTCTTGACGGGTATGCTAGCTCTAGCACCTTAAAGGATTTTTATAATTATGATAATAGCAAGTTTACTGACTACCTAACTGAAAAAGGTTTTTTCATTGCTTCTAAAAGCAGGGGCAATTATCCAATGTCCTACCTGTCAATGGCATCTTCACTAAATATGGAATATATTAATTACTTAAGTGATATAGTAGGATTGGAATCCAATGATAGAACAGTGCCCTATGAGATGATTGAAAATAACAAAGTAATGAATTTTTTAAAATCAAGAGGGTATAAATTCATTCACTTCAGCTCCGGTTGGGGCCCGACAAATTATAATCAATATGCAGATATAAACATAGCAGTCAGCAGTAGAAGATGGAATGAATTTCAAACACTGCTAATTAAAACTACTATGCTGGATGCCTTTGAAAAGAAATTTTTCAAGGACATTGGTAGAAGAAGAGTCCTTAATACATTTACCAATCTTGCAGATGTTTATAAAATTGAAGGCAAAAAGTTCATTTTCGCTCATATAGTCTGCCCTCATCCTCCATATTTATTTGATGAAAATGGTAATTCAGTGCCAGAAGCAGAATTTAATATGGATGAGTGGGGCTCAGAGCAGAAAGAATACTACCTAAACCAGTTAATTTTTACCAATAAAAAAATAGAAACACTTGTAAGTGAAATACTATCAAGGTCAGAAATTCCTCCAATTATTATACTTCAATCAGATCATGGTCCGCGCAATACTTTTATAGATGGAAGATATCCAACTGATGATATGTTTAGAGAAGGAATGAGGATATTAAATGCATATTACCTGCCTTCAAAGGGCAGTGATCTTATATATGATTCTATAACTCCTGTTAACACATTTAGAGCAATCCTTAACTGCTATTTTGGTACAAATTACGAATTGTTGGAAGATAAGAGCTATAATTCATTTGATTTCAGCCCTTATAAATTTACTGATGTAACTGATATAGTTGATTTTGATTAAAATCATTACCTAAACCACATTTCTTTTTCATCAAATTCGGGTATTAGCTTTTTTAAATCCTTAAAAAGATTATTATAATCATAGATCTGTATTTCTTTTTCTATATTAAACAGGATATTGAGTATTTCCCCGTCACTCAATTTAGGATACTTCTTATTATTTTTTGCCTCAGATATATGCTCAAACCCGCTTTCTACCAGCTCTTCATCTTCACAAACCAGCTCTTCAGACATTTTTTCACCATCTCTTGGACCAGTATAAATAATCTCAATATCTTTTCCTGGTTCCCTTCCATAAAGCTTAATCATATTTATGGCAAGATCTAAAATATTTATAGGCTTGCCCATATTTAAGACATAAACTTCCCCTCCATTTCCCATAATACATGCCTGTATTGCAAGCTGGGATGCTTCGGGTATAGTCATAAGGTATCTTGCCATATTGGGATGAGTAACTCTTACTGGTCCGCCAGATTGAATTTGCTCCTTAAATAGATTAACAACACTTCCATGACTTTCAAGGACATTACCAAATCTAACAATCATAAACTTAGTATAATTTTCTTTATCTATTGCCTTCAGATATTTTTCAGAAAGCAGCTTGGAAGTTCCCATAATACTTCTAGGTTTTACAGCTTTATCACTGGATAGCATTACAAATCTTTTTACTCCAAACTTAATAGCAATCTTAGCCAGCTCCTTTGTACCTAAAAAATTATTTTGAATAGCTGCTTCTGGATTCAGCTGCATAAGCGGAACATGTTTATATGCTGCAGTATGAAATACGAGTACTGGTCTGTATCTTTTAAACACAGATTTCATAATTTCCTTATCCCTTATATTAGCAACAATTGGAATTGCGCTGCTATATCCAAGTTTACCTGTCAGATCTTTTTCTATCAGGAAAAGATTGTTTTCTGAATGATCAACCAGTATCATTTTTGCAGGGGCAAATCTTAACAGCTGCCTGCATATTTCTGATCCAATAGAACCCCCGGCTCCAGTAACTAAAATTACCTTATCCTTAATCTCTGAAATTATTTCCGGAACAGTGGTCTTTACTGCCTCTCTGCCTAAAATATCTTCCACCCCTATATCTTTTATCTGGTCTAGATATACCTTGCCATCAATTATCTCATACAAACTTGGCGATGTTTTACTTATAACTCCAGCCTCTTTTGCTCTAAAAGTAACATCTCTTCTAACCTTTCCAGGAGCAGATGGCATTGTTACCAATACCTCATCAATTGAATATTTTTGAATCATATTTTCCATACTTGCCAGCGGACCAAAAACTTTAACTCCATGTATTTGGTTTCCAATTTTTGATCTGTCATCATCAATAAATCCTATAGGCACATACTCGCTATTTTTCTGTCTTGTCATCTCTCTAACAATCATCTCACCTGCATCACCTGCACCTGCAATCAACACCCTTTTTTTCCTAACACCAGGTTTTCCAAATATAAGATCATTGAAAAATCTTTCTGAAAACCTGGAAATTATTAACAGAATAAAAGTAATAAGAAAGTCAATTATAAGAATACTCCTTGGAAAATAAGGAAGAAAAAGGGTAACTTTAGTTCCTGGTATAGGTATTGGCTGGCTGAGAATGTAAAATATTACTGCCATAATAAATGAACTCAAAACAACAGCTTCAATAATAGCCATCATGTCTTTTATGGAAGCATATTTCCAAACTCTTCTATACATCCCAAATAGTATAAATAACACCATTTTTACTACAACTACTATCCCAATATACCAGAGAAAATACTCAGAATATTGCGCCAGGACATAACTACCGCTTCCAGAATTAAGCTGTCCTCTTAAGAAAAAGGATATATTGAATGCTGAAAAAATTATAAGCAAATCAAATATAACCAGTTTTGCTATTTTAAATGATGATCTTTTTTCCATAGGCTTATTATAGCATAGACATATTGAATATAATGGATTTTAATAGACTTAAAGATTAAGCCAATTGATTATTTATAACTGCATATTCTCTTTATAATCTTCTCCCAGTATTAAAATTAAATCTGCAGAAGTATCATAATAGCTCCACTTGCTGCTGTATGATTCTAATTCACAGCTTTTAAGAACTAAAGCTAACTGTTCAGCTTTTTCTTTGCTATCATCTTTATAAATTATTACTGACTTTTCAAAATCAAATTTTTCAGCATTAGCAAGTGAGTCAATTTTAAATCCATACGCTTCTAAAAATTCCTTAAATTCACCAGCACATCCGCTGGTACCATTGCCGTTAAATATCTTTATTGAAGTACTTTTGGCAATTGATTTATCTAATGTCTTCCCTACATCTATATTTATCTCTAAAGGTATTACCCCTTTTTCTGAAAACCATACTATTCCTTCATGAACTAAATCATATTGAAGTATATATCTTCCTGGCTCATCTGGTACTTTTATCTTCATATTTACCACAGCACTCTCACCATGATTAACATAAAATGGCAGCTCTCCACTATCTCCGTCCCAGATCACCACTGTTCCCGTATCCCTGTTTATCCAGTGAACTCCCAGATTAACTCTTCCAATTTGTTTATCGTTTTCCCACAACAGAAATCCATTATTCTTCACTGTAACTTCAGTTTCAAATATCTGCCCCGGGTCTATATAGTTAGGCGTAGTCCCGCCTTCATCGTACTGAGCAGCATAAGCAACATCTACAGCAATGTATTTTTCCAGTTGAGGAACTCCCTGATAAGAAAACCAGGTTATCCCCTCATGAACTAAATCTATCTGTAGTATGTATTTACCTGGCTCTGAAGGTGACATTACTTTCATGTTAAATTCTGCTTCCTCCCCTACTTCTACTAAATCCTTGGGGAGCAGGGTTCTTTCTCCTTCAAAAACTATAACTTTTTTATCTTTAAAGTCCAGCCAGTGATAACTGATGTAAACCGGATTTTCACCACCTCTATCCCAGTTAAGAGTACCAGTGTTTTTTGCTTTTACCTTAAGATAATATACAAGACTCTGGCCCATAGATTCCGGTATTTCTTCTAATTCAAAATATTGAGCACCATACTTGCTTATGGGCTCGCCTGAAATTATTCTCTTCCACATAGCTCTTGATTCTTCAATATCCGGTACTTGGACACTTATAGTTCCGTTACCATTATTTATCCAATCAGGATGAGATGGAATTATTGCAGAATCAATATTTTCTAAACTGAAATTAAGAGCTGCTTTTGAATATGATAGTAGCGTCATAACATCTATATCTGTCCTGGTATTATCTATAAGAATATTAAAATAATATGGTATTTTTGATAAGTAGCTAGCATTAAGCTTCTGTTCTATAAGCTGATAGAAAATATACTGCTGTCTCTGTATTCTTCCAATATCACCAAACTCTGTAGAGCGGCTTCTTGTAAATGCAAGCGCCTGTTCTCCTGTAAGATGATGGTTGCCAGGTGAAAAATTAGCTCCACTTTTTTCATCTATTAAAGGTCTGTCTATAGTCACATCAACTCCACCTAATTCATCAATCAATTTTACAAATCCATCAAAATCCAAGGTAATGTAATGATTTATCTCAGCATCTAAAAAATCAGAAACAGTCTTTATCATTAGCTCTTCCTGGCCATAAGCGTAAGCAGCATTTATTTTGTCTTCTCCATAACCTTCAATTTCAATTAGTGTATCTCTCGGAATGGAAAGAAGTGCACCCCTCTTGCCTTCAGGATTTAAATGAAGAAGCATTATGGTATCTGCTCTCCCTATATCATTTTCAGTATCCCTTGTATCCCTTCCTATAATTAAAATTGTCACCGGCTCTTCGGGTGATTCTATAGGTGTAAGAATATATTCAACTTCAGAAGTAGTAAAAGAATTAATAGTTGTGTTTACTGAATTAATATAAATAAAAAAACCGCCAATACTGCCGCCAATAACAACTGCTAGTGAAATGACAGCAATTATAATTACTCGGGCATATCTTGGTAATTTACCAAATTTCGTTTTTTTCTTACTTTCCTTTATCTTGCTTTTAGATTTTATTTTACTTATTTTAAAACCACTCCTAAACTTTATTTAAACAATCACACTTAGTTAAAATTACAATTAGCTGCTGCTAAAAAATCAATTTACCTGTCTTATATCAGCACCAAGACTGGATAATTTCTCCTTAAAATCTTCATATCCTCTCTGTATATGAAAAATACCACTCACCTCTGTTGTTCCTTCTGCTACAAGCGCTGACAGCACCATGGCTGCACCTGCGCGCAGATCAAAAGCTGTAACAGGAGCTCCTGATAATTTTTCTACCCCTTTTATTACAGCATGATGGCCATCAATTTTTATATTAGCTCCCATCCTATTCAGTTCATCTACATACATGAACCTGTTTTCAAATACATTTTCAGTAATAATAGAAACTCCGGGAATAATAGATAGCAAAACTGCGATAATAGGCTGAAGATCAGTAGGAAAACCAGGATATGGAAGAGTGCTTACATGTACTGGTTTTAATTTCTTTTCAGAAGTGCCTGTAACTATAATACTATCGCCAACACTGTCAAGATTTATGCCAATATCTTCTAATTTTAGACAAAACATTTCTATATTTTTCCATATGGCACCTTCTATTTCAACTTTACTGCCGCACAGACTTGCAGCAGTTATAAATGTCCCAGCTTCTATACTGTCTGGCATTATCCTGTAATCAGTACCACTAAGACTTTCACTGCCATACACAGTAATACAATCAGTGCCTGCGCCTTCTATTTTAGCTCCCATTGAAATTAGAAAGTTAGCTAAATCTACTATCTCAGTCTCTCTTGCTGCATTATTTATAACCGTCTTTCCTTTTGCCCTGCTTGCTGCCATCATTATATTCTCAGTAGCTCCTCTGGAAGGAAAATCCAAATTTATATTGCTTCCAGAAAGCCTTTTCCTGTTTCCCTTACTTCTTATCTGGCACTTTACATACCCATGTTCTATGATATTTTCTGTACCCATAATTTCAAAACCTTTTAGGTGGAGGTCAATCTGCCTTGAACCAATATTGCAACCCCCTGGAATAGCCACTTTCAATCTCCCAAATTTAGCAAGAATTGGACCAGCCACGAGTATTGAAGCCCTCATCTTTCTTACAAGCTCATAAGGAGTTTCATAAGTATCAATACCTGCTGGATTTATTTTTAATACATTATTTTCTCTATCAAAATTTACTTTTGCATTTAGTTTTTGAAGTACCTCTATCATTGTATTTACATCTTCAATTCTGGGGATATTCCTTAGCGTAGTTTCACTATCAGCCAATATTGATGCAGCAATCAGCTTTAATGCAGAATTTTTTGCCCCGCTTACTTTTACTTTCCCTGATAATGTCCTGCCGCCGTTTATTACATATTTAGCCATAATAATATTCACTGCCCATAATTTTTATTAAATATCATTTCACCAAAATAAAAAGCAAAGGCTATTATAACAGATAGAAATGAAAAATAAACTTGAAAAAAGCCCAGCACTTCTTCAGTAGCAAATAAATTAAAGATTACAGACATCCCTACCTTAGCCAAGATTCTAGGAATATCCAGTTTAGCTTTTCTTTATTCTCTGCTGGCTCAAGCCCGGGATAAACACAGAAACCATGAGAAAAGTCACGACGAACAATGAATATTTCCCCCTGGTAGTATAAGCAATGTGTTGCCCATCAGGTGACCAGGTTAGGCCCTCTAGATCCTCTATCTCATCTACCACCGTACCTTTCTCTCCATTGACTGCATCTACTGTCCGTGACACTCCACAGAGCAAGCTCTATGGCTTCTGTTCAGTTTACTAAACATTCTTTTTCCTGCTTCATTGTCGAAGACATCTCTTCAACTCCACAGGCGTTGATTCGGCTTCGCCCAAGCCTACAAATATTTATACTGGCATTTAAATCTCTATCCAGAGAAACCCCACAGTAAAGACAAACAAATTGTCTCTCACTTAAAGCCATATCTTGAATACAACCGCAATTTGAACAAGTTTTACTTGTTGGGGTAAAACGGTCAATTAAAATGAAATGTTTAAAGTTCCATTTTGATTTATACTCAAGCTGTCTTTTAAATTCTGACCATGAAGCATCAGCAATAGATTTAGCAAGATGATGGTTTTTCATCATACCACTAACATTCAAATCCTCCAGAACAACTCCGTCATATTTGGCTATCATATGTGAAGTTGTTTTGTGAAGAAAATCCTCTCTCATATTCTTAATTTTAGTATGGAGTTTTTTTACCTTCATTCTTTGTTTAAACCTATTCTTACTTCCCTTCTGTTTTTTACTTAACTTTCGTTGCTCCTTTGCTAATTTCTTTTCATATTTCTTTAAATGTCTTGGATTATTAATTACCGTTCCATCGGATAATGTAGTAAATTTTGTTAAACCTATATCTATCCCCACTATATTATCCGTTTTCTTTTCTTGTTCCCTTACTTCATATTCACACAATACAGAACAATACCAATTATCTCCATCTTGAGAAATTGTAATTGATTTTGGTTTGCCTTCAAGTGGTCTATGTTTTATCCATTTTACTTCACCGGTTTTGGGAATAAATACAAACCCTTTGCTTAACCTCCATTTTTGTGGACAGGTAAAACTATCGTTTAGCAAATGCTTTTTCTTGAAAGAAGGGAAACCTTTCTCTTTTTTGAATCCGTCTTTTAATGCCTTATCAAATTGACGAGCAACCATTTGAAGC